>Ga0315283_10001872_pt1 | contig 17220 bp, 17 predicted proteins | sample YL17G09_0_MG_FD_204541 | JGI IMG/M metagenome (GOLD analysis project Ga0315283, IMG submission 204541) | Sediment microbial communities from Yellowstone Lake, YNP, Wyoming, USA - YL17G09_0 | ecosystem: Environmental > Aquatic > Freshwater > Lake > Sediment | place: USA: Wyoming | collected... | reverse complement strand
TTCGCGGACTTCGTCCGCCCAATTCCCGAGGCTGAGCGCGGCGACATGATCTCTGCCTATTACCGGCAGCTCACCGGTCCCGATGCAGACATCCAGCTTGAAGCCGCGCGCGCCTGGAGCGCCTGGGAAGGCAAGACCCTGTCGCTCTTGCCGGACGCCGAGCGGGTCAGGCGCTTCTCGGAGGACGCCTACGCGCTCGCCTTCGCGCGCATCGAATGCCACTATTTCATCCATGGCGGCTTCTTCGACGCCGACGACCAGCTGATCGCGGCGGCGCATCGCCTCAAATCCATTCCGGGCGTCATCGTGCATGGCCGCTACGACGTGGTGACGCCGGCCAAGATCGCCGTCGACCTGGCGCGCGCTTGGCCGGAGGCGGAGTTACGGATCGTGGCCGATGCCGGTCACGCCATGACCGAGGCCGGCATCGTGCATGAGCTCATCGCCGCCACGAACCGCTTCGCAGGCTGAGAGCGAAGCCTGCGTTTCTCCGAGCGAAATCACCTAGAATTTATTTGCGATCTTGGCCCTAGGCCTTTGCTTTTTGACGCATAATCTTAGCCGAAAAGTCTGCAACTTTTCGAGATCATGCTCTAAGCGTCGGCGCAATGGCCGAGGAAGCTGAGAGCGATCGTCCGCTCATGCGGCGCCGCGCGATGTTCGATCAGGTAGACGCCCTGCCAGGTCCCGAGCACCATGCGCCCACCCCGGACCGGGATCGATAGGCTCACCTCCGTCAGCATCGACTTGATGTGGCTCGGCATGTCGTCCGGACCTTCTTCGGCGTGGACATAATGGCCGCCCTCGGGCGCCAAACCCTCAAGCACCCTAATCAGGTCGCGGCGAACGTTGGGATCGGCATTCTCCTGAATGATCAGCGACGCCGAGGTATGGCAGACGAACACGGTGAGCAGGCCATCCTCGGCGGCGATACCGCCGAGCCAGCGCCGCAGATTCTCCGTGATCTCGGTGAAACCCTTGCCAGGCGTGGCGACGCGGAGCATGTGGCTCGCTTGCACGAAGTCGGCCATGACATCAGGCCGCCATCGCGCGGGTGCGGGCCAGTCTTCCCGGCCTCAAAGCGCCCTCTCCGACTGTTGGCTCTCCAAATCCCGCACCAGGTCCTGGAGACGGCGCATCATCTTGGCGACGAAATCGTTGATTTCATCGATCGCCAGTCCGGGAATCTGGATGGACGGGCTGGCCGGCAGCGGCTCCTTGCCTGCGCCGGACGGCTTGGGGCTCGCTTCGGCTTCGGCCAGCCTGTCGCGCAGCGCCTCGGTCTCCCGGGTTAGGCGATCGACCTCCTGCTTGAGCGCCAAAACATCGTCAGCAACGCTCTCGCAGGTCCAACCGCCAGGCTTTTGACTGCAGATCGACACCGCGCCCGTGGCGCTGTCGAGGCGCAAGAAACCATCGCCCGCGGGAGCGACGGAGTAACGGCCGGGCTCCTCGCCGGCAAGACAACTCGGCGCGGCTGCGGGTAAGACCAGAGCAAGCGCCAGCACCGTCAATCTCGCCTGCATAACTGAACCTCCGGAACGAGCCATGGTCGTCCTCTCGCCCAAGCTTGGCAAGCCCCTCCACGACCGGCGCCAAAGGCCAGAGGCTGGTCGCCACGCTCGCCCGGATTGCGCATCCTTCGTCCCACAACAAAGCGCGGCTTAACCCAATATTTACTGCGTCTTGCGACGGTAATGGAGACCGTCGGTCGCGCGTCTCCCTCAGACCAACCCCACGACCAAGCGGCCCATTGAACAGGGCATCACTGCGCCAGGGGAACGGGATGGCTCCGGAAGCAAGTTGGCAAGCGAGCAGCGCCGAGACGCTCGGCGGGAGCGACGTTTCGCTCTCGGGAACCCATATGGATCAGCAGACGGTCGAAAGCCTTCTGCGCCGGCTCGTCGAGCGGGTCGAGGAGAGCGAACGCCGTTATGGCGAAGCGCTGGACGAGCTGCATGCGCGGCTCGATCGGCTCTCGAAAACCACCGATGCAGCGCCGGCGACCGACTCTTCGGAAGAAACGGAGACCCTGGAGCGGCTGCGCAGCCAGCTCAGCAGCCTGGCGAAGAGACTGGACCACCCCGATGAGATGGAACCGGGGTTCGACGGCCTTGCCAAGCTTGGCAGGGCTTGGTCGGAGGCCCGCGACCTTTCCGCCGGTCTCGCCGAGGAGCAGAGCCTGTTCGCATCGCCGCTATTGCCGGTGCCCGCCTCCTTCGCCGAGACCGCGCCGTTCAGCTTCGCCATGCCCGGCGAAACGCCAAGCTATTCTACGCCGTCGTTCGAGCTGCCGCCCTTCGGCAACGAGCATTTGGATCTCGACAAGCGCCTGATCGACATGGCGCAGCGGCTCGATCACTCGATCGGCGAGGCCATGCCCGCCGCGGCGATCGAAACGCTGAACACGCGCATGGAGGAGATCGCCAGGAGGTTCGAGGCGGCACTCGAACACAGCCCGAAGCTTGAGAACCTGCAACATCTTGAGCGGCAAATAACCGAAATAGGACAACAGCTTGGGGGCGTGGAGCGGCAAGTTGCCCGCATCGCCATCATCGAAGGCCAGCTGCACCGGCTGATCGAGCGTTTGGAGGATGGTCCGGCCCAGATGGAGCACCTGGCAAGCAAGGCCGCGAACGAGGCCGTCCGCCTCGTCTCCGAAACTGGCCTTGGCCAACCGAGCGCGGCAGAGCGCCTCGACACCATCCACCGCGACATCGTGGCCATGAATGAGCGGAGCCGCGCGACCGACGACCGCCTGGTCGACACGCTGGCGGCGATGCACGAATCGTTGCGCGACCTCGTGCACCAGGTTGACCGTGGTCGGCAGCCTTCGCCCACCCCACCCCGGGCTCAGCCGCAGCCTCATTGGGAGCCGGCGCCATCCTACGCAGAGGCGCCAAACGAGAAGGCAATCACGCGTGGCGCCACCGAGGATGTGCGGGCCGGGTACCGGTCGTTGCGTAGCCTGCTTGGCGCCACCGCCCAAGACTTTGAGGACATCGAGCCCGCGCCTGCTTTCGGTCGCGCCAAGCGCGGCCCGCTCGCCGAGGAGGCGGTGGATCTTGACGAAAGCAAGCCGTCTCGTCCGGGCGCTCTTTCCGCCCCGGAAGCCCCCCTAGCCTCGCGTGACGATTTGGTGGCCGCAGCCCGCCGCGCGGCTCAGTCAGCTGCCGCTCGGGCCGAGGAGCGGGGCGCGCTCGGACCGCGTAGGGCGCGCCTCACCGATGAGGCGAGCACTGAAGCCGGCATGGACCTCCCGGAGCGGCGCAAGCGCTCCATTCTCATGATCGTCGCCGTCTTGCTGCTCCTGGTCAGCGCGGCGTTACTCTATAGCCGCTTGCCGTCGAAACCAGAGGTTGAGACCGTTCCCCCCGCGACCGAGCAGAGCGCGCCGGCCCCGGCAGCCGAAGCCATACCGACACCCGCAGCCGAAGCTTCGCCCGCGCTCCAAGCCGCGCCGGTTCCAGAGGCTGCGCCCCCGCTCGCTATCGAGGCCGCGCCCGAAACGACAATCGAGGACGCGCCCGCGCCCGACCTGTCCCCGGCCCCAGAGGCCGCGCCCGCACCTGAGGCTGGGCCCGAGGCGCCCCACGCCACCACGCCATCGGCAGAGTCCGGCGATGAGGAGCTTCCGCCACCGGTGCGTGTCAGCGAGGCGCCAATTATAGTTGCTGCTGCCGGCAACGCTACGCTGACGGGTGGCGTGACGGAGATTGCGAAATCTTCCGCCGCCCCAGCCGCGCAGGCCGAGGCCGAGGTCACCGCAAAACCGCAGCTTGCCTCCCTCAGAAGCGACGGGGCAGCTTTGCCGGCCGGCATCAGCGTGACGGTTGCAGAGGCGCCGGCCTCCGTGCGGTCCACTCTCCCCATGCCGGGGGCCGAGCTTGGTCCGCTCGCCTTGCGCCAAGCCGCCGCCAATGGCGATGCACGCGCCCAATACGCTGTCGCGCTCCGCTACACGCAAGGGCAAGGCAGCGCTCGTGCGCTCGCGCCGAACTGGACCGAGGCCGCGCGCTGGTTCTCACTGGCGGCAAGCGCCGGACTAGCACCCGCTCAATATCGGCTTGCGGTGCTTTACGAGCGCGGCGACGGCGTCGCCAAGGATTTCGGCCGGGCGAAGTCCTGGTACGCCAGCGCGGCGGAGCGCGGCAACGTCAAGGCCATGCACAATCTCGCGGTTGCCGCGAGCCGGGAAAGCAGCAATGCGGACTTCGCGCTCGCCGCGAAATGGTACGCGGAAGCCGCGTCCTACGGTCTCGCCGCCAGCCAATTCAATCTCGGCGTCCTCGCCGAGCATGGCCTCGGCATACAGAAGAGCCTGGCCGAGGCCTATAAGTGGTTCTCGCTGGCTGCCGCAAGCCGCGACTCTGAGGCCATCAAGCGGCGCGATGTGATCAAACCCGCGCTGCCGGCCGCGGCACTCGCCGAGGCTGAGCAGGCCGTCAAGGTCTGGACGGCGAAGCCGGCGATTGCTGAAGCCAATGAGGTGCCCGAGCAAGACTCGTGGCGCGCCGAAGTTGCAGCCCCGAACAAGGGCCCTGGTCGCGCGCGCCCAGGCGATGCTGGATAAGCTCGGCTATGACATTGGCGCGGCGGACGGCGAGGCCGGCGCGCGCACGCGCGAGGCCATCAAGGCCTTCGAGCTCCGCAATGGGATGGACGAGACCGGCGAGGTCACGGGGCCGCTCGTCACCAAGCTCGAGCGGCTGGCGAGCTAGCCTCCCCTCTACCCCCCGATCCACGGCGCGCTCCAAGCGGCGTCGAGCACCCGGCCGGGCATGACAATTTGGTAAGGCTCGCCGTACCGCATTGACAGCGGCGCTCCTCCCGAACACGTTGCAAATAGCGCAAAAATCAGCCCCGGCCCCATGCTCCAGGTCTATCTCCCCGTTGCCGAAATCTCGGTGAACCTGTTGGTGATGCTGGGACTTGGCGCGGCGGTGGGCTTCCTTTCGGGCATGTTCGGCGTCGGCGGCGGCTTTTTGCTCACCCCGCTCTTGATGTTCTCAGGCATCCCCCCCGCCATCGCCGTGGCGACCGGCGCCAATCAGATCGTCGCCTCCTCGGTGTCCGGCGCGTTGGTGCAATGGCGCCGAGGCAATATCGACTTCCGCATGGGGCTGGTGCTGACCGTCGGCGGGGTAGTGGGGGCGCTGGCCGGTGTGCGTCTGGTCGGCTTGTTGAGCAAGGCCGGCCAAGCCGACCTGTTCATCTCGCTCTCCTACGTGAACTTTCTCGGCGTGATCGGCTCGCTTATGTTGATCGAGAGCCTCCGCGCCATCGCGCGCGCGCGCGCCGGCAAGCCCGCCACGCCGCGGAAGCCCGGTCAGCATAGCTGGCTTCACGGGCTCCCCTTCAAGATGCGCTTCCACCGGTCGCGCCTCTATATCAGCGCCATTCCCCCGCTCATTCTTGGGGTGATCGTCGGCCTGCTCGCCGCGATCCTCGGCGCTGGCGGCGGCTTCATCATCGTGCCGGCAATGATCTACCTTTTGCGCATGCCGACCCACGTCGTCATCGGCACCTCGCTGTTCCAGATCATTTTCGTTACCGCCATCGTCACGCTGCTCTATGCGACGATGAATCATTCGCTCGATGCGGTGCTCGCCTTCATCCTGGTCATCGGCGGCGTGATCGGCGGGCAGTTCGGCGCCCATGCCGGCCAGCGATTGAAGGGCGAGCAGCTAAGGCTTTTGCTTGCGGTCATAGTGCTTGCGGTCGCGCTGCGGCTGCTGATCGGCCTCGTGCTTCGGCCGGCGGATCTGTTTAGCCTGGCTCCCGTCATGGTGGGCGCGTGATGCGGCAAGCGCTGCTCTTGAGCCTCGCTGCTTCCCTGGTGATTCCAAGGGTGGCAGCGGTCGCGGCGGAGCCGGCGCGGCCGGAGCAGGTGCAGTCCGACATCTCCGCGCGGGAGATCTCGATTCAGTCCAATTTCAACGGCATCGAGATCGTCCTGTTTGGCTCCATCGACTTCGGCCGCGCGCCCTCGCCGGATGAGGGTCCCTATGACGTGATCATGGTCATCAGCGGGCCCAGCCAGCCCGTCGTCGTCCGGCGCAAAGAGCGGGTCGCCGGTCTTTGGGTGAACGGCGCCGCGAAGACCTTCTCCTCCGTGCCCGGATTCTATGCCGTGCTGTCCTCGCGCCCGTTCAGGGCGGTGGCGTCGGAAGCTACGCTGAAGACGCTGGGGCTCGGCTTTGCCAGCATCGATTTCGGAAAATCGGACCAAAGCGGGCCCGAGGCTGACGGATTTCGTTCGGCCATGATCCGCCTCCGGCAAGAGCATGGACTTTTTCAGGAGTCCGACGACGCGGTCAGCTTCATCGGCCGGAGCTTGTTCAGAGGCAGCGTCGACCTCCCCGTCAACACCCCCATCGGCCGCTACGCCACGCAAGTGTACCTGTTCCGCGACGGCAAGCTGTTGAGCCACAGCCAAAGCAGTCTTCAGGTGCACAAGGTGGGGTTCGAGCGCGTGGTCTATCTGCTCGCCTTCCGCCACCCGTTCATCTACGGCGTGCTGGCGGTGCTGATGGCCGTGACCTCTGGGCTAGCGGCCTGGGCGGTCTTCCGCAAAGAGTAAGATCAGTCGGGGAGGAGAACGCTCGCCTGCATCGGATAGACGTCCGACTTTCCCGTCATCCAGGCTTCGAGTCGATGCCGGAGGAACAAGGGACCAAAGGCGTCGTCGAGCACGTTGAGGCCGCCGGTATAGGCGCCGAAGGCCGGCATCACCAGGCGGCGGCCGTCGGTGGCAAAGCATTTCCGCCTGATCCCTTCGCCGCGCCGCGCGATCCGCGCGACCGGGTGCAGATGGCCCGCGATCTCCGGGGCCTTGTCGCCTTCAGCCGGCAGGTGGCGAAGCGTGATGCCGCCGATGCTAAGCGAGGTGCAGACCACCCCGCCGACGCAAGGAGGCAGCTCCGGGTCGTGATTGCCGAGCACCCAGTACCAATCCCGCCCCCGCTGCAGCTCGGCCAGCTCCTCACGGTCGTCCGCCGCAAACCGTCCAGCGAGCTCGCTTCTGTGGAAGCTGTCGCCAAGCGCCACCACGCGGCGCGGCGCGAAGCGCTCAAGGCAGGCGGCGAGGCGGCGAAGCGTGTCGCGCGTGTCGTAGGGCGGCAGCATCATGCCGCGCGCGGCGAAGGCCGCGCCCATTTCCAGATGCAGATCGGCAACAATAAGCATGCTCTCCGCCTTCCAATAGAGTGAGCCCGAGGGCATCGGCATGAGTGCGTGACCGCAGAGCTCAATGGGCGGGCGGAAGGCCGGCGCACCGAAGGCAAGGCGTTCAATGCTTAGACGTAGCATGGTCCCCCATCGCCTCCGCGATCAGCTCCTCGACCGCCTCACGCAGCAGGGCCTCGCTCGCGTCCCCAGGAACGCTTTCGCGGCCGATCTCGAGCATGGCCGGCACGGCGAGCGGCGAGACGCGCGTGAGCGGAATATGCCTGATTCTACCGCAGATTCGCTGCAAAAAACCCCCCAAGCGGCCGACATCGATGAGGCCCGTGGCGGCGTCGGCGAAGGCAGCCTGCAACAGAATATGGTCCGGCTCGTGTTGGCGGAGCACGTCATAGATGAGGTCGGAGGACACCGTCATCTGCCGCCCCGTCTTCTCCTTACCCGGATGGCGGCGCTCGATCAGCCCGGCGATGATGGCGCAGACCCTGAAGGAGCGCTTCATCAGACTCGACTCGGCAAGCCAGGCGTCGAGGTCGTCGCCGAGCATATCCACGTCGAACAGCTCGGCGAGGTCGAGCCTACCGCTCCTCACCATTTCGCCCATATTGGCAAGCCCCCAGACCGCGAGCGCATATTCATTGGCGACGAAGCCGAGCGGCCGCGCATGCGCGCGTTCGAGCCTGCGCGTCAACAGCATGCCGAGGCTCTGATGGGCGAGGCGGCCCTCGAAGGGATAGCAGACGAGATAATGCTTCTTCCCGCGCGGGAAGGTCTCCACCAGGATCTCGTCGGGACCCGGCACGATTGAGGCCTCGCTTTGGAGGCGCAGCCAGTCGGAGACCTGCGCCGGCAGCCGCGCCCAGTGGCGAGGATCGGCAAGCAGCCGCCGTACCCTGTCCGCCAAATAGGTCGAAAGCGGAAATTTGCCACCCTCATAAGACGGCACCTTGGGCTCGGTGGCATGGGCGCGGGTGACGATGGCGTCGGTCTCGCGCAGGCCCTCGAAGCGGAGCACCTCGCCGGCGAAGACGAAGCTGTCACCCGGCACGAGCTGCTCGATGAACCACTCCTCCACCTCGCCGAGCACGCGCCCAGCGGCAAGCAGCGATGAGGGCTTGAGCGCTCCGCCTTGGCGGCGCGCAAGCCGCACCCGCAGCATCGGCGCCTCGACGATGGTGCCGACGTTCAGGCGGTACTGTTGGGCTATACGGGGATGGGCGATGCGAAGCCGCCCCTCCGGCGTCTGCTTCAGCTTGGCGTAGCGGTCGTAATTGGCGAGTGCATAACCTCCGGTCGAGACGAAACGCACGATCTTGTCGAAGCCCTCTCGCGTCAGGCCCTGATAGGGGGAAGCGCTCACGACCTCGCGATACAGCGCGTCAGGATCGAAGGGCGCGGAGCAGGCCATGCCCAGCACGTGCTGCGCGAGCACATCGAGCGCGCCAGGCCGCGACGGGGGCGTGTCCTGGGCGCCGTCCTCCGCCGCCTCCAGCGCCGCCTGGCACTCGACCACCTCGAAGCGGTTGGCCGGCACCAGCAGCGCCTTCGACGGCTCATCGAGACGGTGATTGGCGCGGCCGATGCGCTGGGCAAGACGGCTTGCGCCTTTTGGAGCGCCGACATTGATGACAAGATCAACGTCGCCCCAGTCGATGCCGAGGTCGAGCGTCGAGGTGCAGACCACGGCGCGAAGTTTTCCCGCCACCATCGCCGCCTCGACTTTGCGCCGCTGGCCCACGTCGAGCGAGCCATGGTGAAGCGCGATCGGCAGATTGTCGTCGTTGTAGCGCCACAGCGCGTGGAACAGCATCTCGGCTTGCGAGCGCGTGTTGACGAAGATGAGCGACATGCGGTGCGCCTTGATCGCCTCGTAGATCTCCGGCAGGGCATGGCGTGCCGAGTGCCCCGCCCAGGGCAGCTCGGCTGCCGAGTCGAGGATGGCGATATTGGCCTTGGGCGCGCCCCCCGCCTCCACGATCCCAGCGAGGCGCGTGCTTGCTTGGCCTTCATGCGCCACGAGGTAGGCGGCGAGCTCCGACGGCCGCGCCACCGTCGCCGACAGGCCGATGGCGGTGAGCTCAGGCGACACATTGCGTAAGCGCGCAAGGTCAAGCGCCAAGAGGTCGCCGCGCTTGTTTCCGGCAAGCGCATGCAGCTCATCGATGATGACGAAGCGGAGCGACCCGAACAGGTTGCCAGCGTCAGGGTGGGACAGCATCAACGCGATCTGCTCGGGCGTGGTGAGAAGGAGATCGGGCGGCGAGACGCGCTGTCTTAGGCGCCGGGAGGGTGGCGTGTCTCCGGTGCGCGTCTCGAGGCTAATTGGAAGCTCCATCTCGGCGATCGGTTCGGCCAGATTGCGGCCGATGTCGACGGCGAGGGCCTTCAGTGGCGAGACGTAGAGGGTGTGGATGCGTCGTTCTTGCTTGCCCCCGCGTTCAGTGAGATCGACCAGGCTCGGCAGGAAGCCCGCAAGCGTCTTGCCGCCTCCGGTCGGGGCGATCAGCAGCGTATCGCGGCCGCTCCGCGCGAGGTCAAGCAGCTGAAGCTGATGGGCGTGGGGGCGCCAGCCGCGGGTCCCGAACCAGCCGGCGAAGGGCTGCGGCAGCGTGCTGGTCCCCGCTCCCCCAGCCAGCCTGTTGGCGGCACTCATCGCCTCGTCCTGCTTGATCTTGCCTTTTTCCTTCACCAATTCTCGTTATAGGCTTTCCGCCTCGCGAGTCGCGATGCATCGAGCGGTTAGGCGGAGCGAAGACATGGAGCGCTTTTTTGGCGGCAATCCGGGCCTGGTGTTGATCAGGCTCGCGATTCTATCCCTGGTGGTGGGCGTGCTCCTTGCGGCGCTCGGCTTCAGCCCGTTCGATATTATCGACAGCATTCGCCAGCTGATTGCCCGCATCTACGACATGGGCTTTGCCGCGGTGGAGAAAGCGGCGCGCTACTTCCTGCTCGGCGCCGTCATCGTCTTCCCGGTCTGGCTCATCGCCCGGGTGTTCAAATTGGTGGGGCGTGGTAGCCGAACCGGCCTGGTCGACGCCAATTCGCGCAACCGCGAAGCCTAAACCGAGGTCCTTCCTAATTGGGTGGTCATGGCCGGCCTTGTGCCGGCATTCCACGTCTTTGATCCTTGCCCGGAAATTCGTGGATGGCGGGGACTGCGCCCGGTGACGAGGATCCCTCTAGGCTCACGGTGTCTGCTCGGTCCATTGATCGGCCTTACGGCCGATCAATGGCGACAAGCTTGCAGTGTCTGCCTGCGTCATGGCCTCGATCAACGCCTGTTTGATGCGGCCGATCAGCTTCGGTCCTTCGAACACCAGCCCGGTATAGAGCTGCAACAGTGAGGCGCCCGCCTCGATCTTGGCAAGCGCCGTCGCACCAGAATCGATGCCGCCCACGCCGATCAGCGGCAGCTTCCCGTCCGTGAGCCTGAATATTCTGGCAAGCATGCGGGTTGAGCGCGCGAAGAGCGGCCGGCCCGAGAGACCGCCCGTCTCGGCGGCAAAGCTCCGGTCGCTGGCGCAATCGCGGACCAGTCCGTCGCGGGCAAGCGTCGTGTTCGACACCACGATGCCGTCAACGCCCTCCGCCTGGATGATTCGGACAATCTCGGGCAGATCGGCGTCGGCGATGTCGGGGGCGAGCTTGACGAGGAGCGGAGGCGGTTTCTCCTCCGACAGGCGTGCCGCCTGGACGCGCGTCAGCAGGGCATCCAGCGCGTCCGGGGCTTGGAGATCGCGTAAGCCCGGCGTATTGGGCGAGGAGATGTTGATGGTCAGATAGTCGGCCACCGCGCTCATACGCTTCAGCCCCAAGACATAATCGCCGATGCGATCCTGACTGTCTCTGCCGGCGCCGAGATTCACCCCGACAATGCCCTGCCGCCGGCCCGCCAAGCGTGGAAGCGCCGCCTCCTGCCCTTTATTGTTGAAGCCGAGGCGATTGACGATCGCGCCGTTGGCGGCAGAGCGGAAGATGCGGGGGCTTGGATTGCCGCTTTGCGGCTTTGGCGTCAGCGTGCCGACCTCGACAAAGCCGAACCCCGTGGAAAGCAACGGTCTCCAGACGCGGGCGTCCTTGTCGAAGCCCGCCGCCATGCCGACTGGATTTCCGAATGTGAGACCGAAGACGGTCTGCGCAAGGCGCGGATCGTCGGGCGCGCGCGCGCGGGGGTAGAAGCCAAGCTCGAGACCCTTGATGGCGAGCTCATGCGCCCGCTCCGGGTCGAGCGCATGCAGGAGAGCTTGGCCGAGGCCGTAAAGCGCGTTCACGGCGCCACCCCGGCGGGAAGGCGATGGCGGCCGTCGTCTTGAAGCGGCAGCGCCTCGATGAAGAGCACGTGCGCAAGGTCCAGCGGGCCGTAGAGATGCGGGAAAAGGTCGCCGCCGCGGGACGGCTCCCATCTCAGGCGGTCCCCCAATCTTTCCGTATCGACCGCAAGCAGCAGGAGGTCATCGCGCCCGGCGAAGTGGGTTGCCAGGGTTCCCGCCACCTGCGCTCCGGCCGAGAGATGAATGAAGCCATCGCGGAGATCGTCGGGTGAGCCTTCGAAACGTCCCTTGCTCCTCGCTCCTTGCAGAGCGGCCTCGTCGCAAATCTTGTAGACCGGTTCGCTCATGGGGTGCGGGCAGACTAGCGCGGGAGGCCGCTCGCGCAAGACGCAAAGCCCCAAACCGCGCTATGTTTTGGCAGAACGCAAAAGGGAGGACGGTCCATGCGGATGATGCTCAAGATCAAGATCCCGACGGAACACGGCAATCGCGCGGTCAAAGATGGCTCCTTGCCTAAGATTCTGGAAGCCACCATGGGCAAGCTGAAGCCGGAGGCCGCTTATTTCGTCGCCGACAATGGTCTCCGAACCGCGCTGATCTTTTTCGACATGCGAGACGCGTCGGATATTCCAGGCATTGTCGAACCTCTGTTCCTTGGACTGGGTGCCGAGGTCGAGCTTTTGCCGGTCATGAATTCTGACGACCTTCGGCTGGGATTAGGCGCCGCTATGAAGGGGATGTGAGGAAAAACCGCCCCGTTCGCGAATATGCCAGCCAATAGCGAAGCCTCCCGATGAAGCTCCTCTCCCTCCTCTTATCGCTGCTGCTCGGAGCCGCCGTGCTCTTCTCTTTCTTGCGGCCGTGGGAGGGGATGCGGAGCCGTGAGAGCGGAGCCGGCAAGGAACCGGCAGCCGCCCCTGATGCGGCGCCGCCCGCCCTTCCGGAACGAGACGCAACGTCCGCGGTCAATACTGCACCCAAGCCCGCCGACCCCGATGTTGCCGGGGCCACGCGCGCCGAACCAACGACGCACCTCCTCGCGCGCGAGCAGGCGGAAGCGCAACGGAGCGCGGCGTTGGAGGACAAGAGCCACGCGACCACGCCCGCGCCGCCCGAGACCAAGCTCTATTTCAAGGTGAAGGTGCGCGATGCCGGCACGCTGGAAGCAGGTTTGCCCAAGGCCGAGACGGTGGTGGTGATCCGCCTCGACGGCATCGCCCCACGCGCGGCGGACGAGACCTGCAAGAAAGGGGACGGCACCATTTGGCCCTGCGGGGCGCAGGCGCGCGGGGCGCTTGTCCATCTCATCCGCACCCGTGCCGTCACCTGCACTCTGCCGCCTGGCGGGGAGGTGCCTGAGTTCGCCGCGCGCTGCAGCGTCATGGGCCAGGACCTCTCCGCCTGGCTCGTGCGCCAGGGCTGGGCCACCCCGAAAGAGGATGCGGAGCCCGCCCTCACCGAGGCCTTGCACGCCGCCAAGACCGAGCGCCTCGGCCTGTGGAGCGGCGAGTGAGCGTGCTCCCTCGCCCAGGCAAGCAAGTCGCAGGAAGGAGACGACTGCCCGTGTCTACGTTTCTCCGAGCCGGCTGATCGATCTTCTTCGGGGCTTGCCGATGTCCCGTGCGACGCGCCAGCAAGCCCCTTGTGATGCTTCTGTCACAGACGGCAGCTAACCTCGTGCTTCTCCTGATTAGCTTCCCAGCCCTAGTCTGTCCCCGGGGGCTTTTCCCTTTCCCGATCGCGCGCGCCGGAACTCAACCGCGCCGGAACTCAACAATGTGCTGTTCGACTGCGGCCCAGGATTAGGGGACCACAATGGCATTTAGGCTCGTGCAGACGAAATACGACCGGGAAACCGAGCGGGCTTACGTCGAGCTTAGGGACGACGATGAGGATGGAGGTGAAATGCTGGCGGTTGCCATCTTCTCGTTTCGGACGACGGCAAAGCTTTCGAAGCAGCAGATGGAGCAGGACGTCTTGCGAAAGGCTCGCTACATTCTGAAAAGGGCCGCGGCGGCTGTTTGATTTTCTGAGCCTCCGTCGCGTGGGTGCGGCCGACGAGCGAAGACACCGCAGGAGCCTGTGGAAAACTTCCGAAAGGGGCCCCTCCTCGTTCCTGCCTTGATTGTGGTTAACCATGGCGGAAGCGGGAAGGTCAGTGGCCTCGTTTTGCGTATGACCGAGCCCCGCTAGCGGCCCCGGGTCCCTCGGCTCCCCCCTCTGCACCCCGCCGGGGCCGCTCAATGGCAAGGACCTTAGGTCTTGGGACCTGATCTCCGGCCCCGACAAAGTTCGGCGCACAGCAACCCTGACAAAGAATGGCCCGGCCTGGGGCCAGGCCGGGCTTCTCACATTACGGCAGGCGCTTGGGGAGCTTGGGCAGCGGGGCCGCTGCCGTTACCTGCCGTACCTCTACAACACATCATCCGCGCGAATGGTTCCGAGCTCCTTGTTCCGTCGGGTGGTGCGGCCGTCGCATACGCGCCAAGCGGCCTGTATGCTGGCGGCGAGAGGATTTCACGGGAGACAAGACCTGCGGAGAATGATGACCCCCATCGTGGTCGGGCTTGCATTCGTGGCGAGCCTGGCAGGGTTTTGCGCGCTCGCCGGCGAACGGGCCTTGGCCGCCGACGCCAGCGATGTGGCAGCGCCCCAGGCTGCACAGGCCTGTCTTGAGGCCGAGGTGAACCCCGTACCGGGCATGCGCTTTGCGTCAGCCCGGCTCGGGGCCCCGGTGGAGGCGCCGCCTGCCGCAGCCGAGCTGCCCTGCGAGCCGGAGCAGCGCGGGGCAGCGCCCTGGACCTTCAAGCCAAGGTGCAAATCTTTTTGGCGCGTTTGCTTGCCGGGGCGTTGAAAGCCCAAGCGCGAGCATAGGCATATTGTCCATAAAGTCTCACATCACCCCGACGTCAGGCCCACGCAGGCGGCATCCAGTAGCCGCAGGCTTCACCAACCAAATTTCGGCGGGTGTTACTGGATTGCCGGGTCAAGACCGGCAATGACGAGGGCGATGGTCAGGATGTGAGAACCTGACCCGCTAAAGCCTTCTTGATGAGACCGCGGGTCTCGGGGACGCCGTAGAGCTCGACGAAGGAGCCGAAACGGGGACCTTGGCTCTGGCCAAGCAGCACCTCGTAAAGCGCGCCGAACCAATCGCGCAACGGCTCGAAGCCGTGCTCCTTGCCTATCGTATAGACCTCCGCCTGGATCTCCTCGGCGAGCGCTGTCTTGGCCAGCTTGGCCAGGCGCGTGTCGAGGTCGAGAAGTGCATCCCGCTCCTTCTCGTTCGGCGAGCGGTAGCGCTTGGCCGGCTTCACGAAGTCGTGGAAGTAGCGGATGGCGTAGCCCACGAGCTGGTCGAGCAGCGGGTGCTCCTCGGGGGTGGCGTCGGGCGCGTAGCGGCGAATGAAGCCCCACAACACCTCCTTGTCCTCGGAGTTCGAGGCGGAGGCGAGATTGAGCAGCAGCGCGAAGCTGATCGGGAGCTCGGCCTTCGGCGGCTCGCCCGCATGGATGTGCCAGACCGCGTTCATCAGCTTGGCGTCCTGCTCCTCGCGCGGATAAGCGGCGAGGTGGCCGACATATTCGTCGACCGCGCGCGGGATCACGTCGAAATAGAGGCGTTTCGCCTTTTTCGGGCTCTGATACATATAGAGCGCGAGGCTTTCGGGGCTTGCATAAGTGAGCCATTCCTCGATGGTGAGCCCATTGCCGCGCGACTTGGAAATCTTCTCCCCATTCTCGTCGAGGAAAAGCTCGTAGTTGAAGCCTTCCGGCTGCTGTGCGCCCAGGATGCGGCAGATATGGCCGGCGAGGCGCACCGATTCGATCAGGTCCTTCCCCGCCATCTCGTAGTCGACGCCGAGCGCCGCCCAGCGCATGGCCCAATCCGCCTTCCATTGCAGCTTGCAATGGCCGCGCGTCACCGGGACCTGGGTAAGCTTGCCGGTCTGAGGCTCCTTGTAGAAGATCGTGCCGGAGGCGGGGTCTCGGTCGATGACCGGCACCTGCAGCACACGGCCCGTCACCGGCGAGATGGGCAGGAAGGGGCTATAGGTGGCGCGGCGCTCCGGCCCAAGCGTCGGCAGGATAACATCGCGGACGGCGTCGTAATACCCGAGCACCTTGAGCAACGCGGCGTCGAAGCGGCCGGAGGTGTAGTACTCGGTCGCCGAGAGGAACTCGTAGTCGAAGCCGAAGGTGTCGAGAAACGCCTTCAGCCGCGCATTGTTGTGATGGCCGAAGCTCGGATGGTCGCCGAAGGGGTCCGGCACCTGGGTGAGCGGCCGGCCGAGATGCTCCGCCACCATCTCCTTATTGGGGATGTTGTCCGGTACCTTGCGCAAGCCGTCCATGTCGTCGGAGAAGCAGATTAGCCGCGTCGGGATCTTGTCCTCGGTGAGCACGCGGAAGGCGTGACGCACGAAGGTGGTGCGGGCGACCTCGCCGAAGGTGCCGATATGGGGGAGCCCGGACGGCCCATAGCCCGTCTCGAAGATGATGGCGCCGGTGGGCTTGGGCAGCCGCTTCAGGCGGCTCACGACTTTGCGCGCCTCCTCGAAGGGCCAGGCCTTGCTCACATGGGCGTAGGCAAGCAGCTCCGAGCTCACTTCGAGCTTCGGCTTGAGCGCTTGCTTGCTCGCTCCGCAAGGTTTCGCCTCCTCGCGGGCCGGGATGCTGGCCTCGGCCTGGGGCTCGCCTTTCGGCGGTTGGGCGCTGGTGGGACTGGACATGGCAGATGGCGGGTCGCAGTTTGTTGAGGTCTAAGGAGAATATAGACCGACAAGTTTCACAATTTGCTCCCCGGCGCCAGTTTTATGGCGCTTGCCGGGTCCCTTGCAATTTCCTACCGTCCCGCCGCCCTGTACCGGGGAGAGGAAGGATCACCTGCCATGACCGAGCCACTTAACCATCACGGAGCCCTTGTCTATGTGATGGTCACCATGTCGGCTGTCGACCGCACCATGACCGACGCCGAGCTCGCGCGCATCGGTGAGATCGTCTCGCATCTGCCGGTGTTCGCCGATTTCGACCAGGAGCATCTGGTTAAGACCGCCGAGGCCTGCGGCGAGGTCCTGAGCGCGGATGGTGGGCTTGAGCACGTGCTCCGGCTCGTGCGCGGCGCGCTGCCGAAGAAGCTCCGCGAGACAGCTTACGCCGTCGCGCTCGAAGTGGCCGCCGCGGACCATGAGGTCAAGCCGGAGGAGGTGCGCTTTCTTGAAATGCTGGGCGATACCCTCGAGCTCGACACGCTGACGACGGCGGGGCTCGAGCGCGGGATCAGGGCGCGCAACACGATGCTGTAAGCGCTGCCCGCTTTTTACGCAAAGCGACTTAGCTTAAATCGTCGAGGCGACGCGACTTAACTCAATTGCGATAGACCGTCATCACTCGGGCGCAAAGCACCGGGGAGGCCGCAGATGCGACCTTTCCGCAGATGCGACCCTTCCAATGTACGAAAACTTGCCGAGCTCGGCTTCACGTCCTCTTGAGCTTACTACGCCCTTGGTGCCGAAAATTTGCCGAATCTCCACCATTCAGAGAGATTTCATACCGAAATCCGCCGTGATTGTGGGATAAGCGGTCCCCCGGTGGCCACAATTTAGCATCCCGGCCACTATCCGAAGGAGACCACTCTAATGCGTAAATATCTCGCTGCAGCCGCACTCATTGTCGCTTTCGCCACCCCCGCGCTCGCCGAGCAATTCTATGTTGCCTTCGATCCCGCAAGCCATAAATGCTCGATGATGCACAGCGAGCCGGC
>Ga0315283_10001871_pt1 | contig 17223 bp, 11 predicted proteins | sample YL17G09_0_MG_FD_204541 | JGI IMG/M metagenome (GOLD analysis project Ga0315283, IMG submission 204541) | Sediment microbial communities from Yellowstone Lake, YNP, Wyoming, USA - YL17G09_0 | ecosystem: Environmental > Aquatic > Freshwater > Lake > Sediment | place: USA: Wyoming | collected... | reverse complement strand
AACGAGACTAAACGAACATCCGCGCTTTTTGAGGCAAGGTTGTCCGCCCCCCCCCCCCCCCCCCCCCAAACCCCCCCCACGGGGACCGCGGCCCCGCCCCCGCCCCACCCGCGCCCCCGGGCGGGGGGGCGGGGGGGGGGGCGCGGGGGCGCGCCCCGGCCGCCCCCCCCCCCCCCGTGTGTCTGTCTTTGAGTGTGAGTGTGTGCGGAGAGAGAGCACCGCACGCGCGTGGGAAGAAATAATGGGGCACGCAGCGAGAATGAGGTGAAGCGCGCGAGCGCGCCGCCTGGTGGCCAAAAAAAGAAGTAAAAAAACGCGGGGGCTCAGAACGCGGCCCAACCCACCCGCCCCGTTGCTCCAGACTTGATGGAATTCTACATGCAATAGCAGCAGCAGCAGGGCAACCAGCCAGCCTACGACGCGCCCCCCCCCTCCCCCGACTCATCGCCGCTTTGGCGGCCCCACCGGCGGCCGCCCGCGCGCCCCACCCCCACCCCCACCCCCACCCCCACCACCCCCACCACCCCGGCCCAGCAGCCCACCGCCCGCCCTCTCCACCGCCGCGTCGACAGCAGCGCGCCGCCTGGCGAGCGCCCCTAGGAGGGCCGCCTCCTCCGCCGCCTGGATCAAGCCCAGCGGCGTCACCACGCTGGCGGATGAGGGGCCCGACGTAGCGGCGGCTGCGGCCTCGGCCGCCTCCGCCAGGGCCGCCTCCCTCGGCGTGCCGGCCGCCATGGCCTCCTGCGCGGCCGACGCGGCCGCCCGCAGGGGTGAGGCCACCCGGCCCCGGATGTCGATGGGGTGGAGGGCGAGCTGTTGAGAGCAAGGAAAAATGGAGGGTCAGTGTGAAGGTCTAGTTTTTTGTTTTTTTTGTTTTTGTCGTCGGCACCCCGCTCCACCGCCCCGGCCACCGCAGCCCCGACTACACCCGCGGAGAGGCTGCGCGCGCAGCCACACTCAAACTTCTCACCACGCCTCACCTCGGGACGCCGGGCGGCGATGGCTTGGATGGTTGAGTCGTCGGGCAGCGCGATCTTGGGCGGGCGCGGCCGCCGGCGCGGCTGTTTGGGGGGGCGGTCGATGAGGTGGAGGCCGAGCCTGTTTTTTTTGTGTGAGTGAGAGAGGGGGTCGTGTAGGGGTGGGAATCAGCCACTCTCCATCGCTCTCTCTGTCTCGCTAGGGGTACACAGCCCTGGACGGGGGCGCGCGCCGCGGGGCAGGGGCGAGGCCGCGAACTCAGGCTCTTTCTTTTACTTTTCGGCCGCGTCCAGCCAGCGCGGCGCTGGCATGCCGCCCAGGCGGACCAGGCGGTGCATCTGGGCGACCGTGTCGAGGGAGGACTTGAGGCGCCCCATAATAAGAGTGATGGATGTGTGAGGAAAGGAGGGCTTTCAGGGGCCGACCCAGAAATTGAGCAAGTGGAATGAAAAAAGAGAGAGCAATTCGCCCGACCGACCCACACACACACACCTGCTTTTTTCTCCCTGCTCCCCCTCGACTCTCTCGCCCACCAACACACCAAAGCAACCCATGACCGGCAAGAAAGGCGCGTCTATCCGCAAACCGCACGCACACGCCATCCCTGCCGAGCGGGCGGGGCGGGCGGGAGCAGAAGGCGGGGTGGATGGCCGCGGGCGACACACTCACCGCCGCGCGCGCGGGGCGGCCCGCACACCTCGCCATGGAAGCAATCCCTTTCTCTTCATCTCTCTCTCTCTCCGCTCTCTCTCTCCGCCCTTCAAACCCACAGGCAACGGCGCCGGCGATGCCGCCGCCGGCGTGGACCTGCCTCTCTCGCCCAAGACTCTGCACTACGCCGAGATTGAGGCCGAGTACCAGAAGATCCGCGGGGCCGACCTGGGCGGTCCGCTTGCCCTGGTGGACATGAACATTCACCCCGAGCTGACCGCCGTCTTGAGCGAGAACGTCACCTTCTCTTTCCAGACCGCGTCGATCCTGCACAGCGCTGCCTGGTTCTTTGATTCGCCGGCGATTGGCCTTCCTGGGATTGGGGCGCATTTCAAATTGGCGGCGCAGGTGGCCACCAATGACGGCTGCCGGGTCGCAGATTTGATCTGCAAGACGGGCGGCCACCCCCGCGTCGGCGACATCCCCGCCCCGCCCCACGACTGGCACACTGCGGGCGAGCCGGACGTTCTGCGCGCGTTTGAGGTCGCCCTGTGCCTGACCAAGGTGCAGTACCAGGGCCACTCGCACCTGTTCGCGCTGGCCCTGAAGCACAACAACCCGCACGCCGCCGACTTTGCGGGCAACGGGGCGCGCGCGGCGTCCGAAAAAGTGCGGGCCGCCGCCCTATACGTGTCCCACCTGAAGGCCGTCTGCCCGCCGCCCGGCGCGACGACGGGGGACGACCTGGCCGCCCGCATCGCCAAGAACGCGGCCCTGAAGGCCTTTGACCGCCTGCTGCCGGTCGAGACGGCGGACCTGGCGGCCGCGGCCGCGGCGGAGGCCGTCCTGCCCAACCACCTGCTGCTGGGCTCCAAGGAGCGCGAGCTGGTCAGCCAGAGCCTGGCGGCCGGGGCGGGCATGGGCAACCTGGAAGCGCGGCGGGCGCTGGTGCTGTCCAAGATGAACGCCTGAGCGCGCGCGCCTGAGCACGCGCGAAGCATAAAGCGCGCGCCCCCAGGCGCGCGCCTGGGGGATTTTTTTGTTTTGTTTTCTCCCTTACCTTAGACAGCGCTGTGTTTTCGCGGAAGGGCGGGGCTGCCCCCTCTCTCTCCTGCGCTCCGGATCAGGGGGGCGGCACACAAAAGATGAGAGCGCGGCCCGCCCCGCACGCGCACACCCCTCACAAGCGCGGGCGAGGCGAGAGAGTGTGAAAAAAATTCACAAGGCCCCCACCCGCTCCCAAAAAAACTATGTCAAACCTCCACCCACCCGCCCCGCCCGCGCCACCAGCCCCGCCCCGTCCACCGCATCCCCGCCCAGCGCCGCCGACGTCCCCTCCCCCACAGCATCCGGCAAGTAACGCGCCGCCAGGGCGGCCGCCGCCTCGGCCGCCGCCGCCCCGCCGCCACCCCCGGCCCCTTCACACCAGGCATCAAAGAGCGTGGCAACGCCTTCCCTCAGCGCGGCCGCGGTGGGGGGCGAGGGGGCCAGGAGGGCCAGCGCGGCCGCCACCCTCTTCACCTCGCTCACCAGTATCACCGCGGACGGGAACTGAGAGGCCAGGCGCGTCCACCCAACGCCCGTGCAGGACGCCGGGAGAGGGGGAAGGGGTGGTTGTTGAGGCGGCAGCGGCAGCGGCCGGCCCGGCCCAGCAGCGGCAGCAGCAGCCTTGCGCAGCCGCCCCGCCAGGCGGGCGACCTCATCGTCCCAGACACGCCCGACCGCGGGGGCCAGCTCGCGGGCCAGGCGCGGGGCGAGGGACAGGCCAGTCACAGGCGTGGCGGCCGCGGCTTGCGCCGCGGCGGCCGCAGCTGCCGCGGCCGCCGGGCCCAGGCCAAACGGCCCGGCGAGGGGGCCGACCACGGCCCGCCGGACGGCCGCGCCCGTGGCCGCCGCCGCCGTGGACGCCCAGTCGACCAGGAGGGCGGACGCGGTCTTGCTCGCAGCAGCGGCGGTGCTGGTGGCCGTGCTCTGCTTCTTCAGGGCGAGGAGGAGGGCGTCCACGTCGGCCGCGCCAGCCGCGACCCGCACGCTGAGCGCTTGAGCAAGCGCGGCCGCGAGGTCGACGCCCGCCGGGTCGGCCGCGCCCGCGGGGGAGGCCCGGGCGGCCGGAGAGGATAGGCGGGCCTGGTCGGTGGCCAAGCGGGCGGCGTGCGCCCGGAGCAGGACGTCCACGGCAACGGCAGGGCCGGCCAGGGCGGCCAGCACGGCGGCAGGGGAGGCGGCGGAGGAGGGTGAAGCGGGCGCAGCGGCCTCACCCACCCCGCCCGGTGGCAGCGCCCCGCTGACCGCCCGGTTGACGCCTCGCTCCGCGACGGCCGCGACAACGGACCGGCGGGCGGCGAGCTGGGCCGGGCGAGTGCTGCGTTGGTGCGGGCGGGGTGACGGCGGCGGGGTGGGCCCGGAGGAGGAAGAGGAAGCAGAGGACGCGCGCCGGTCATGCTCGTCGCCGCCAAAGGGGATCGGGCTCCCCCCCTCACCGCCGCCGCCGCCCCCGCCGTCCAACAGGTTCTCCGCCTCGCGCAAGCAGGCCAACGCCCCGACCGCATCGCCCACCGCAATGGCGTCGTCCACCGCGTCCAGGGCGTCCGCCCAGGCGGCGTTGGAGGCAGCCTCCGGGGAGTCCCCGGAGGCCGCTTCCTCCTCATCCTCATCACCCAGGCGGCTGGTCCACATTTTCATTTTCGCACCTCCGGGCGGGGGCGGCGGGCGTCCGTCTCCCTCGTGCCCTGCCGCCGCGACCAGGCGCTTCAGTGCGGCCCCCAAAGCTTCTGCATCTACGTACAGCGCCCGGGCAGCCGCCAAATCGCCCGCCCCCGCGACGGCCGCCGCCGACGCGGCCAGGCACCCCGCCCGCCCGTCCAGGGCGGCCGCGGTCAGGGCGCTGCCCAAGTCGCTGTCCAGCGCCGCCAGCTCGGCCCGGGCGCCGTCCACCCCCTTTTCGGACAGGCCGGCCAGGGCAGCCCCCGGACGAGGAGGGGCAGCGGCGGCGTCGCTCCCACCCCCACCGCTGCCGCCGCCGCCGCCGCGGGAGGCGAAGCGCGCAAAGCGGGCGAGGCGGGCCGAGAGGTCGGGGTCGGTCGCCTTGAGCGCGGCCGCCGCGGACGCCGCGGCGGCGCCGGGCTGCATCCCGCCGCCGTCGCCAGCCCGTGCTCCCTCAGCCCGGGGTGGGGAGGGCGGGGCCGACGGCGTCAGGGCGGCGGCCTCGTTGGCCGCGGCGGCGGCTGCCGCGGCTGCGGCCGTGGCCGCCGCCTTGCGTGCGCGCCGGCTCGCCCCCAGCACGGACGCCGTGAGCGTGGACGAGCCAGGCGGCCCGCCGCCCTGGCCCAAAGACAGAACCCGGGCTAGCTGGCGCTTGGAGGCGTCCGTGCCGGCCCGGACGAGGCGGCGGGCGGCAGCGCTGTAAGTGGAGAAGAGAAACGAGGGAGGGGGGATGAGGTCGGGCGAGCGCTGCGCGGCGCGCAAGGAAGACGCGATGGCTATCTCTTTTACTTCTCACTCACTCACCTGCGCCCGCCTGTGCGGGAGCCTCCAACGTCAAAACCATACGGATCCGCTGGTGTAGAGAACGGGTCGGGCGGTGGGGTGGGCGGCGGCGGCATCCGGGCGTCTTGAAAGCAGCAGTGTATGCTGCTTTTTCTTTCGCTGTTTTGCGCTCTCTCGCTCGTCTCTGCATTTCGTCCAAATAAAAAAGGGACAGGACGTGTCGCACTCGGCCTTTCTCAGCCGGTCTTCGCCTCCACACACACGCACACCTCTTTGGAGCGCATGCACCAAAGCTGAGCGCGCTGGGGAAAGGAAAGGATGCTCGCCCTCACCTTCCACGCCGGCGACCCCGGCCCCCGCCTGGAGCGGGCCCGCCCTATCCCGGTCCCCGGCCCTGGCGAAGCCCTGGTCCAGGTCCTCCGGGTCGGGGTGTGTGCGACGGACCTGGAGATTGTCAGGGGCTACGTCCCGGGCTACGCCGGCGTGCTGTGCCACGAGTTCGTGGGCATTGTGGTCTCCTCCCCGTCCGCGCCCGCCTGGGAGGGCGCGCGCGTGGTGGGCGAGATCAACTGCCCCACCACCGCTGGAAGGGCTGCCGGTGGTGGGCCGCCCCCACCGCCACCGTCCTGCCCGCCCCCGCCCGATGCGGCTGCGGCTGTCCTGGGCCCCGCGCCCGATGCGGCCGCCGCCCTGGCCCGCAACCACGCCTCCCCGCGCACGGTGCTGGGCATCGTCGGCCGGGACGGGTGCGCGGCCGAGTGGGTGGCCGTGCCCGTGGCCAACCTGCACGCCGTCCCGCCGTCCATCCCTGACGCGCGCGCCGTGTTTGTGGAGCCCCTGGCCGCGGCGTGCCGGGTCGTGGAGCAGGGCGCGGTGAGGCCGGGCGACCGCGCGGCGGTGGTGGGGGATGGCCGGCTGGGCCTGCTGGTCTCGGCCGTCCTGTCCCGCCCGGGCGTGCGCGCCACGGCGGGCGTGGCCCTGACGCACTTTGGGCACAACGCGGCCAAGCTGGGGCTGGTGCCCGAGGGGAAGGGGCACGCGGCCGTGGTCGTCCCCCGGGGCGACGGCGCGGATGCCGTGTGGGCGGCGCACGCCGGCCGCTTTGACGTCGCGGTCGAGGCGACAGGCAGCCCGCCGGGCGCGGCGGCCGCCCTGGCCCTCCTCCGCCCGGGCGGGACGCTCGTGCTGAAGACGACCTGCGCGCCGCCAGGGGTGGTGGTGGACGCGGCGCCCGCGTGCCATGCACCGTCCTGGTCCCTGTTTGCGAACGACGTGGTCGTCCAGGAGAAGTCTGTGGTCGGCTCCCGGTGCGGCCCGTTCCCGCCCGCGCTCGCCCTCCTGCAGCGGCCAGACATGGGGCGCCTGGTGGATGGCATGCTGAGCCGGGTGTTTGACCTTGAAGACGGCGTGGCCGCGGTGGCTGTGGCCGCTCAGGCCACCACGGGCGTCATCAAAGTCCAGCTGGTGACGGCGGCGGGGCGAGCTAGGGAGGGCGTGTAGCGGGGCACAGAAAAAAGAAGAGAGGGGCAACCCCTCTCTGTACAGGGCCACATACCGTGCGGGGCCGTCCCTGGTGTTTTGCAAAAAAGCCACGCACTTGGGGACCGCGCGCCTCCCCGCCCTCCCCCCCCCCCCCCCCCCAAAGAAATAGCCACGAAGAAAAAACAATCCATCCCACGTCACGCTCAGCGCGCGCGCGCGCTCCTTTTGCAGGGGGGCGCGGACACTTGCACGCGCGCACGAAAAGCCGCACGCACCCCCCCCCTCCCCCCCCCCCCTTTTTTTTTTTTTTCTTTCACACACCTCAAAAAACACGCCACGCGCGCATCGCACGCTCCACGTTCTTTTTTCGGCAATCACGTCATGATCGTCTTGATCAGCAGGCGGGCGACCGTGTACGGGTCCACGTTGGCGGCCGGGCGGCGGTCCTCCAGGTAGCCCTTGTTGGCCAGCTGGACGGGGAGGGGGATGCGGATGGACGCGCCCCGGTCGGCCACGCCCGACCGGAATGTGTTCATGTCGCACGTCTCGTGCTTGCCCGTCAGCCGCTGCTCGTTCCCGGTGCCGTACTGGGAGATGTGCTCCGCGTGCGTCTTGGACAGGCGCTCGATGGCGGCGTTGATGACGGCCATGCCGCCGTCCTTGCGCATGCCCTCCGTCGAAAAGTTGGTGTGCGCGCCCGTGCCGTTCCAGTCGCCCTTGACGGGCTTGGGGGTGAAGGTGCAGACGATGCCCATGTCCTCGCCCAGGCGGTGCAGCAGCCAGCGGGAGACCATGACCTGGTCACCCACCTCCAGGGGGCCGACGGGCCCGATCTGGAACTCCCACTGGCCGGGCATGACCTCGGCGTTGATGCCCGAAATGATGAGCCCGGCCTTGATGCACGCGTCCATGTGCGCCTCCGCCAGGGGGCGGCCGTACACGGACGTCGACCCCACGCCGCAGTAGAAGGGGCCCTGCGGGGCGGGGTAGCCGCCCTGGGGCCACCCGTACACGTTGCCCGCGTTGGTCAGCATGGTGTACTCCTGCTCGAACCCGTACAGGGGCGCCTGGTCCATGACGGCCGGCGTGCACAGCTTCTCCAGCTGGGCGCGCGTGTTGGTGGGGTGGGGCTTGCCGTCCGGGGTGAGCACCTCGCACATGACCAAGACGTCGTCCCCGCCCCGGATGGGGTCCGGGTACACGGCGACCGGGTTGAGGATGCAGTCGGAGTTGTTGCCCTCCGCCTGGCCGGTCGAGGACCCGTCAAAGGACCACTGCGGGAAGTCGGCCGGGCGGCCGGAGGTGACCGGCTTCTGGATGACCTTGGTCTTGGACCGCATCTCGTTGAAAACGGTGCCCTGGGGGGGGGGGGGGGGGGGGGGGGGGGTGTGGGGGTGGGGGTTGGGGGGGGGGGGGGGGGGGGGGGGCGGGGGGGGGGGGGTGACAAAAAAAAAAAAAAAAAAAAAAAAACAGGGGGAGGGCCGGAGAGGATGAGAGGGTCGCGCCGCGCGACTCCTCTCCCCAACCCCTCTCCCCGTCCCAAACCTCTGCCCCCTTTTCATCCTCCATCTCACCTTCTCGGGAGCGCCCTCCAGGCCGTCAAACCACAGGTACTCCACCCGCTGGGCGAGGGCGTTGACCCGGACGACGCAGACGCGGGCCTGCGTGCATGAGAGGAGGGGGAGGGGAGGGGTCAGGGCGTGTGTGTGTGTGCGTGTTTTTGGGAGGGGGTGGGACGGAGGCAGGGCCCCGCGTTTGTGTTGCGATCTGCGCCGGCTCTCTCCCCCTTTCCCCTCGCCGGCTCGCACGCTCCGTGCACATTCCTCCCGTCGGGCCACGCAAGTGCGTAGGCCGTTCATAAAAGAGGGCCCTGGCGGCGGCGGCCTGCCCAATCAGGGCGGTACCGTGGGGTGGGGCGTTGGTCGCTTTGCTCACTCCGCTCCGCGCCCAAGAGGGGCGGCCCCCCAAAGGAAGGGCGCCCTTTTTTTTTTCCTCTCCCCCTGCCCTTGCGCGACCAGGCCGGCATTCATGCTCCACACCAGTCGCGCACACCCCCACCACAGGCAGTGTCTATTCAATCAACTCACCGTACGGGCACCGCGGCGGGCAGCGACCTGTCAAGGAGAGGGAGAGGGGCGTGAGCGAAAAAGGCCGCCGTCGGTGAGAACCACCGACCGCGCCCGACAAAAAAGAGAAGAAAAAAAAACGCAGGCCCCCGAGGGATTGCGTGCGCTACTGCACAGAGTCGCCTTAGTCTGGCCAGCCCACACACCCAGCGTGTAGCTGACATACTGGTAGCCCTCCGCGCACGAGGGCGTAGGTTGAAAAAGCGTGGAAAGGCGGGCAGAGAGGGCGGCGCGCGCGTCACTCCCACGCGCCCCTCCGCCCTCAGTTTTTTATCTCGCCCCCAGCAGAGGGGGGGGGGGGTCCCGTGACACGACCCCCCTTCTCGTCTCGCGCCACGCCCCGCGCGCGACGGATGTGGGATCACTGTATCGCCCACCACGCCAGCCGCCGTGGGCCTCCACCTGCTGCCACGGACCTTGGAGGTGAGGCGGGCGGCCGAGGCCGACCGCATGGTGCAGAGGGAGGCCATGGTTTTTTTTTTTTGGTGGAGAGGTCGGAAGAAGAGAGGTTGCAGAGAAAAAGGAATTGGCGTTGTGAGATGGCAAGTTATTTTCATTTTCTCTTGCCGTAGTGTCCCGCGGGGGGACGAGCAGCAGCAGCACCAGCTGGCGAAGCAGCAGTCGCAGCACCAGCCCCTGCGTGACACCCCCCTCTCGCGCTGAAGCGCCGCCGCGTGTGCGTGCTTGAGAGCGTGAGCCGAGAGGGTAAGGGGGCGCAAAAACGCACGGGCCCCCCTCTCGCTTTTTTTTCCACAACCCGCTCCCCAACTTTCCAGGCCGCGGCGCACTCGGCTTTCCTCACTCGCGCACCAACCGCAAGGAATGGGCGACCCCAACGCCCCGCTGGCCGTCCAGCTGAAGAACCTGCAGAAGCGGCTGAATGTCCGGGAGAAGACGCGGGAGGACGCGCGCGCTCGGCGGGTGGTGAGTTTTTAGGTTGGGGTCGTGTGTGTTTCGGGATCTCAAAACCTGCACGCCCTTTTTCACTCACGCCTTCTCTCTCCCTCCCTCTCTCCCCTCCATTTCCAGAACGTCAACGACCCGTACCGCACCGCCGCCCGGGGCGCCGCACCCGCCCCAGGAGCGGGTGGGGGCGTGGGCGCCGCCGCGGCGGCCGCGGTCGCGGGCGCGGCCGCGGCCCCGCCGGCCGCCCTCCAGGAGTGCCGCCTGTGCGGGGCGGCCTTTGCGACGGACGCGGCGGCGGCCCAGCACTTCGGCGGGGCCGCCCACCGCAAGGCCGTGGAGCGGGCTGAAGATGAGGCCCGGCGAGCCGCGGCTGGGGGCGGGGTGGCGGCGGCGGCCATGGCGGCGGCGGCGTGGGGCAGCGGCGGGGTTGGCGTGAGAAAGAGGCCGGCCGGTGGGGGCGCGCCGCACCAGCCTGGCGGCCGCGGCGGCGGTGGCCGCCCCAGACACGCCCCGCCAGGCTCGGACGAGGCCGGACCGCCACCGCCCCCCGCCGCCGCGTCCGCCGAGCACGCCGCCCGGGTGGCTGCGCTGACGGGGGGCGGGCGGGGAGGAGGGGTGGGAGCGCCGCTGGCGTTGGCGGGCGGGTGGGTTCCGCCACCGCCGGCTGTTGCGGTTGCTCCAGCGGCGGCCGCGCCTGGAGAAGGAGCAGAGGTTGAGGGCGCGGGTCGCCCGTTGGAGAGCGAGGAGGAGGGGGCGGCAGGCAGCGGGGCGGGAGGCAGCCCCCCCACCACCACCAGCAGTGATGAGGGTGGTCGCCCGCCCGCGGCCGCGGCCGCTGTTCCGCCCGCTGGCTTGGCCGCCCTGGTCGGCGCGTACAGCGACTCTGAGGAAGGCGACGACGGCGAGCCTCCACCGCACGTGGAGTCGTTCTTTTGAACGAGAGAGAGAAACGGGAGAAAGGAAATGTAGTGTTAGCAAGGCTGGTGGTTTCCTCCAATTCCTTTCAACACGCACACACCAACAACAACGCACACCACACAAACCACGCTCTCTCCCCCTGTCTTCCATTCACAACCACTCACTCGACCGCTCTCACCCCTGCTGCCGCTTCAGGCTGACCCCCCACGCCTGGGCCGCCACCACGGCGGCGGGCGCCAGGGTGGCGAGGGATGGAGACCCGTCGGTGGGGGGAGGGGGAGGGGGAGGGGGTGCCGCCGCCGCCGCCGCCGCTGCCGCCGCTGCCACTACCGCTGCCACTACCGCCCCTGCGGCAGGCACGCGCGGGGGGCTTGCCACACCTGCCGCGGCCGCCGACCGAGGTTGGGAGGAGGAGGAGACTGCCGGGGCGGGTGGTGGCGCGGGCCGACCACCACCACCACCACCACCACCACCAGGCGGCAGCCCCGCGGCCGCGAGGAGCTGGGCCCGCCGCCGCGCGACGCCCGGCCCCGGCGGCACGCCGCCCGGCGCCGCCGTCTCCCGGGCCAGGGCCCGGATGGCGGCCGCGGCGGCGTCGGCCGCGGTCGCAGCCGCCTCGGCCGCGGCTGCAATGCGGGCGGCGGCGGACGCGGACAGGGCGGGGGGGGAGGGGGGCGGCTGCCCGGGGTAGGGCCCAGCCGCCGCGGCCGGGCGGGGCGGTGTTCGGGCGGGCGGCGAGCGGGGGGTGGGGGGGAAGGGCGCGGCCGCGCTGCCGCTGCCGCCACCGGGACCACCCCCACCCCCAGCCCCAGCCCCCATCCGCGCCGCCGCGGCCGTCGCCAGGGGAGATTGCAGCAGCCAGGTGGCGGGCGCGGTGCCCGTGGTGACGACGGGCACAGGAGGAGGAGGAGGAGGAGGGGGAACAAAGGGGCGAGGAGGAGGGGGTGCGGGTGAAGGCGCCGTCCGCGGGGCCTCCTCCCCACTCTCGCACCACCCCGCCGCCGCTGTCCACAGGGTGACTTCGGTGCCGGCGGGGACGTCCAGGCGTAAGCGGTGTAAAGGAAAGGCCCGGGGCGGTGACGGAGGCGGCGGCGGAAGAGGAGGCAGGGCGGGTGGAGGGGTGGTTGGGGTCGGGCGGCGGCGGCTGGCGGCGGAGCGCGCGCCACCGCCGCGGCCCCGCCGACCACGCCCACCACTACCACCGCCAGAAGGCAGGGCGGGCAGATTTGCCACGCCCGCCGCGCCCGCCTCACCAAACAGCGGGTTGGACGCCCAGCCGGCGGGCAGGGGAGGAGGAGGGGTGGGGGTGGGGGTGGGGGTGGTGGTGGCTGGAGCCGCCCCACCACCGCCACCGCCGCCGCCCTTCTCCCGCCCCTCCAGCAGGGACCGCAGGGACCGGGCTTCCGCCATGACCTCCTGGACTAGGGCCAGGAGGTCGGCGGAGGGCGAGGGTGGAGGCGGCGGGTGGGATGGAGGCGGTGCCGACCCGCTACCACCCCCGCCACCCCTGCCGCCGCTCTCGCCAGCCGGCGTGGGCGGGCAGGGCTGGGGAGACGACACCGGCGCCGCGCCCTCACCATCCTCGCCGTCATGCCCCCAGCCCAGCTCCTCCTGACCGACCACGGACGGGGGGCGGGAGGCAGGGGGAGAGGGGATGGTGGGCGAGGGTGGGGAGCCCCCACCACCGCTCTCGCCGCCCTGCCCAAGGCTCGCGACCACGGCCGCCGCGCCCGCCTTGACCGCCGGCGACCAGGGGGAGAGGGGGGGCGGGGGTGGGGAGGAAGGAGGTGAAGCCGCCGACGCCGCCGCCGCCGCAGCAGCAGCAGCAGCCAGGGCTACTTCCGCCGCCCCAGCCCGTGCCTCGGCCCGCGCGGCGGCCGCCTCGGCCCCGGCGGCGCGCGCCTCCGCATCCACCAGGCGAGCAGCCCGCGCCTGAACCTCCGCCGCCGCCATCTCCGCCGCCGCCCGGGCGTGGCAGGGCGAGCAGGAGCACTCGTGGTGCAGCTGGATGATGGGTTCGGAGGCCGTGCAGGAGGGCAGGGAGGGCTCGGCGGCAGCAGCGGGGGCATGAGCAACCATGGGCTTGCGCGTGCCCAGGGGGGACGGCACGGCAGGCACCGCCCCGCCATCAAACTTCACGCTGGGGCGTGGCGGGATGATGAGCGGGGCCAACTGAAGGGGCGGGGGCAGTGGGGAGCCGCCCGGCTGCCAGGGACGGGAGGCAGCAGGCGTGGCGGCGGGCGTGGGCGTGGCGGCGGGCGTGGGCGTGGCGGCGGGCGTGGGCGTGGCGGCGGGCGTGGGCGTGGCGGCGGGCGTGGAAACCGGCGCGGCAGGGGGTACCACGAGGGGCGTCTCCCCGCCGCTGGCGCTGCTGTTGTCCGGGGAGGGCTCCACGGAGGACGCGCCCAGCCCCGCCGCGGCGGCCACCCCGTCCGAGTCGGCCGAGTAAATGGAGGCCGCACTGCCGGTCCGGGTGGTGGTGGTGGTGGTGGCGGTCGCGCCCCGGGCGGTGGGGGTCGTGTTGCCGTCCCCGCCACCGTCCGCGGCCGCCGCGGCCGCCGCCGCCTGGAGCGCGACCGCCAGGCGGGCGGACACGGATGGGCCCGTGCCAGCAAGAGCTTCGCCGACACCGCCCTCCATGCCCATGCCTGCTGCGGCCGCGGCAGCCAGAAAGGCCGCCGGCGGCAGGGTGCCCGCCCGGGACGGCGGGCCGGCCGCGCCGGCCGCCGCGGCGCTGAGCGCGCCCACCCACCCCGCCGCGTCCACCGCGTCCAGGGTCCGCACCTCCAGCACCCGCCCGCCCGCACAGGCCAGGGTGATGGTGCGCCCGCCCGGGGTGGAGAGGCGTGGGGTGGTGGAGGCGGGGGCGGGGGCCGCGACGACGGCGCCGCGCAGGGCGGGCGAGGAGAGCGGGGAGAGGGCGGCCAGCTGGTGGGGTGCGGGCCCGCGCCCGCCACCCGACACGCCCAGCGCGTGCACGCTCATGGGGAAGGCGGCCACCGGGCCGCCCAGCAGCAGGAGCTTGTGCGGGATCAGCACGGCATAGCGGGCCCCGAACGCGCCGGACCGGCCGCGCTTGGAGAGCGGGCCCCGGCGGAGGACTGCGCGGGGGTGCCTGGAGAGAGAGATAGAGAGATGGTGAGGGGGGTTGAGGGGAGATGAGATTTGGTTAAGCCAGGCCGCCTCGCCGTTTCCTCCTTACTCACTTGCACCCGCCATGCGTGCCGGCCACCAGGTCCTGAACGACCCCCCAAAACAGGGCGGCCTCGCCCGGGCCCTGCAGCTCCAGCTCCACGCCGGACGCGGCGCCGAAAGGTGAGCCTGGCGCGTCGAGGGCGAGGCGGGGCGAGGTTGCAGCGTCGCGGCCGCCGCCGCCGCCGCCCACCACCTCTGACGCGGCCGTCAGTGGTAACACCGCCAACTCTTCGCCGTGCGTGATGACGCGGAGCAGGCGTTCCCGGGTGTCGACCTGTGCGTGTGTTGATGGGGGAGTGAGAGGAAAAGGTTGGCTTGCCTTGAGGAAGGCGGGGCCGACCTTGTTTTCTCCGTCTCTCCACCTCTCCTCGCCTGCAACACCCGGTGCACAGGCCCGCGCCCCTCGCCACTCAGGGTGCGAATGATGCGGGACCCCCAGGACGGGCTGGCCGGGAGCGGGCCGGCGGGGACATCGGTGACACTGTTTTGAGAGACAAATGAGAGAGAGAGAGTCGGCGACCTTGACCGAGCGGCGCGCGCGGCGCGCGCCGCGCGGCCCTCCTCTCTCCCTCCTTCTCCTTACCCGAAGCAGTAGAAGAAGTGCTCGGTCAGGCCGTCTGAGATAGAACGGCGGCGTCCGCCGGGCGAGGACGGGCGGGAGGTGGGCGGGGAGGGAGATAGAGGGGTGGTGATGGGGATGGATGCCGCCATGGCGGGCGGGGGGCGGGCTGCTGGAGATAGAGAGAAAGGAGCAGCAAGCACCAAAAGAGAAATTGGGTGATTGCTTTCATTTCATCTTTCCGCCGAAGGCACACTCGCACGAAGCAGGCCCACGCACGCAAGGCAACGCACATTTCACCCTGTGTCCACCGCTGGGCAAGCCGACGCGTGTGGCCGGGCTCGTGTGAGCGCGTGCAAGAGAGCGGGGGCCCCGACGAGAGAACCCGCGCCCAACTCTATGCCAGGCGCGCCCGCCCTCTTTGGCGACCCCGCCCAGGCAGCCGCCTATGCCGCCCACCGCCCCTCCTACCCGGCCTCGCTCATGCGGGACCTGGCCGCCTACGCCTCTGCGGGCCTGGGGCGGCCCATTGAGGCCGCCGTCGACGCGGCCGCGGGCAGCGGCCAGGCGGCCCTGGCCCTGGCGGCGGCGGTGCCGGGCGTGCGGCGGATTGTGGCCCTGGATGCGAGCCCCGCCCAGGTCGCCGCCGCGACGGACGCCGTCGCGGCCGCGGGCAAGGCCGCCACGGTCGCCGTCGTCTGCGCCCCAGCTGAAGACACGGGCCTGCCGCCCTCGTCGGCCGACCTGGTCATCGTCGCGCAAGCGCTCCACTGGCTGGACGTGCCGGCTTTTTACAGGGAGGCCGCGCGCCTGCTGAGGCCGGGCGGGGCCGTGGCCGTCCTGTCCTATTCCTGGCCCACCGTGGTGGCCGGTGAGGAGGGTGGGCGTGTGATGCCCGCCTCGACGGCCGCCCTGCGTGCCGCCGCTCACGAGCCGCCCCTCGGCGGGCTTTGGGATGCCGGGCGGGCGCTCATTGATGCGGGCCTGCCCGGCCTCGACCCGCCGGGCGACCTGTTTGAGGAGGTGGAGCGGAGAGGAGGGGAGGGAATGAGGGCGGCGACGACGGCGCGAGGGGTGGCCGGCTACGTGCGGAGCTGGTCGGCGTACGCGCGCCACAGGAGGGAGGCCGGGGAGGCGGCGGCGGCGGCGGGTGACCCGGCGGACAGGGTGGAGGCGGCGGTGCGCGGGGAGGCGGGCGGGGGCGGGGTGGGGATGGAGTGGCCATTGCTGGTGATGGTGGGGAGGAGGAGGTAGGTAGATAGGACGGCGGGTTTGGAAGAGTTTTTTTGGAAAGAGTGAGAAGAAGGCGCAGGCGGCGGAAGCACGACGTTCATTCCTTCTTTTTTTCTCTGCCCGCTCTTTTTTTTTTCTCACCTCATCCCCCAGCCATGCAGACGATCGCCTCCGCCCGCGCCCGTTCCACCTTAGGTGCGTCCACTGCCAGCGCCTCCCCAATCACACACGCGAGCGTGACGAGAATGTGCGGCAAGCCTCGCCGCGCGCCGCCGCCACAAAAAAAAACGTGCACCCCTGCTCGCCCCTGAGCTGCCTGGTAGCTGCGGGGCGCAGTCTGGCCCCCGCACGCACCACCCCCACGCGCACGCCCCGCCCCGCCCCTCTCCGGTCGCGGTCGATGGCGTGGGGAGTCGGCGTTGTGGAGTCGCGGGACGCGGTCGGATGCCAGGCGCGCGCGCGTGCGCGCGTAGAGATGGTCTGCGGCCACGGGCGCGCGCACGCGCGCGCCGCGTCGTCCACCACGTCCACACTCTCTCCGCTTGCGCCCGCTTGCGTTTGAGAGTGACGTTTTTTGTGTTCAGTTCCGTCCCTTGACCCCAAGCCGCTTGCTTCTCTCCCTGGAAAACTACATGCACACACAGTCCTCGCCGCTGCCCCTCCCGTCCGCCCCCGCCGCACCCGCCCCCATCTCTGCGTCCGCGCCCACGCTATCGACCCGGACGACGAGATCATCCCGCTCCTGGGCCCCCGCCGGGCCAGCTTTTCTCCTGAGGAACTGGAAGCCTTGGCTCACCCCCGCAACACGCTGGGCGGCAAGACCATCGGCGAGGAGCTAGGTAAAAAAAAGAAAAAAGAGAGAGAGGCTTCCTCTGTGCTTCTTATCTTCTTCAACCTTCCTCATCTTTTCCTCGTCACCTCTCTTCACCTCACTCTCACCTTTTCCTCTCGCCCTTCAATCTATAGCTCTCATCCGTACGCAGTACGTCGAAGCGGAAGCCTCCGCCGCCAAGAGCGAGGCCCGCCTGCACACCGCGTCCAAGGGCGGCAACTGGGAGGGCGACGTGTACGTGGGCGGGGCCTGGAATGAGCTGACGTGGCTGAGCGTGGTGGCGGCGGGCGTGCCGCTGGCCGGCCTGGTCTTTGCGGTGGCGACGAAGGGAGTCTTGTGGGGGTTGGTTGATTATTACGGGTATTGATGGGAGTCTAACCAAACACACCGTGGGTCGTCACACACGCCGTCGACTATTCGACCCATGTTTCTCAGATTTTTCAGAGCGAGTCGAGGGTCGCGGACCGGAAAGCGGACGCGCAAAAAGCGGGAAGAGAAAGATCAAGAGACTGAGAGGGAGGGAGAGAGAGACTGAGAGGGAGGGAGAGAGAGACAGAGGGAGAGAGAGAGAGAGAGACTGAGAGAGAGAAAGCGAGAGGGAGAGAGAGAGGGAGACAGCGAGAGAATGAAAGTGAGACAATGCATGAAAAGATAAAAAGATTACAGTTGGCGCCGTTTCAGGCCATGGTCCCGCGCCATGCCATCGCCCCGCACGCCGCCACCAAAACCGGCCACGGTCATAATCATAAATCGCCGTCGACTATTCGAGCCAGTTTTCTCCGATTTTTTCAAGGCCCGGAAGGCGGGCGCGCGTGGGTGGCATGAAAAAAAAAACGCGTGGGTCTCGCGTGAAAATA
>Ga0315283_10001870_pt1 | contig 17223 bp, 14 predicted proteins | sample YL17G09_0_MG_FD_204541 | JGI IMG/M metagenome (GOLD analysis project Ga0315283, IMG submission 204541) | Sediment microbial communities from Yellowstone Lake, YNP, Wyoming, USA - YL17G09_0 | ecosystem: Environmental > Aquatic > Freshwater > Lake > Sediment | place: USA: Wyoming | collected... | reverse complement strand
TTGCGCCGGCTGGACGTGGTGCCGGGCATCACCTGCCTGTGGCAGATCAGCGGCCGCAGCCGCATCGGCTTCCAGGAGTGGATGCGGCTCGACCTGGAGTACATCCGGCACCGCTCGTTCCTGCTCGACCTGAAGATCCTGATCCGGACGATCCCTGCGGTGCTGTCCCGCGAGGGCGCATACTGATCCCGCCCGCTTGACCGGAGCACCCGCAGAAGACCAGCCGAGCGCAAGGCCGGTCGGTCGGCGCTCTCCCGCCTGCGCACCCTGTCCGCGATCTCATCGCCCACGTGCTCACCGTGGGTGCAGAACGACCCGTCTGCTAGTAGTATCCTGCTCCGCTCTTCGTGGATCGTGCTCAGCCGCCTGACGATTCCGAGCGGACGGACAACTGCGACCGCGATCGCTTCATGGAGGTCATGGCGTCGGACTACTCCGCGGGGGGTCGTTCCGCGCCAATCGGATCCTGTGAGAACCAAGACCGAACGCCTGAGGCTGCTGTTGGTCGAGAGCGGCACCGCCGTCGGCGGCACCGAGCGGGTGGTGTGGGAGCTGGCCACGCGTCTGCCCAGCACTCGCTGGGACGTGCGGGTGTGGCTCTCGCCGGCGCCGGGCGTGGACGAGTTGGCCAGCGCGCTCGAGGCTCAAGGTCTCCCGGTCGCCCGGATCGCCGAGGTGGATTCGCGCTGGGACTGGCCCGGCATGCTGAGGACCTGGCGGCAACTGCGGCGCGAGCGTCCCGACCTGCTCCACGTCCACCACGTGTGGCCCGCGGCCGACCGCTATCTCGCGACGCTGGCGGAGACCGCGGGTGTGCCCCACCTGGTCGTGACCGAGCACATCGAGGGTCACGCGCACTCGGCGGCCCAGGTCCAGCTCAAGCGGCGCGAGATCTCGCAGGCCGAGGTCGTCACGGCGGTCAGCGCGACGGTCGCTGATTCGCTGGTTCGCGACTATGGCGTGGATCGCACGCGGGTGCGGGTCGTGCCCAATGGGGCCGAGTTGCCGGATGAGGATGCCGAGCAGGCTGCGGCGCGGCGCGTGCGCGAGCAACTCGGTGCAGGTGCCTTGCGGCCGCTGTGGGTGTGCGCGGGGCGGCTCGAGCACCAAAAGGGCCAGGACGTGCTGCTCGAGGCGCTGGCCGAGGTCCGCCGGCAGGGTCTCGAGTTCGTGATGGCGCTGGCGGGTGAAGGCTCGCTGCGCGGGGCACTTGAGGAGCGCGTCCGTTCGCTCGGACTCGGGGGCAACGTGCGTTTCCTCGGGCAGGTCGAGGACCTGGGCCCGCTGCTCGCCGCCGCGGATGCGGTGGTGCTGCCGTCGCGCTGGGAGGGTATGCCGCTCGTGCTGCTTGAAGCGCTGGTGCGCGCGCGCCCGGTGGTGGCGAGCGCGGTGGGCGGAGTGACCGAGGTGGTGACCGACGGGGAACACGCGCGGCTCGTGCCGCCCGAGGACCCGCTCGCGCTCGCCCGGGCGCTCGAGGACTTCCATCGCCATCCGGACCCGGCGCTGCGCCTGGGGCGCCGCGCTGCAGCGCGGGTGCGTGCGAGCTTCACCTGGCCGCGCGTGGTCGAGGCCTTCGAGTCGGTCTACGACGAGGTGCTGGGACTGGCGAGCTTCGCCACCGAGGACAACCGGGCGTCGCAGGTGGCGCGATGAAGATCGGGGTGGTGGTGTCGTGCTACCGGCAGGAGCGGTTCCTGGCTCGTACCGTGGCCGCGCTCGAGCACGCGCTCGAAGGCGAGGACTGGCAGGGCGTGCTGGAGTTTGCCGCGCCGTCGGACCAGCCGCTGCCCCCGCGCTCCGGACGCTGGCAGGTGATCTCGAGCTTCGACCCGGCGACGCGGCGCCCGTTGCGTCCGCTTACCCCGGGCGCCGGACGCATGCTGGGCTTCGCCGCGTGCGGGGGCGACTGGGTGTTGTTCGCGGACTCCGACATGGAACTCGACGCGGCCTGGGTGCGGGCGATCATCGAGACCGCGGCGCGCGAGCCCGGGCTGGCCGGGATCGGTGGCCGGATCGAGGAGTGGTTCGTGGACGGTCCCGTGGAGAGGCAGGGCAAGCACGACATGTACGGCACCGGCGATCGCGACCGCGCCGTGGACTATTACGGGAATGTCGCCTTCTACCGGCGGGAGGCGCTGGACGCAGCGGGCGGCTACGACGTGCGACTCAGCTCGGACGAGGATTTCGAGCTGGGCATGAGGCTCCGCTGGCTGGGGCTCGAGCTGCGCTCGCTGGGCATGCGCGCCGGCCGACACTGGAGCGCGCCGCGCCCGAGCTTCCCGGAGCTCTCGCGCCGCTGGCGGACGGGGCTGTGCTTCGGGCAGGGGCAGGTGCTGAGGCTCTACCTCGGGCGCCGCGGATTCGGCACGCTGATCGGGAGGCAATGGCTCTACATCGCCACGCTGGGGATCTGGTCGGTGGGCGTGGCCGCGCTCTTGGCGTGGCTCGTGTCCGGTGACCTCCGCCTGCTCGTGCGCTGGGTGATGCTCCTGCTGGCGTTGCTCGCGTTCATGACCGTCCGCAAGCGGAGCCTGAGGCTCGCGGTGCATTCGCTGCTCACCTGGACTCTGAACGGGCTCGGCATGCTGGTCGGGTTGACCCGGCCGCCGCGCGCAGAACGACCGCTGATCGCCGGAGCCCCGGGGCCGGGCGGCGGGGAGGCCGCGTGTTGATCCACGCCGCCTGCGACAACGACATCCATCCCCCGCGGTTCGGCGGTCCGCAGCGCACCTTCGGGCTGCTGCGCGGCCTGGCCCGCCGCCATGAGGTCGAGGCGCTGTGCCTGGTGCCGAACCGCAGTACGGCCTCGCGCAAGGAGCGCGTGGCGGGGGTGAGGCTCCTGCGGCGCAAGGCCTGGTACACGAGCGCGGTGTGGCGGCTCGAGCAAGTGCGGCTCGCGCCCATGTTCCTCGCCGCGGTCGGGCACACGGCCGCGGCGGGCGGCCTGGCGCGTGCGTTCACGCAGCCCGCCGAGGCGCTGCTGGCCGACTTCAACCTGACCGGGCTCTTCGGTTCGGATCCCGCCCCGCTCAAGGTCTATACTGCACAGAATGTCGAACTCGACCATTTCCGCATGACCCGCGCCGACGTGGCGGCATCGGCCTTCTGGACCGCGCGCCTGCGCGCCTTCGAGGCGCGCGCGGTGGAGCGCGCCGGCCTCACCGTGGTCTGCAGCGACGAGGACGCGGCGCGCATGCTGGATCTCTACGGGGCCCGTGACGAGTCGGTGGCCGTCATCCCCAATGGCTTCGATGAGACCGCGATCCACGCGCCCGTCCCCGAGGAGCGCGCCCGTGCACGCGCAGCCCTCGGCCTGGGCGAGCGCGAGTACGCGGCGCTCTTCGTGGGGTCGGACCACCCGCACAACCGCGCGGCGCTTGCCTGGCTCATGGACCGCGTCATGCCGCCGCTGGCGGGCGAGGGCTTTCGGTTGCTGGTCGCCGGCTCGGTCACGCGCGCGCTCGCCGGACGCCGCGAGGGCTGGCTGCTCGCGCGGCCCGAGATGCCGGACCTCGCGCCGGTGCTCCAGGCTGCGGACGCGGGCCTCAACCCCGTGACCATCGGCGGCGGCAGCAACGTGAAGCTCCCGACCTACCTGGCGGCTGGGCTCGCGGTGCTGAGCACGCCTTTCGGGTTGCGTGGCTTCCCATCGCTCAAGCCCTGGGTCGTGACCGCGGGGCTGGAGGAGTTGACCGAGGCGCTGCGTGCGCGCCCGGCCGGCTGGCTGGCGCGCGGGCTGCCGATGCCGGCAGAGGTGGCGGAGCACGCCTGGGGCCGGCTGGGCGAGCGGTTGGGCGAGGCGCTGGAAGCGAAACGACGGGGCGGGGACATCCACGCCGCCCGTTGGGGCCCCTCGACGTCCGCGGCGGGGGGAACGGGCGCATGAAGATCGCGATGATCGGGCAGAAGGGCATCCCCGCCACCTACGGCGGCATCGAGCGCCACGTCGAGGAGATCGCGCGGCGGCTCGTGGCCATGGGACACCAGGTGGACGTCTTCTGCCGGCTGCACTACACGGCGCCGGGGACGACCTGCCACAATATCCACCTGTTGCGGCGTCCGAGCTTGAACACCAAGCACTTCGACACCGTGACGCACGTGATCTTGGCCACGGTCGAGTCCATGATGCGGCGCTACGACATCGTCCAATTCCACGCCCTGGGACCATCGTTGCTTGCGGGGCTGCCCCGGCTCACCGGGGCCCGCACCGTGGTCACCGTGCACGGTCTCGACTGGCAGCGCGAGAAGTGGGGCCGGACTGCGTCGTGGTTCCTCAAGCAGTGCGAGGGGCCGGCCGCGCACTATCCCGACCGCACCATCGTGGTCTCGAAGACGCTGCGTGACTATTTCAACACGCACCACCACTGCGACGCCGCCTTCATCCCCAACGGCACGAACCTGCTGCCGGCGCGCCCGGCGCGCAAGATCCTGCAACTCGGGCTCACGCCCGGCAAGTACGTGCTCTTCGTCGGGCGCCTGGTGCCCGAGAAAGGCGTGCACTTCCTGTGCGAGGCGTTCTCGAAGATCGACACCGACCTGAAGCTCGCGCTGGTGGGGGGCACCGCAGCCTCCGAAGACTACGTCAACCTCATCAGGGGCTACCAGAGCGACCGTATCCGGCTGCTCGACTACGTCTACGGCGAGAGTCTCGAAGAGCTGTGGAGCAATGCCTACATGGTGGTGCAGCCTTCCACCATGGAGGGGCTCTCGATCGCGCTGCTCGAAGCACTCTCCTACGGGCGCTGCGTGCTGCTCTCGGACATCCCCGAGAACCTCGAGGTGGCCGAGGAGTGCTCCGTGCCGTTCAAGAGCCGCGACGTGGAGGATCTGCACGCCAAGCTCGAGATGCTCATCCGCGACCCCGTGCTGGTCGAGAGCTTCGAATCGAAGGCGCGGGAGCACATCCGCCAGCACTATTCGTGGGAGCGCGTGGCGAAGAACACCGAGGCCGTTTATCTGGAACTGCTCAGTGGCGGCCGCCGGCGCGGTTAGTCCATGCTCCGGTTCTCGCGCCACTTCTGCCAGCTGAACGAGCGCCCCGCGGGACACTGCCCCGGGCGCGCATTCCCGACCGCGGTAGCGTTGTACCGCATCGTGGCTCCTGTTAGCATCGCTGTCATGAGCGTCTGCCGTGGTGGTCGGCCATGAGCCGGGATGACAGGTCCAGAGGTGGCGCCCGGGAGGCGGTGAGGGATTTCCTTCGGCGGCCTGCGGTGAACGCTCTCATGCGGACGTCCCTTCGTCCGTTCGCCCGGTGGCTGCCAGCCCGCATGCTGTGCCGTCTGCCCGTCGTGGGAGAGGTCACCGCCTCGTTGCCCTCGGGTGCCCGGCTCCGTCTGGGATCGGATGGCCGCGACCTGATCGCCTCCGCCCTCTACTGGCGCGGGCTCGCCGGGTACGAGCCCGAGACGTTTGCGGCTCTGTGGAAAGTGGCTGCCGATGTCGCGGTCCTCTTCGACGTCGGTGCGAGTACGGGCGTCTTCACGCTTGCGGCGGCAATCGAGGACCGCGCACGTCACGTCTTCGCCTTCGAGCCCGGTCCCGGGATGTCGGCGGATCTTGCACGGAACATCGCCCTCAACGGGTTGACCAATGTGACCCCGGTCGAGGCAGCGGCCTGCGAGTACGACGGCATGGTGGACCTGTTCATCCCGTCCGGCGGGTCCCTGGCCTTCGGGGCCTCCACGCTCCCCACATTCCGCCCCGGGGGGGGGCGCCGGAGTGTGCGCGCGATCCGACTGGACACCTTCGTCCAACAGGAGGGGATCGAGCGCGTGGACCTGCTCAAGCTGGATGCCGAGGGCGCGGAGCCAGCGGTCCTCGCAGGGGCGAGGGCCCTGATCGAGCGTGACGAGCCGTGGATCATCTGCGAGGTGCTGCACGGGCTCACCGAAGCCGGCCTTCACGCCGAGTTGGACGGCCTCGGCTACCGCTACTTCGCGCTCACGTCCGGGGGGCTGGAGCCGAGGTCGCGCATCGTGGGCGATCCCACCTATCGGGCACCTAACTGGCTGTTCGCCACGGAGCGACGGCTGGGCGCGTGCCCGCTGGTCTGACCTCTGGCTCCGATCCTCTCCGCTTCGCTCTGCGCCACCGCGCTGGTCGGCCTTGTCGCGAACGGCGCGCCCGGCCACGTCCCCCGCGCCGCTCTCTTGCCGGTCCCGGGGGCGTGTGCTAGTCGTACACGCCGGAGGTTCGATTGACGCCATCTGTTGAGAACCACTTCGTCCTGATCCTGGCCGGGGGCCGCGGCGAGCGCTTCTGGCCATGGAGCCGTCCCGAACGGCCGAAGCAACTCCTCCCGCTGGCCCGCGGTGGCCGCACGCTGCTCGGCGCCACGCTCGAGCGCGCGCTGCGCCTGGTACCGCGTGAGCGCGTGCTCATCCTCACCGCGCGCGACCTGGTTGAGGCGGTGCGCGCCGAGTGCCCCGGCGTGCCGGTCGTTGGCGAGCCCGTCCCGCGCAACACCGCACCGGCCATCGGGGCGGCGGCCGCGTGGTTCCTGAGCCGCGGCTGCGGCGCCTTCATGGTGCTCCCGTCCGATCATCTCATCGACGATCTGGACGCCTTCGTCGCCGACGCCACCCGGGCCTTCGAGGCCGCCGGGAGCGAGCGCGTGCTGCTCACCTTCGGCATTCCCGCCTCCGGCCCCGACACCAACTTCGGCTACATCCAGCGCGGCGCAGAGGTGGGGCCCCGGCTCCACCGGGTGGCGCGCTTCACCGAGAAGCCGGACCGCGCCCGCGCTGAACAGTACCTGGCGGGCGGTGAGCACGTCTGGAACAGCGGCATGTTCGTCTGGCGCCCGGATGTGTTCCTGGACGCACTGGAGGCGGGCCGGCCGGCCCTGGCCGCTCCGCTGCGCGCGCTCGCCGCGGTTGCTGCCGACGAACGTGCCTTCGAGCGGGCGCTCGACTCCGTCTTCCCCGCGCTCGAATCCATCTCGGTGGACTACGCCGTGCTCGAACACGCGCCCAACGCGCTCGTGCTCGAGGCCGCCTTCGACTGGGACGACCTGGGCTCGTGGGGCGCCTGGGCGCGCCGCCAGCCCCGCGACGGACACGGCAACGTGCTCTTTGGCGACGCCGTGGCGGTGGACTGTGAGCGGTGCATCGTGGTGGGCGAGGGTGGCACGGCCGCCGCGCTCGGCCTCGAGGACATGGTGGTAGTCCACGTCGGCGACTCGACCCTCGCCTGCCGTCTGGATGAGACCGACCGCGTGCGCAAGGTGAGCGAGGCCGTGCGCGAACGGGGGACGCGATGAGCCGCAGCTCACGCGCCATCGCGCCTGCCCTGGCGCTGGGGGCATTGCTCGCGCTGGCCGGCTGCGCGAGCGTGCCGCCCTACGCGCCGCCGACGTCTCGTGGGCCCGCTCCGGCGCCCCGCCGGGCGCCCGCGTCGAATCCGGCGTCGGCGCCCGCTGTGCCCGCGCCGCGGCCCGTGGCGGCGGCGGACTCCGCGCCCTCGCGCGATGCGCTGGACGTGCTGGCCACCATCCCCGAGCCGCTCGCGCCCGGCGAGCGCGTGCCCCCGCCGGAAGTCGCACCTTTCTCGGTGGCCGCGGACGATGCCGGGAGCGCCGAAGTGCCGGTGCCGGCGCTCACGCCCGTGCTCGGCGAGCGGCCCCTGCCCGAGGTCGTGGCGCCCACGGACACGACCTCGCCGCCGGCTTCTCCCGCCCCCCGCGCGCTGGTGGATCCGTCGCCCGCGCCTCGCTCTGGCGCTCCGGCCGCGGCGGACACCTGCTGGCGCGTGCAGATCGCGGCCTCGGCCGAGCGGGCGAAGGCCGAACGTTACCTCGAGGCAGGTCGCTCCCAGCTTCTCGCTCCACTGCAGATCGAAAATGAGCGGGGACTCTTCAAGGTGCGCACGCGCGACTGCCTGAGCGGGCCGGCGGCTGACGGGTTGCGCCGGCGCGCGCTGGACGCCGGCTTCGACGGGGCTTTCCGTTTCAGGGGGAGGAGACCGTGAAGCGCTTCCTGCTGCTCTACGAGGACCGGCGCTGGGAGCGGCTGAGTCCCCTGGCGGACCTGTTGCCCGTGCCCGGCCTGCGCTTCGGCGCCTCGACCCTGGGCGCCCGCTGGGTGGGCGCGCTGGGTCTGCCGCTGCTCGCGGTCGAGGCGCGCGCCGCCGTCCTGGCAGCGTGGCGCGAACCGCTTGCGCTCGCGGAGGGAAAGCCCGCGGCGGACGACGAGGTCCTGGTTGTGAACGCGGCGGCACTGCCTGGTGGCTGGCTCGCGGCCATTGCCGAGGGCGGACCGCCTGCGCTCTTCATGGCGGATGGGGAGCCCGTGGCCGCGCGCCTGCGCTTCGCCGCGCTCGCGCCCTGCCTCGGCGCGGGTGCCGGTTTCGAGGCCCGGCTCGCGGACCTCGGCCTGGCGTGCGTCGAGGTGGAGGCGGGCTCGTTGCGCTGGCCGTGGGATCTCATCACCCACAACCCCGCCGCGCTCGAGGCCGACCTCGCCGCAATGCCCGGCCGCATCGCGGGAGCGGTGGATCCGAACGTGGCGCTGCTCGAACGAGCACGCATCACCGTCGAGGCCGGCGCCCGCGTGGATCCCTTCGCCGTGCTGGACGCGCGCGGTGGTCCGATCCTGATCGGGCGCGACGCCGTGGTGTTGTCGCACAGCGTGATCGTGGGGCCGTGCGTGATCGGCGTGGGCAGCCACGTGCTGGGTGGCGTGGTGGGCCACTCGAGCGTGGGACCGCAGTGCCGCCTGGCCGGCGAGGTGGCGGACAGCGTCTGGCAGGGCTGGGCCAACAAGCGGCACCACGGTTTCGTGGGACACAGCGTGGTGGGTGAGTGGGTGAACCTCGGGGCGCTTACCACCACCAGTGACCTCAAGAACAACTACGGCCCGGTGCGGGTCTGGGCCGCCGGCAGCGAGCGCGACAGCGGCTCGAACAAGGTGGGCTCCATCATCGGCGCCCATGTCAAGACCGGCATCGGCACGCTGTTGCCGACCGGATGCTCGATCGGCGCGGGTGCCAACCTTTTCGGCGGCGGCCGGTTCGCCCCGAAGCGTCTGCCCGCGTTCTCGTGGTGGGACGGCGAGCGCACGGTCGAGCACCGGATCGAGGCCTTCCTCGAGACCGCGGCGGTCGCGACTGGCCGGCGCGGCGTCACGCTGCAACCGGCCGGCGCGGCGCTGCTGCGCGGCCTGTTCGCCGCGAGCGCCGACGAGCGGGAGCGCAGGATCGCCAGGGAACTCGAGGCCCGCTCCAGCCGGGGCTGACAACGTGGGCCGGAGACGCGGTTTGTGGCGACCTTGACCGGAAAGCACCCGCATCACTAGACTGCATCACTCTTTCTGAATCCCGTCCCCCGGTCGGGCCCGGCCGCGGGATGGCGGTATCCGTTGACCCTCGGAGAGGCTCATGCCGGAACTGCGCAAGGATCCGGTGGTCGGCCGGTGGGTGATCATCTCCACCGATCGTAGCCGCCGCCCCACGAACTTCACCCCGGTCCGGGTCGAGAAGAGCACGAGTTTCTGTCCCTTCTGCCCCGGGCAGGAGGACAAGACCCCGCCCGAGGTCTACGCCTGCCGTCAGAACGGCGGCGGCCCCAACAGCGCGGGCTGGAAGGTCCGGGTCGTCCCGAACAAGTTCCCGGCCCTGCAGATCGAGGGAGCCCTCGACCGCCGGGGCGAGGGGCTCTACGACAAGATGAACGGGGTGGGCGCCCACGAGGTGGTGATCGAGGGGCCCGCTCACGGGATGGACCTGGCGGACCTGCCGGTGGAGCACCTGGTCGAAGTGCTCAAGGCCTACCGCGAGCGCATGATGGACCTGCACCGCGACCGGCGCTTCCGCTACGTCCTCATCTTCAAGAACCACGGCGCCGGCGCCGGCGCCACGCTCGAGCACACCCACACCCAGTTGATCGCCACGCCCATCATCCCGAAGATCCTGATGGAGGAGCTGGAAGGGGCGCGGCGCTATCACGAATTGAAGGAACGCTGCGTGTTCTGCGACATCATCCAGCAGGACACTTCGGACCACAACGGGCGGCGTGTCGTGGTCATGAACGACCGCTTCCTCACCATCGAGCCCTTCGCCCCGCGCTTCCCGTTCGAGACCTGGATCCTGCCGCGCCGTCACGACTCGTCGTTCCAGGTCGTGCAGGACGACGACGAGTTCAAGGACCTCGCGAAGATCCTCAAGGACACGCTGGGGCGGCTCAACCGCGCACTCGACCGGCCGCCGTACAACTTCGTGATCCACACCGCGCCGGTTACCGAGGGCGAGCTGGAGTACTTCCACTGGCACCTCGAGATCATGCCCGTGCTCACGCGGGTGGCGGGCTTCGAGATCGGTTCGGGCTTCTACATCAACCCGACTCCGCCCGAGGACGCCGCGCAGTACCTCAGGGAGATCGCGGTCGAAGACTGACCGGCCTCCCGGGAACCCCGTTGACCCACTCCCGTCGCAGGACATGAGCCGCTCCGCTCTGTCGGTGGTGCACCTTGCCAGCGAGATGGCGCCGCTCGTGAAGGTCGGCGGGCTCGGCGACGTGGTCGGCTCGCTCGCCGCCGAGCAGGCGCGCCGCGGTCACCGGGTCACGGTCTGCGTGCCCGCCTATCGTGCGCTGGCGTTCCCCGAGGGCTGGACGCGCGAGGTGCTCGCCGGCGCCGATGTGCCGTGGGGGATGGGCCGCGAGCGTGCCCGTTTCGAGTTGCTGCACGTGCCGTTCCTCACGGACGCCCCGGGCTCGCTGCGCGTGCTGCTGGTCGGGCACGCCGGGGAGCGGCGCTTCTTCGAGCGGCCGGGCATCTACACCGAACCCGCAACCGGGGCCGGTTACCCCGACAACGCCGAGCGCTTCCTGTTCTTTGCGCGCGCCGCGCTCGAGGGCCTCAAGGCCCTGGGCGAGCCGGTGGACATCCTGCACGCCCATGATCAGCAGGCGGCCTGGGTGCCCTGCTTCGTGCGCACCCACGAGAAGCGCGCCCGGATCTTCCGCCGCACCGCCACCGTCTTCACCATCCACAACCTCGGCTACCAGGGCATCCACGACCCGTGGGTGCTGGGGCTGGCGGGCTTCCCGGGACCCTTCTTCCACGTCGCGAGCCCGTTCGAGTTCTGGGGACGCGTCAACTACATGAAGGTCGGGCTCGCCTTCGCCGACCTGCTCTCGACCGTGAGCCCGCGTTACGCGCAGGAGATCCAGCAGGACGGCGAATACGGTTTTGGCCTCGAGGGCGTGCTGCAGCGCCGCGGCGCGGACCTGCGCGGCATCCTCAACGGCATCGACGACGCGGTCTGGGACCCGGCGCGCGACCCGTACCTGCCGCGGCCCTACGATCGCGACCACCTCGAGGGCAAGCGTGCCAGCCACGGGGCGCTGGCGGCCGAGTGCGACTTCGCGCCGGGCCGGCCCATCGTCGGCATGGTCACGCGGCTGGTGGACCAGAAGGGACTCGATCTGGTCGAAGAGGCCGCCGCGGAGCTGCTGGAGCTCAACGCGAACTATGTCGTGCTGGGCCACGGCCAGTCGCGCTACGAGGAGCTGCTCGAGCGCCTCATGCTCGATCACCCCGGACGGGTGCACTTCTGCGCCCGGCAGGACGAGCGGCTCGCGCACCTGATCGAGGCCGGCTCCGACCTGTTCCTGATGCCCTCGCGCTACGAGCCCTGCGGCCTGAACCAGATGTACTCGCTGCGCTACGGCACGGTGCCCGTGGTGCGCGAGACCGGGGGACTGGCGGACACCGTGGAGGAGTTCGACATCGGCTCCCGCACCGGCACGGGCTTCATCTTCGGCCCCTACGAGGCCGAGGCCATGGTCGGAGCGCTCAAGCGCTCGCTCGCCATCCAGAAGCAGCCGGAGCTGTGGCAGGCCCTGCAGCTGAACGGCATGGCCCGCGACTTCTCCTGGCGCGCCAGCGCCGACGGCTACGACCGGCTCTACGCCGACGCCCTCGGGCGGGTGCGCGCCGGGAAGGTGCCGACGCTCGAGTCGGTGAAGGCGACGCTGAAGGTGTGACGTGGCGGCGTGGCTGGCGCAGTACTCACCCTGTGGGTTGTGCCCTTCTACCTACTCCACCACCTACGCATGCAGCGCGCGCGTGGCTACGGCCACGCGCGCGCTTGGCACGCATCAGCGCCGGCGCTGGAAGATTGCCTTGCCGACCGGTTGCCGGACTGACCCGGGCGGTCGCTGGAAGGTCTGCGGCGTGGGCACTGCAACTCGCCGGGTGAGGCTGGGCGCCACTGCGCTCGGTGCGGTGTAGAGGGTGCTCTTTGGCAGGTCCCACAGGCGGCCCAGAACGAAGTCCACCAGCGCCAGGCAGTCCGTCCGCCGGAAGTCCCAGATGGCCATGCCGGAGAAGACCAGCGGGGCGTTGTCCCGGCCATGGTAGTAGGTCATCGCTGCGTTCACGCCCTCCCCGGCACTCGACTGGTTCATCTGCTTGGGGTAGGCGCCCCCGTAGACCAGGTACAGGCTGTCGAGCATGGAGCGCTCGACGGTCAAGTCCGGGTTCGTCTCTGTGGGCGCAGGCAATTGCTCGAGTATGCGGTTCTCACCGCAGAGGAACTCGAGGTTGACGCCGATGGGACTGTAGGTCCTGTTGCCAACGTAGAATTCGCTGCTCGTGCGGTATGGCCAGAGTGGGTCCGTCGCCGGAGAGCGGAACTGGAGCGTCGTCGGCAGTGCCGTGTAGTCCACTTCCGGGTTCGTGAACGTCCCACCCGGCCAGGCGGGTGCCGGGGGCGGGGACCCGACCGTCGGGTCCTGCTGGTCATAGCGCGAGAAGCGCACGAAGACCGGTCCGAAGACCCGGAACTCCGAACGCCAATGAGCGAGGTCGTACATGAACCGCCCCGGCGTCAAGTCGGGCCGCGGGCCGTCGGAACGGTAGGTCCGTATCTGGTTGAGGTCGTTGGCCGCGTTGTTCCAGTAAGTGTTCGTCGCGTTGGCGAGCCCGCCGCCCAGCGCCCACAGTTCGCCGCCCTGGAGCACCCAGGTCGCCAGCGTGTTCTGCCGGCCGGGCGCGGACATGTAGAGTAGCGTCGGCATGGGCAACGTCGAGGAATTGGGAGCGAGACTGTATGCCGAGGCACGATCGGTCATCCAGATGACGTGGCGGTATTGGTTGAGCACGTCCAGCGGGATCGTAGGATTCTCCCGGCCGTAGCGCGTCCCCAGCGTGTCGTAGAGGTAGCCCTTGAAGATCCCCGACGGGCTGAGCGTGCCGGTGGGCTTCATCCTCCACGGCACCCCGCCCACGGCGAACAGGAACGTGTCCAGTTCGGCGCGCGAGGGCCAGGCGCCATACGGAGCCCGCAGGCTGTCGGTCCGCCCCGGTGGCTGGACGGTCGATAGTTCGTCCACCTGGAACCGGGTGTCGTTCACGATCAGCAGGTCCTTGTCGAACGTCGGGTGGACGACAATCAAGTGGACCCACCCCAGACTCCTGCCACCGGTGATGTCCTCGGCCTCGACGTAGAAATCGTGGGACTCGCGCTTGAGCCCCCGGGCGGCGAAGGGGCCGACCGTCGCCGAAGTCAGGGTGAGGCTCCACGGGCTCCAGTGGTACCAGTCGTCCTGGCTCGTGCGAGGCGTCTCGTCGTCCAGGTTCTCGAGGTCCAGCACCCAGCGATAGCGCTTCATGATCGAGCCCGCCGGCGGCTCGGCGGTCCAGTTGAGCGTGAGGGGTTGCCGCCCGGGCACTTGAAGCTGGATCGCCCGGGAGGGATCCTGCGAATAGCCGCCGGTCGCATAGGTGTAGCTGAAGCACGAGTTGAAGAGCGTGATTAACGGGCCGAACGTGTCGAAATCCCTGACGTACATCCGAAGCATGTTCGTCCGAAGGTCGAAGACCGGGCTGTAGTCTCCGGCGGAATCGAAGGCCACGACTACGAACATGTATTCGCTGCCCACCGTCAGGTTCGTGTATTGCACCCACTCGTGATCGGGCCCGGTCGAGTCCCAGCCCGTGAAGGCCGGCGCGACCTCCCTGCGCAACGAGTCGGGGTCCACGAGCCACGCTTCCCAGTTAACGCCGGGGCCGCCCCTCTTGTAGATCGTGTACTTGCACTTGGGCGCCTTCACAAACACGAACCCGCTCGGGTCGATGTAGGCCTTGCCCTCCCAGGTGATGAGGGGGGAAGGGGTGACCGTTTGGGGGATCAGTGGGGACGGTATCGGCGACAAGATCCGCACCGTCGGTGCGACGCTGTTGGCGAAGAAGGCCCGGGTGGCGGGGAGCGACATCTCGCCGCTGGCGCTCACGGCGCGCACGGCGAACACATGGAAGTCCCGTCGGCCGGATCCGGCCGCGCGGGCTTGCACCAGCTCGTCGGAGGAGAACGACAGCACGAACTGGTCCTCCCGGATCGCTTTCCAGCAGGAATCCACCGTATCGAGTCTCAGGGGATCGATGGCGATCAGGTAGTGATCCACCCGGCCGCCCGTGGCGCGCCCGGTCCAGCGCAGCCGGTAGGTGGTGAGGCCGGGCCGGCCGGCTTCGGCCCGGGTCTCGGTGATCTGCACTTCGGGGGGGGCGGTGCCGCCAAGAACTCGCTGCAGGTGCTCCCCGCATCCCGGGGCAACCAGCAGAAGCGCGACGCACGCGGCGAAGCGCAGGATCCAACGAGACTGAGCCAAGGTGACCTCCGGCCGGGTCCCCGCCCGCAAATGGGAAGGCCATTCCCATTCGCTGCAAGCACTGTGGAGATATGGTTGACAGTCGTGCGTTTCTGCCCGAAGATCATAGCAGAAGTTGCGTTTGCCTGCTGCCTCGCCCGGAGATCCCGAGGATGATGGGAGCTCCGCATATCCATCGTTGCCGGACAAGAAAGGCCGCATGCGATCCCGGATCCTCCGTCTTTCGCTCATCCTCCTCGTTCCTGTGGCACTCTGGGCGACCCTTGCTGCTGCTGCCGCCAAGGCGCCACCGGACGTGGAAGCGTTGGCCGTGGTATCGCATTCCGAAGTCCTCCTGGCGCCCGCCAGGGACATGGACGCGACGTGCGTGCTGGGAGAGACGCGCCCGGGCGTCTACTCGGTCAACTACCTGCTGCCGCCCAATGACGCCTACTACACGCTCCTGCGCCGGTCGGAGTGCGCCGCCTGCGCAGATCCGTCGGGGGTCTACCTCGGCACCGCGCACGTGCGCCTGTATTTCCCGACGGCCTGTACGCAGAAGGTGGCCGTCTCGGTCGTCGTCGCTGTCGGTGACTCCTGCCCGGTCCCGAACCCCGCGTTGGTCTGCTGTCCCCAGACCGAATATGACTTGACCCCGCCGGCGACGGGAATCTACGACTTCTCGCTCCCGTTGCCCGCCGACTGTGGAATCCTCGGTACGGCGTTCCTCTGCATCAATTTCGTCACGCCGGGAACCGGGTGTTCCACGATGACCACCGTTCCTCGCCTGGTCACCACCGACAATTGCCTTTCCTGCCGCAGTTACAATATCTATCGCGGGGGTGCCGACGAACTGTGTGCGCTCGCATTTCCGGGTAACCCCGTGATGTCGGTGGACGTCGATAGCTGTGTGCCGCCGTTCACCGCGGTGGGGCCGGAGCACGTCGTCGGGGTCTCGCTCTCGGCAGCCATGCCGAACCCGTCGCGTGGCCGGACGACGCTGCGGCTCGCGCTCGAGGCCCCGGCCCGGGTCCGCGCCCGCATGTGCGATGTCGCGGGCCGGATCGTCCGGGTTCTGGCCGACGAACCTCTCGCTGCAGGGACGCACTCCCTCCAATGGGATGGACGGGACCAGGGCGGGTCCGTGGTCGCGCCGGGTGTCTACTTCTGCCGGGTCGTGGCCGGCCCGGCTGCGTTCACGCGCACGGTGGTCATCGCGCGCTAGAACTGCTCCGGGCCCGCGCTACTCCACCAACCCCGCGTGCAGCGCCCGCGCCGCGTCGGCCACGCACTCGTTCGGCACGCGGAAGACCAGCGCGGTGGGGGAGACCCGCAGCGCGACCAGTGGCACGCCCGCGCGCTCGAGTGCGGCCTCGGCCCGCGCGGCCTCGCGCGCGCCCAACCCGAGTCCCACGACCGAGACGTACGCCGCGCCGTGCTCAACGCGCAGCGCCCACCTGTCGCCGGGGCCGCGCAGCGTGCTGAACTCCTGCTGCAGCGCCTCGACGTCCTCGCGCGAGCCGGTCCAGACCAGCGCGTCGTGCGCGCCGGTACCCCGCTCGTGCGACACCAACTCCAAATCGGGGAACGCGTCCGCCACGGCCTCCAGCAGGCCGCGCGCCTCGCTGCCCCCGTCCGCGTTGCCTTCGGCGATGGCGATCGAACAGCCGCCGCGGTGCGCCACTGCCTCCACCCGGGGTCCTTCCATCTCGAACTCTCCGATCTCGGTGCCGGGTGACCCGTCGAACGACGAGCGCACCACGAGCGGCACGCGCTCGCGCGCCGCCAGGTCCACGCAGCGCGCGTGCAGGACCCGGCCGCCCAGGTGGGCGAGCGTCGAGCACACGCGGTAGTCGAGTCTCGGGATCACGCGGGCGGCCGGCACCGCGCGCGGATCCGCGCTGAAGACGCCGGCGACGTCGGTGTAGATCTCGCAGCGTGCCCGGCCGAAGGCGGCGGCCAGCGCCGCGGCGGTGGTGTCCGAGCCACCGCGTCCCAGCGTGGTGATCTCCTTCGTGACGGGATTCACGCCCTGGAAGCCGGCGACGATGACGACCTTGCCCTGCTCGAGTTCCTTGCGCAGCCGCTCCGGGCGCACGTCGATGATGCGCGCCGCCCCGTGCCCGGCATCGGTGAGGATGCCGCTCTGCGAGCCGGTGAAGGAGATGGCCGGCACACCGAGATCTCCGAGCGCCATGGCGAGCAGGGCCATGGTGACGCGCTCGCCGGTGGTGAGCAGCATGTCCAACTCGCGCCGGCTGGGACTCGCGGAGACGTCGCGCGCGAGTCGCAGCAACTCATCCGTGGTCTGGCCCATGGCCGAGACCACGACCAGCACGCTATTCCCCGCCGCGCGGGCCGCAGCGACGCGCCCTGCCACGGCCCGGATGCGCTCCGGCCCCTCGACCGATGTGCCACCGTACTTCTGAACCAGGACCGCCATGCGGGGAGTTATAAGCGTTCGCGGCTTCGAGTGCATCTTGGGGCGCCGTGGGAAGGGCTCATGGACGGCCAGAGATCAGGATGATGCCCCGCACGGGTCCCGGGAGTGGGGGTGGGCGAGCGCATGGTGCCTCTGCTCGCCCACCCCCCCACCCGGGGCCCGCGCCCCCGACGGAACTGCGCCCCCG
>Ga0315283_10001869_pt1 | contig 17225 bp, 19 predicted proteins | sample YL17G09_0_MG_FD_204541 | JGI IMG/M metagenome (GOLD analysis project Ga0315283, IMG submission 204541) | Sediment microbial communities from Yellowstone Lake, YNP, Wyoming, USA - YL17G09_0 | ecosystem: Environmental > Aquatic > Freshwater > Lake > Sediment | place: USA: Wyoming | collected... | reverse complement strand
CAGTTCGTTCAATTGATTTATGGTGTCTTTGTTCACCTTAGAGACCGTCTCCAATTGCTCTTTATAAAACTCAGCCCGCTGGTGCTCCAAATCGCCTTTTTGTTTTTCAAGATCGATGGCTTGCTTCTGAAGCTCCAATTGTTTTCCACTCAATACCTGGTCATTCTTAAGCTCGATGACCTGCTGATTAAGAGTATCGAGCGCCTGTCTATCAGATCCCCAAAGCTCATCGTTTCGGACCAAGATCTCCTTTTCCTTCATACCAATAATGGTAGAGTCCTGATCCAGTTTGAGGATCTTTCCATCTGGCATCGTAACCACAGAGCCAGCCGGGATCAAATCCTCTGCAAAACTAGGACTTACCGCGAGTAAGAATAATATGAAACTTAGAATCCAGATCCGTTTCGGTATAGACCTTGTTTTCAATGTCCTTCCTCCCTTGCTCGATCAATGCTACATTGCCCTCCAGCTTTACAAGCCTGGTTGCTAGATTTGCCCTGTCCGCTGCCACGCTTCTAATCCTGTTTTCCAAGTCTTGCAGTTGCTGGTTGGCCTGAGCGATATCCTTGGTATACTTCACTTCCATATCGCTCCTTTGCTTAGCAAGAATCTGCTGGACCTCCTCATTTTGCTTTTTCAAATCATTTGCCCGGGCCACCTTCTCGTTGGCCAAGGAATTTGAAATGCTCCAGTAAATCAGGATCAGGACAATGGCCACCACAACCGCCGTTATCACCTTCCAGGCCCCAGGCTTTTTGACTAATACGAGCACTTTGTTCAGAATATTTTTAAGCATCAACATGATCTTCATTTCTTTGCACCGTCAATGGTTTTGCCGATATCACTAACCGCGTTCCGCGCTTTGTCTTGAGCAGATTTAATATCCGCCTCGACGGTCTGGACCATCTTGGTCAGTTCAGCCTGTAATCTCTTTCGTCTGAGCCAAAACAGGACAATGGCAACGACGATCATAATCACAATGATTGCCACAATGATTTTTTCTGCCACCTCAATCCCCCCCTTCAATACTCAACAGTCTGTGGCCAGTTTTCGGATCATTTATTTTTATCCCAGTTATTCCTTGTAATAAGCTTATCAATTCGGTCTGTAAGATGTTGGACATCCCCCCTTAGACCCCCGAGTTCTTTGGATAAATTTTCATGGACCGTACCGCAGACGCCCTTATCTTGCTTATTATCCTCCAGTTTATTCAAGCGCCTGCTCCATCCTAAAAACATGGCCAGTCCAGTCAGTAGACCACCGACTCCGCCAGTTCCCAAGGATTCAAAATTAAACATGATGATTTCCTTTCAAGAAAGAATTAAGTAAGATCCGACCAGCCGCCATAACGTCGCCAACGGTGATCGAGTGCATACACTTGTTGCTCATACAATTCATAAAACGCGCGGTATCCTGGCAAGGGGCGCAAAGAACACCGCTCCTCAATACGATAGCCCTCTTGCTTCTGGGTCGGTTTTTGCTGGTAAGAGTAGGCCCAAAGAGCGCGACCATGGGGATCCCCAACAGGTCAGCAATATGCATGTTCGCCGTATCAGAGGTCACCAAAACTTCAACCTGACTAATCACCTTGGCAGTTTCGATGATACTCAGTTTCCCCGTGAAATCTTCATCCATAGATACGCCGTCGAGTTCCCCCGATGATCCTATGCCCACAATCGAGGCCCCAAAGAAGCGCTTCAGTATTTCCGATAATTGAGAGAAATAAGGCCACCTTTTTTTATCCCATTCTTTTTGCTGAGTCTTGAAAAAGCCATTACATAGGCCAAAAATAGGACGGGGTAAATTAAGGGCAGGAGCGTCTCCAACCGGAAATGTTACGGTAGGAATTCTGCCCTTATACCCAACCGTGCGAGCCACCTCCATGTAGTGATCTGCCTCATGGATCTTAGATTGATTCCAACTCGGGCGAGGCACAGGAATCTTGAGATGATCTTGAAAAGTAGGAACAATAGGCCCATTTGACCCGTGAGGAGAATAGAACCATAATTCATAAACCTTTGGATCAAATTGGTTTCCGGGCCAGTCTATGATTTTATCCACTACAGGCCAATGTTTAAGAATATCCTTTACAGGGGGCTTCCTGCGATCATTCCAGTCCCCATTCAGCACAACATCGATCTTGCCAGAATCAGTCATAGATGCGACGGACTGAAGGCTCGGCATCATAATGACAAAATTTCCGAGGCCGTTGGAAAAGTAAGCCACTGCCTTCATTTCTTACCCCACTGTAACAACCCTATACCCATATATTCCCCTGGGTTGCGCGATGTCCTTTGCTTGTTTAGATCCTGTCTTTGATAGATGAACTCGCAAAATATGTGCCCCTTCTTTATTTCGTTCCACGCCTGCGGAACCCCGACCGGAGAATGAACGATATCATGAAGGGCAATCCATCCCCCGTCTTTCACCAGGGGCGAATAATTAAAGAAGTCAGCACGGCACGCTTCGCAACCATGGTCTCCATCGATGAAAAGTAAATCGACCAATTCCCCGGACAGTTCCGCTTTGACCTTCTCCAGAGTCTCCATAGCAGAGCTGTTGCCCTGAATCTCTATGATTGGGACTTTGGTTTCCTTGCCCCGGTAAACTGGAATCCAGCCCTCCCTTTCAAAACTGAGATCCACGGTGATCACTTTCTGCCCGGCGACCTGAGACCATATATAGGCCGTACCGCCCTGAAAGGTGCCGATCTCCAGGATTATTTGAATCCTATCTTTCTGCCGCTCCAGAAAGTCGCACAGTGTCTCGATCTCGCTCTCATGCTGCGCCGTCACTATGCCGACTATATCCAGCTTCACAATACGCCTACCTCCAAGTTGACTGATCCTCCCCCATATGCTCCAACATCCCTGGGATCACCATGACGAACTTCCCTTGATTATACAGGCAGTTTTTGGCGGCATGCTCGGGCACAAATTTGGACCGTGACATGCAGCCGGTGAAATAGAGGTCAATATTTGAGCCCTTCCCGTTCCCGGGGAAGCCCCTCTCCCTTCCATCAAGATCCAGTCTGGGGACGTACCCGATGGAGCGCCAGAAGCTTTTCTCCGCAATCATGTTGGTAAAACCCTGACTCTTCTTCAAAATGACTTTTGTACCATTGTGCTGAATCTCTTGAAATGGCGGGTGACGAAAGGCGTCGTGGCCGGAGAAAAAGCCGATTGGATACTGGCCCCGTAACGCCTCATAGGTCTCGATGAGTTTTAGGAGCCACTCGTTCTCCAGGCTTTTCATGTCGTCCTGCAGATATCCCAGATAAGGATATTCCTCGTAGAACCGATCAATGAACTCCGATACATTCCAAAGAGCGTTGAAGGCATAAGTGATGCCGCTGCGCTTCTTCCGCAGAATAACCAGGGCCAGGCTGCCATGCTTCATCCCCCTGAGGTAGTCCGGCGTGTCATCGGCGCTGCAATCGTCGATGATGAAAAGGCGATAGGGGATGGCCGTATTCATGGAGAGAAAAGACTCCACGGTCTCCTGTAAGATCGGGCGCCGGTTAAAAGTTGTTATGAGCAGATCCAACATCTTTTTCACCTAAATATTTTATCATTTGACCGAATCCTACATTCTCATCCCCATATTTTTTATGAAATCCCGTGTGGCATGACCTACACAAAACAATTCCATTCTCCGGCTCAAGTTGAAGCTCCGGCATTTTCTTTATTGGAATTATGTGGTGTGCATCCTTCTCTCGATACTTAAATATTGTTTTTCCACACTTTTGGCAAGTATTCTCGTCGTTCCTGGCCACTTCTTTTTTCCAAACTTTGCGATCATAATAAAGTAAGGAACTATTCGGAAAATGCTTCCCTTTCATTCCATTTGGATTAAGTCTTCCCTTGTGATATTCAGATATTTTTCTATTATGCTCCTCAGAAAAACATCCCTTTAATCCTTTATTCCAAGCAGATATACCAGTCCTGCTTTCAGATATCTTTTTTTTGGTTTCCTCAGAATGATATTTCCCGAGCATGCCCTTATGATTCTTTGTAGACTTTAATTTAGGCTCTTCTGAATCGTGCTGTCCTTTTCCCATTCTTCACCGCCTTAGATAAAGATGTTCGATCATGGCTTTACGATTGCCTCGGAGACAAATCGGAATTGTTGGTCCTTGGGCCATTTGGCCAGCAGTTCCGGGAGCCTCTCGGTTATCCAGTTGTTTTCCCAGGTCCGCCAGGTGTGGCCAAACCAGTACGTCCCCTTTTCCTGCATGTGATAATAGCCGTGCTTGCACATATGAAACTTCTCGGTATCCCTGAAGGCAACCCACATTCCCAGCTTGTTGCAGGCCTCTATGACATCCTCGTTGATGGCCCAATAGGGGGGCCTGAACCCCCGGACATAGACCTGGAAGTCGATCTTGGACAGCTTCTCCACTATCTCGCCATGGGAGAATTTCGTTACATCGCGCGACAGGTCGTGGATGAATCCGTGCACGGCGAACTCCATCCAGCCGGTTTTTTTCAACTCGCGCAGAAGATCGGTGTCGGTCAGGAAAGGAACGGTAAAGAGCGTTACCTTGAAACCGGGATACTTTGCCTTCATCCAGAACAGGGACTCCAGGCTCATGAACTTGTCGCAGAAATCGTCGAGATTAAAGACTATTCCCGTATTCATCAATTCTCCCCCGAAGCACCATAAAGCCGCTTCTCATAATCCAAGAGTTTACCCGTGAACTTTTTGTTCTGCATAAGCCAGCCCCTAAGCCCCAGCTCCAATTCCCTGAACTCCTGACGGCTCATCCACAGAGTGTCAAAGCTCAGCATCGGCCCCATGCCGCCCTTGCCAAGCTGGTAGTATTGGTCAAAATTCTTGTCCAGCCTCGTTATTCCGAACTTTGAGGGATTATTCCATACTGCCGTCCCCGGGTACGGTATCATGTTGGACAGCATGTACTGATCAGGGTCCGCATCCACGATAAAGTTCCTGGTCTGCTCCATTGTCTCCCGCGTCTCCCCGGGGAAGCCGAGCACAAAGAACGCCCTGGATGTGATCCCGTATTTCCTGGCCCACCTGACCACAGCGTAATTGTCTTGAACCGTCGCCCGCTTGTTCATGCGGTCAAGCAACCGCTGGCTGCCAGATTCCAGACCCCAGGCAACTTGAACACATCCCGCGTCAGCGAGCCTCTCATAGGTCTCTTCCGTGTCGTATCCGGCCCGACCCATGCATCGGAACTTGAATCCGAGCACATTTATTATTTCCAGGAGATTGAACAGTCTTGGCCGACTCATCGTGAAGATGTCATCCTGGATGTTCAGCGCCTGGATGCCCATCTCCCTGATCATGGAAAGCTGCTCCCGGAAAACGTCGGAACTCATGAATCTTATGCCAGCTATGCTGTGGAATTTGCTGAGTCCGCAGAAATGGCACTGGAAAGGACAGCCCCGACTGGTAAGGATCATGATGGATTTCCGGTCATCGACAGTCCTGCAATATGTTGACAGGTCCATCAGGTCGTAGGCCGGGAAATAGAAACGGTTGAAATCGCCGTGCATAATTCGGGGTGCCCTCTCTCCGCCGTTTAAACCCGATACGATCTTAACCATCGGATGCTCGCCATAGCCCGTGACAACATGGTCAACGATGTCGTAATCCCCTAAGTTGGGATCGGATGAGGGATGCGCGCCGCCGATGACAACAGTTGATTCCGGGTTTCTTGATCGGCATTCCTTAACGATCTCCTTCATCTCCAGAAGAGAGGGCGCATAGACGGTTATACCGTAAACATCGGCAATACCGATATTCCAGTCCTCCCTTTTGACTCCGGTAAGGTCTTTCACCGTTATTTCAGCGTCCGGAATACTCTCCCGCAAAGCCGATGCGATCACAAGCAGGCCCATAGGGACATCCATCCTGTCTCCTATAGAATTGTAGTGCGGGGGATGTATGAGCTCGATATTCATTATTCCAACGCCCTTCTCATAAGCTCATGCTGTTTATGCACCGGCCATTTGCTTGTAAAAATCTTATAGTTTTTATCGAAAAGTGCCTGCACGTTAAGCCCCATGGATTTATGTGTAATCCCAGACCAATGATGAATGAAAACGTCCTGAGCTATCGCAAGCCGGAATCCCAAATTAATCGCCCGTAGGCAGTAGTCATTGTCCTCGAAATTGCCCGGATGGAAAGCTTCGTCAAACATCCCTATTTTGCTCACTGCCCCTATCCTTGCAGCGATGCAAAACCCCACCAAGAGATAATGGGGTTTCCCCCTATACAGATTCATGGAATGGAAGCTCTCGGAGAAACGGTTCAGGTCGCTTATTCTCAGCGACTCAATCACGCCTGGCGTATATCGGTATCCGTAAGAAATGCGCTGCGGCCCGGCAATGGCATTGGTACAAGGCCCCACAAGGTCAAAGCCATGGTCAAGATGCCATAGCAGATAATCAAGCCACCCGGGAGTGACAACCGTGTCGTTATTCATAAAAACGATTACGTCGCCAGTTGCCTTCTCCATGCCCCGGTTGAGCCCCCCCGGGAAGCCAAGGTTTTCATCGTACCGAAAGACTTTCACGCCATCAAGCCCGTTAAGGATCTTGACAGCGGCGAAAGGCTGGCTCGACGCGCTGTCCACCACGATAATCTCGTAATCTTTGGTGTTCTCCCGAATGCTCTGAATGCAGGCCAGAGTGAACTCGTGGTTGTCATGCACCGGGATGATTATGGAGCTAAGCATAATCGGACCTCAAATTTTTCCCTTATACGCATACCTTTTCCAGAAATCCCAGTTCTCACTTATTGTCCGAGGATGTGTATCGCCTATCGGCACGATCTGGAGCTTGGTCCCTCTCCCGACTGGATCTTCCAGCCGGTCTATCCTGGCTTGGATGATACGGGAGTCACTGAATTCAGGTCCGCTATATTCGATATGGGAATAGCTCCTCATCTTCTCCGATATCGCCAAAGGGCTCATCAAGTAGCTGAAATGACCACCCTTGATGATCTCATATTGGGGTTCGGGAACATGCCCATACCCCGGAACCCTGCATGCCCTGAATCTTAAATCATTAAAGCCAAACTCGCTGGCAATGTCTCCCCGGACAGCAAACAAACCCTCGGTGAGCACACCTCGATAGGCATCCAGAAAATAGTAATAACAGGGGAGCCGGCAGGCGACGAATCCAGCCCGTAAGGCCATATCTACGATTCTCGATATCTCGGCCTCATGGGGCACCTCGTCAAGATCCGAATGGATAACCACATCGTCCGCGGCGAACACATACTTGCGCCGAGCATAATCCTTTTGGGGATTCTCCCTTTCCGCGACAGTGGCATTACCTGGAGGTGACTTCAAATAAGAGATCATCCAGTAGTCTATTTTTTTATTCGCCCCCCATAGAGCTGCATCAAAGTGGAATGTCTTTGGCCTACCGGAGAACGTCATGTCGGCCTCCACCACGACGATCTTATCAACATGGCGCCCCTCCTCAGCGACACGCATGGAGAAAAGATCACACTCGTTAAAGAAGGTCATGAAAGAATACACCTTCAAAGCAGACTCTCCAAAGAATAGCGGTCAATCAGATCCGGAGTGAGGTCAATCCTCCGGATATTTCTCTCCTTGGCAATCTCCGGTCTTCCGGATATATTGTTCCCGGTGTTGGTCAGAATGCAGAACGTGAACTCCAGCATCTTGAATGGAATTCCGTCCTTCCTCACATCATCCTCAAAAAGAGTGTGGTCATTATTCAGATATTGCCAGTTCGGTATCGTTTCCCCCCGGCGCTCCAATAGAATGGCATTGCACTTCAGGGAATCCGGATACCACCGGATGGCAATTTCCTTCAGTCTTGGATCGAACATGTGGGCGGTCCTGCTAAAAACAGCCCTGGCCCCATGGTGCTCTTCCTCGTGGATTCTGGAGATGGTGTCTTTCGCCAGAAAGTCATCGGAGTCCATAGAAAGCATCCAGAACTTTTCCCTCTTATTCACCTGGGCCCAAGTTATCGCAGCCGCAATAGAGTTTCTTATCTTGCGGCTCATGTCCTCGTTCGTACCTTCGAAAGGCATGACTTCATACTCGTATGAGACCTTGCCCGACCTTCTGTCTGCGGGCAATATGGGGGCCAGGGTTTTGTGGAAATCCGGACTCGCCGGGTTTGGAGCAACACAACACCACTCTACAAAAGGATAATCGGTTTTCAGACCGCTGGGCTTGTCATGGTAGGATATGAAAACCTTGAAATCCTGGTCCGTCTGCCTGGACAAGCCGGTAAGATAAGCATCAAGAGTTTTTCGGACCATGGATTGGTCATTATAGTTTACAGTGGCCCCAAAGGATGTAACAATCAAAACCATACCAAGCCTCCCCTCAATTCATCTTCTGTGTCACTTCAATAAATCTTTCCAAGCTCACTTTCAAAGCATTTTCAACTTTCATGTAATTGCTCAAAGCAAAAGGCAGCGTTTCGATAGCCCAATCGATATCCTTCGGATCCCAGCATCTGCCGGCCGTACCGAATTCGGTTTTATCCACGTCACCCCGTTTAAAACATCCTTCCTTCATAATCACGACCGGACAGCCACACAAAGGAGCCTCTGTATTAAGAGCGGTAAGAGAATCGTAGGAGTAGAGCACTTTGGATCTTTTAAGAAGCACGGCAAGATCTTTTCTGGTAGGTGGCCACTCAGGGGTAATTTTTATTTCTCCCGTCGGAGCACAGTCCATGAAATCCCTTCCCTTGCCGATCCAGTAACAGGTCGTGTCCCTTTTACCAACACCTACGGTGTTAAATAGATCCAACTCAATCGTAGGAATGGTGAGGCACATAGCAGCGGGATTAGAATTCAAAACAGAGTCGTACCACACCAGAAGGTCCGTCTTCGGGAAATCCACAGGCCCCCCAATAAGCCCGGGCCTACAACAGATGTATCGAACCACATGCTTGACTCCAAATGGGTTTCCCCATGTGATTTCTGGGTATATGGCAACCGTGTCACCGTTATTGTTTCCAGGTTTCATTGAGACTTCAACTTCGGCCCCAGACTCCCGAAGGAGATCTGCAAGGCGCCTCAAAACCCTTAGCCCACCACTATTGTGCTGGTAAGGGGGGGACCAAATCTTATATGGCCTGGAAACCATCACCCTTTCCTCATTACGGCCGATAAGTGGACCTCGTCATTGTGGTCAGCCCCCTGGAGGAGTTCCCATTCTTGGGCCTTAAATTCTTTGAACAGACCGAGGTAAAAAGCCGCATCCCTGAACCAGAGATAGTTGCTATCTGGCTGCTTCGAAACATTCTCGTAAATGGCCAGATACGCGCCCTTACGCAACACCCTCCCAATCTCTGAAGCGGTCTGGAAAATCCGGTGTGGCTCTATGTGCTGCAATACCGTCCAGGAAACCAGGCCGCCGAAATATCCATCCGGGTAGGGGATCTCGTTTCCGTCGTAAAGTGAAAATATGCCCTCGGGATAATATTTCCTGGCCTCCTCGATGGCCCATAAAACTATGTCAATACCATGAACCTTGCCACAGAATGTTCCAAGGATCTTTGATATTCTCCCCCAGCCGCACCCCAACTCGAGGATAGTTTTACCGATAAAGTACGGTCCAAGATAAATGGGGAGGAAGTTATAGAGCCATTTCAAGGAGTCCTGGAACTGCTGGTCGCTAAAATCAGAACAGGCCACGGTTTTTCGGCCCTGCTTTGCATATCTCTCCATCCAATAATCGTTTCTCATGAAATCCTCTTGTCCACTTCTCTCCAGAAATCGTATGGGGCCTGCTTGAGCCATTCCCTAAGCCCCGCATCGTCCGCCAAATCCCGGCCCCAGGACATATGGCCGACATGATCATTGGCCACGATTCGGCAGCCGCAAAGTGCGGCCTCAAATACCACCCGCTCCCCGGCTCCCCATCCATCCAAGAGATGAACCAGAAATTCATGCTCGGAATAGACTTCCGGCATCTTCTCGGGCGCAACCATAGGCCGTGAATTCAGGTTTCCATTATTTGAAAGAATTGTAAATTTGATCTCGGGATGCTGATCAATATAGTTTTGCAACTTCGTCCAGGATTTGAAATGCCGCATGTTACATACCAATGCCGCTCCCTTTTTCCTTTCCACATTTTGCACCGGTCGATAAAAGTCCGCATCGATCGCCAACGGCAGACATACACTATTTTGCGACAAGTCGATGCCTAGCCTGTCCTCATGGTTTTTCATGTGGATGGGGGACAGAAAAACGTTCATTGCCGCATTTTCATAGAGCCTGCGGGAAAACTCCGGCCGGTCAAGCTCGCGGTGATCGTGCTCGTATTTGACATAGGGCAACCCGTCGGAATAGATGGCCTCCAGCAAGGCCCTCATCTGGAGCTGGCTGAAGCCCCAGATGTTGCTTATGATGACAAGATCGCTTCGGGAAAAGATAATTTTCATGGCTTCATCGCTGCTGCCCTGAGTTATGATTTCGATCTGGAATCCCAATTGGGTACCCACGTAGCGCACAAACTCGGAGGAAATCTCGGCCCCGCCGCGGATGAAGTTATCCTCTATCCAGGCCACGGTCTTTTTTTTTATGCCCTTCGTGTCGTACTCCTGATGGTCAGGGCCATAGACATCGGCCCTTCCTAAAGCTTTGAATATGCGGGGAGTCATCATGCGGGTATCGTAGGCTGCCGGATCCTCGCCCTTGCGCCTGATCCGCCACTTGCCCTCCCGCTCCCCAGCCTCGGCCGTGGCCAGGCCATAGGTCGAATACGGGCCATAGGACTCAATCAGACTCTGGTGGATGTTTTTGACCACAACCAATCCTTCCGGCGTGGTTTCGTAACTTTCTGTATTGCTTTTTCTGACGATCTTCCCATCCCCCGAGGCTTCCATTCTCAGCGCCTCATCGATCGGAAGGTAGCGGATCGGCTCACCCGTGCGGAATGGCTCTTTGAGCATTTGGACCTTGGCCATCGTGCCGTCGTCGGTTGTCACCATGTCTTTTATGTCTTGTTCGTTCATATTTATTTCAATCCACGCTCCCGCGCGGGGAGCGACGGTTAGATCTCCTCGTTTGTTTTGCCCCTGGTATGAAACTGCCGCCAGGGGACCCGGGCTATGGGGAGAAAGAAGCGTCCCAGGAGTATCGTTTAAATCCTACGACTGCGGCGTGCTCTTCAGAACCGCGAAGGCGATGCTGACTCCGGGCTTGCCATCGACGCGCATCACGAACCTGACGGCGGTGGCGTTGTATTCAAAATACCGGTCCCTGCTCAGGTCGATCGCCATGTCCTGACGCACGGTCCAGATATAGAACCCCAAGTCGCCCAGGATGACATCCCCGGTGGTCCCCATGGCGGGGAGGTTCCGGGTCTTGAACACCGGATATTCGTTGAACTGGGACCCCTGCCCCGGCAGCGGGTACAAATAGGTCCACACCGGCTGGTTCGTGGTCGCCTTCTGCAGCCGGACGGCATTGAAGGTGGCCCTTCTGGTCAGGTAGGTGAGATCCTGAAAGTTCTCATCCAGGGCCGACTCCAGGTTGATCATGTCGTCGTAGGTGACGGTTCCGTGAGTCTTGCGGGCGACTGAGTTGATGGAGCTGTCGCTCAGGATCCCGGTCATCTGATTGTTGAGGCCGGTGCCGGAGATGACTTCCTTCTCCTGCTGCCACTGGAAGGCACGCACAAAAACCCCGGTGATGTAGTTGATGATGTTGATGCTGCTGTCCTGGATCAGGCTATCGGACAGGGCGATCAGTCCGATGAGTTCCTTCGCCGTGAACTCCTTGTATGTGAAGGCCGGCTCCGTAAGGGTCTTGGAAGCCAGTTCATCCGGGTGATAGAGGATGATTCCCCCGAAGTAACTCCCCGCGGACTGGGTGAGCTGCGGGATCCTGAGGGTATGTCCGCCCATCGGTATTCTCCACAGCCTCGGGAGGATCTGGGACTGGCCGATGGCGAACTCGATCACGGTGGCAAGGAACTCGATCGGGACCAGGGCGCCAGCGTCCGTGGTGGTCAGCCCGCTCATGGTGTCCTTTTTGTTCCATTCCAAGATTTCCTTGTTGTAATCGCCGATGTTGATTCCTCTCCCAAGCATCTTGTTGGGGTCAAATCCCGCTCGGCAGCAATCTGCGAACTTCTCCATCGCGGGGGATAGGGTGACGAAGGGGCCGCCGCTGGCGCGCAGCCGGGCCCCCATCTGGGAGCCGCTCAACTGGCCCCGGGGCGTGGAAAAACCCTTCTTGTCGTAGAAAAAGCTTGTGTCGATCAGCGACTCTCCCCGTTTGAAGAACCTGTCATCCCCGTCGGGGAATATGTTCTGCTTCTCGACTTGCAGGGCGGACTGGATCTGCCCCTTGATGGCCTCGATCTGGCCGGTCTTGATCGACTCCTCGAGCTTGGCCGTGTCGATGGAAAACGAGCCGTCTTCCTTCTTTTTGATCTCAAGTTCCATGGTTCCCTCCTTGTGGGGGGCAAGAGAAAAGGGGCAGCATGATGGTGTGGCACCACACTGCCCCTCTTCCCGGATTTATTCCGCCCCCGGGTGATCGGCCCGGAGGCTTGCCTTTTGATGTTAGATTGTTATGATGATTCCGCTAGTTCACCCTGCCCTTCAGCTTGTCGATGTACTCTTTGGCAGCCTTTCCGGTGTCCTCGTTGAGCCGCTGGACCATCGCCGTCACTTGGGCGGAAAGATCCCTGGACATTTTCTCCAGGGCCTCTTTCTCCTTGGCCCCGCTGCTGAACACCTCAACCTTTTCCGGGAGGGTTGCGGCCTGCTTAACCTTCCCGTCCGGCCCCGGCTGCTCTCTCTCGGACGGGATTCTGATAAGGGTCAGGCCGTATTTTTTAGCGATCTCCTCGAGGGCTTTGAAGTCCTTCTTCTGAGCCACGTCGGAGATCTCCGCGATAGCCTCTTTTGATATTTCCGCTGTCATGAAAACTGCGTCCTTTTCCCAGTCAAGGGAAGTAATGCTCCCCGATCGATTATGGATATGATCCCCGCCATGCTGGTGATAGTGCCGATGATCATTGCCGTTGCCGGCGTGTCCCCCGTCCTCTTCGTCGGCGAGGATATGCCGAACGCCCCCCTCCCCGATGTTGGCGATCTCATGGGCGGGGTTGTACTCCATACCGTAATATTTCATCAGCTCGCGCTCGATGAACTCATGGCACTTCGTGGCCAGGATGTCGTCGTCCTTCATCCGGCTATCAATGATGATCCGGTTCTCCTCGGGGACCAGCTCGGGGTAGACATAGTGATGGCCGCCCATGGTGAAGTCAACGTCCCGGTTGTTCTTCCTGATCTCATCGCCGTCGACCATCTGGATGTCCACGGACTCGTTGTCCGTAAGACTGAGGTTCGGCTCGCCGTCTGCTCCGCCATTGTTCCAGTCGTCCTGCTTGTAGGCGGGGTCGAAGAAGTCGGCCGCTTCCGGAATCATGCTCTTGGCCAGGGAGAAAATATCATCGGGCGTTTTAACCTGATACTTCTTCTCTTCAATGGCCACATAGTCCAGAGTGAAGTTTTCTCCTTCCTTTGGTTTTTGTTTGGCCACTTCTTCCATGATCTGAATAAATAACAGCCCCTCTTTCTTCTTCCAGGGCGGATCTCCCTTACCGAAATCCGCATAGTGGGCCTCACAATGAGCGCGGGCGAGCTTCAGGTCGGCGTTGGGAATGTGAATCCCTCCGCGGGCGTTCATGAGGTTGGAGGCCAGGGCCCGGACCGCCTTCCAGGAGCAGGCATGCTCGGCATGGTCGCCCTTGTGGTGGATGCCCTTATAGGAAGATCTCTTCTCGGGGTTCTTGTGATCGAACCATACCGCCATCTCCTTAAGACATTCGACTTTGGCCTTCTTAGATTCTTCGATGCCATTCCAGGGGTCACCCTCCGAGGCCAACTTCGTTTTTTGGTAGGGGATAGCAGCCTTCTGCTTGGTCTCGGAATCCACATCCTTTTTGATTGTCTTCAGCGTCCCCTTATTGCACTTGATACACGTCATCCCATGGCAGTTATTTGTCCAGTCTACGACGTGGCCGCAGCTATCGCACTTGCAGGAGTTCTTTCCTTTTCCTTTTCCATCGCCAGTGTCGATATCACAGAGCGAATTGTCCGACTTCCCGCTGGCCGCCTCAAAGGGCTTGCAGGTGTAGTCGTGGTCCTTGGCCCACTTCTTGGCTTCCTCGGCGGAGAAATTGCTTTTAGAAAACCGGAGGGCCTGAAGCTCCGTGCCGCCATCCTTCGGGATCCCCCATATCGCGTGAATGCCCTTGCCGAACTTGTCGTTCTGCCGGCGGATGCGGGCATACTTCTTCGGGTCCTGGATCCGGCAGGCATGCTCGTTGGGATACGGTTTCTCTTCCCAGCTGCCGTCCTCCTTCTGCCAGCCCGCAATCTCGCCGTGCTGCTCCTCTTCGGCGGGTAGCATCTTGAACATGATATTCCCCTGGCCCTTTCCGCCGTCGATCGTCTGCGCGTCTGGCTGCATGGGGACTCCCACGAGGCTGTATTCAAGCAGCTCCCACTTTTTCACCAATCGCGTAACCTCCCCGGTGTCGTTGTCCCTCTGCATCTCCCACTTGATAGGGCGCCATCCGATCGACCAACTCGGCATGAAGCCATGGGTGGTCTTGGCGAAGAGACGCTTCCCGGTCTCATCGGGGAAGAACTGGGTCTTGGCGGTGATTCCCTTGCGCCCCTTGAAGTCGCCCTTCCCGATTGATAGAGGCTTCGCGATCGGCTCCTGACCCATAGGGCCATATCCATGGGTGTGAAGTACAACCGGCCGGCCTTCCATAACCATCCCATCGGCCAGGAGAATATCGCCACCGCGGTCCCGGCGCTCGGTGGAAATGAAGTGGGTCACGGTAAGGTCTTTCTCATCGAACTCCTTGAGCTCGGCTTCGAAAGTCTTGTGCTGCATGGGTTCCATGGTGGACCTCCTTATCAAAGATGATCTATTACAAAAGGCTCTCTCACCCCTGTACTGAAAGCCTGGGCGGCCTTCAGGGAAATCATAACTCTTTCTTCTGGCGGTTTCCCAATTGTGCTGAATAAAGACCCGAGCGCAATTTGAGAACCGCACCCTATGGCAAGAAACCCAAGGCATGATTCACCAACCTGATAATCCGAATTTATTCCAAAAAGTCGTCCTTTAAATCCGCCCAAGAAATCCCCGCCAGACTCAACCTCATGTTCCTTCTTTGCATACCCTCCATCCTTCAAACACTTTCTGACTGCATTTATAAAGTCATTCACCATGAACGGGTAAGCATCCATTATTTCTTCCCACTTAGCAGGGGGCACAAATGAATATCTTAGAAGCTGCCCCATGCGGAATGACGTTGTAAAACCCATAATGAACGGCTCATTCTTAAATACTTTTTGATCTGCCCGTACCATTAGATCCAATCCCGCAACCCCGGCGCTATCCCCGCCCATCCAGACCTTGCCGCTATCCAAAAGTCCAACAATGCAGGTCAATTCAATCTCTCCTTACTTTTCTCCACGCCCCGTCTTGCTTGATCTCGTATTCGGTCCCGTCCATCATCCTGACCGTGGTTCCCGGGACGAGCATCTTCGTGGGCACACGGAGAACCCTGCCCGCCTTCTTGCGGCATTCGGCCTGGATGCGCCTGTAGTCGGGCTTGCTAGGTTCCATTAGAATTTCAAATCCACATCCCATCCATTCAGGGTCTTTATTTTCCCCAACACATCCTCCCTGAACCGAACTCAATGACGGTCTCAAGAAAGTCTATCGGGCAAAGCGCATAGACATCCCTGGTGGTCAACCCAGGAAGGATGTCTTCTTTTCTGGCATCTCGGGTTTCGTCGTTTTCGGGTTTGTTTTCCATTATCTGTCAACCTGAGAGAAGAACATTGAACACCGGCAGCCAATATTTTCCTCGGCCAAAGATCCACCGCCCGGGTGTAGCATAGTATCGGCCCCTACCTCAAATTCCTCGTCCATGGGTATCCCGTCGCTGGAATATCTTTCGTCGGCTATTGTGTGCGTTTCCCGACAGGCGTTATCTCGGGCCGATAGCCAGTGCTTAATAAGATCCTCTTCAAGACCCATTTGACTGACCGCCTCGAGCTCTGAGCGGTTCATAGCCGGGAGAACCTCAGTGCGTGCAATTAAAGGCGCTCGGTACTTGTCATAGCTGTCGAACTTCTCCCGCAGCGTCCCGGCGATCGTCGCCACGGGCTGCCCGGCAGCATAGCCCTCGCGCAGAATGGCCTCTATGTCGTCGAAGGTCGTGCCCGACACGGACCGCGAGAACGTCCGCATGCGGCTACCCAAATACTTCTCCACGGCGGGGTCGTTCACATTGAACTCGAATTCAATCTGCTTGGCCTCTCGGTCGTCGCCATCGCCCTTGACGGTGTGCAGAAGGTCCCGGACCCGCTCGTCCCCGTGCTCCTTCATGATCGTCTGCAGGACGGGAGTGAACCGCTCAACGAGGGCCGCCGCCTCTTTTTTCTTGTCGATGTTGATCGCCCGGATGTTGGCCTTGTTCTTGCTGAGGTGCTGCTCGACCTTTTGGCGGGACCATCCGGCGTACTGTCCCAGAATTTTGTTCCCCTCGCGGTTCAGCCGCTTTACGACTTCCTCACCTTGGGCCTGGAAATACTGCCGCATGGGTCGCAGGAAAAGCCCCTCCAGCTTTTCGCTCTTCTTTGCGAACACTTTCCAGTGGATGTCCTTCCGGGCTGCGGTCCAGTATTCCAGGTTCAGGGCTTTGTGAAGATTGGCCCCCGGCCAGGTCTTCCCCCCGCCGTTTCCATCTCCAGGTTGCGGGGCGGGTTCCGCCCCCGCTTGAATCATGGTCATCGGCATCCAGGGGCGGGTGCCATCATAGGTTGTGGCAGGACCCATGCCCAACCTATTCCGTTCATCATCAACCACGGTCACAAAATTCTTCAGTCGGGTCTCCATGGCTTTTAACTCAAACTCCTGATCCTCCACGCTCGGAAGTTCAAAATCGCAGGTCAACCCCTCGTCGTATTCAGGCAAGAGGAAAGTCTCAATGCTTTCCTCGATCAAGAGACATTTGGGAGTGAGGCATTCGCGGATGAAGGTGCGGTCTAACCCCTGCATCGACGCTCGGTTCACATCGTCAACCAGCCCAATTTTTCCCGGCGATAAGTCAAACGATGTAATCAGTTTGTCTCTGGCAAACTTCGCAACGATATCAATCATGGCCTCCTGGCCGGTCTGAGAAAGCTTGTCAGCCTTCAGCCCTGAATGGG
>Ga0315283_10001868_pt1 | contig 17227 bp, 23 predicted proteins | sample YL17G09_0_MG_FD_204541 | JGI IMG/M metagenome (GOLD analysis project Ga0315283, IMG submission 204541) | Sediment microbial communities from Yellowstone Lake, YNP, Wyoming, USA - YL17G09_0 | ecosystem: Environmental > Aquatic > Freshwater > Lake > Sediment | place: USA: Wyoming | collected... | reverse complement strand
GGCCAAGCGGCGGCAGTGATCGGCACTCAGTAAACCACAGAGGGAAATGAAAAAGGGCTGGACGGGCAACCTCGACCCGCCAGCCCCCCACAGCAGGAGAGCTGCGAGAACGCTTTCGATTATAGCAACTTGACAAGGAAATGTCAACTTGGTACAATAGGGCATTGCCCGTGATGAATTGCGGGAGTAACAACAGCAGGAGACACAGTATGTACCGAGTTGTGATGACAACAGATATTGCAGCAGCGCATAAGCTTTCTTTGCCCGGCGACTCGCCGTGTTCACACATGCACGGCCACAATTGGAAGGTGGAGATATCCGTGGTAGCCGACGCGCTCGACGCCCATGGCATGGTTGTGGACTTCTCATTGCTACGCGAAGTAGTTCGCACGCTTGACCACAAGACGTTGAACGACACGTTGAAACAGCCGACCGCCGAACGCATTGCCTACTACATTGCTGCCGCAGTGAGCGAGGTCATAAGCTCGACGCGGGCGCGGGTGAACTGCGTGACTGTCACCGAGACGAAAGGCAGTACGGCTGAGTACTACCCAGCGGTGAAAGTCGGCAAGGAACGCATGTACGTGCAGAACTGAACCGGAGACGACCATGGACATCCCCAGCACAGACGAAAGCGTGTTGTCGATTGCGGAGGTGTTTCAGAGCATACAAGGGGAAGGCATGCTCGTGGGAACGCCTGCGGTGTTCATCCGCATGGCCGGGTGCAACATGTCCTGCCCGTGGTGTGACACGAACCACGAAGAAAAGATGCGCATGACGCCCAAGGAACTGGCGATGGAATTGCATCACGGGTTCAAGATCAAGCAGATCGTATGGACGGGGGGAGAGCCATTGCTTCAAGCATCACGACTGGCAATCGCGGCGGTGATGCTGCATGAACTGGGGTGGGTTCATCAGTCAATCGAAACGAATGGCACTATCGAGGTACCGGATGAACTCATTCACCACGTCGACCCGTGGGTGACGTGTTCACCAAAAACGCCCGGCTACGCATTGAGCAATGCAGACGAGTTGAAGATCGTATACGGCCCCGGTGTCAAACACGACCCGGCTGAATACCGACATCGGCTTGCTCGCCATCGTTTCATCCAGCCATTATGGTCGAAGCAGACGGGCATCGAAATGAGCTTGCCGATGTGCCTCGAATGGCTCCAGCTTCATCCAGACTGGCGGCTGTCGCTTCAATGTCACAAGATGATAGGCATTCGATGAAGGTACACAGTAAAAAGCCAGACGTGCCACCGGGTTCGATGTGCATCGTGGTGCGGTTTCAATTCGCGGCAGTGCATTACAGGCCAGATGCGCTTCGCAAGTCAATTCTACGGGTACCGCATCGGCATGTGTTTCACGTCACGGCAACAAAGTCGGTGTCGCATGATGACCGCGACATTGAGTTCATCGAACTGAAAACGCAGATGGAAAAAGCAGCCGTCGCACTGTACGGCAAGATCACAACGACCAATAGCTGCGAGATGATGGCTCGCACGTTAGGCACGATGTACCGATGTAGGCAGGTATCTGTACTCGAAGACAATGAGAATGGGGCTATGTGGACGTATGACCCATTGGCAACCCTGTCAAGTGAACGCGAAGTAATGCGAACCGTACGAAGATTGGCAGGCAGAATGTGTAATTGACCGAGATCATTCACTACCAAGGCCCGCGCAAGCAAATACACTGCAAGACACCCGGCAACCGTGTCGCATTCCAAAAACAGGAGAGACCACATGGACTTGAACAATCAAACGATAATCATTCAGTTGGCCACATGGGAGCAGGTACGGGCCAGCATTTGCTACATGCCGTATTGGCTGTACAGTGCCATGCGTGTGGCCGGTCATGTCCCGGCACTGCACGAGGATTGTACATTCGACAACGCTTGTGACGTGATAGACAATGCACCAGCGGCTGCGAACATTTTTATTGACGTGAGCAGCGCGCCGCAAGTGGACGCGGCTCTCGAACTGAATCGCGTGTACAAGAGCGGCCTGCGAACACTGCACTACATTGGATATGGCCCGTTCGCACCTGAGTTGAACTTTGTCAAGCCAAACGAACTGCCTGTTGACATCCTGACAGGGGTGTGGAAATTCCACGAGCAGTTGAGTGCATTCAAGCGCGGGTATGCGACTATCGACAGCCATGTGCTGTGTGACAACGTGCAGCCATTCGTGCCCGTGTTCATGTCGTTAGGCTGTACACGGAACTGCCCGTATTGCTACGTGAGCGGCCCATGGTATGGTCGTGGGGTGCGGCCCCTTGCGGAATGCCTGCGGGTAATAGACGAAGCAATCGAACGGAAATTCAATCTGCACTTCGAGGACGAGAATTTCTATGCGCACCCGCACTTCCATGACATCATACGGCACTTGGACGGCAAGGGGCTATTGTGGATTGCCCTTGCCGACAGCCTGAGTGTGGCGCGAGTACTCGAAAGCGGCGTCACAGTCAAGCAACTTGAATCGGCAGGACACTGGCTGACTGAAATAGGACTCGAAGCGGTGTCGCCTACGGTTCTGAACAAGCAGCAGAGCATGGGCGCGATACTGGCGAGCGGTCTCAAGACGTTCTGGTTGTCCGTTTCGCTTTTCCCACAGGAGACGATCAGCACCCTGAACATGAGCGGCGACTTCTATCGTGACCACGGCACAGCGTGGGATGACCTATTGCCACGACTTCGCACACAATCTTCGATAGGCGGGCTCGGTCAATTCTACCAGCCCTACCCTATGACCAACGGCTACGATGCGGCCATAGGGCAAGGCCGGTTACTACCGGGCACGCCTATACGGCTGCGGCCTTCCTATGTTGGCAACGCATTCGATTCTTGCTTCCCGGTACAGAACAGACTGTACACGGAGGATGAACACAAGTGGGTGAACCTGTATGGCTCGGTGTCGGAAGGCACAGACCTTATCGAGGAGTGCGATGGTGATTGGACAGTGCGTGACCTCTGCGGAGACAATCATACGGCCTACGCTCTCATGGCACAAGCGGCGAAGCTCGGAATAATCACCGACGCAAAGGACACGAAATGACAAACCACGAAAAACAGGCTGTGGTAAAGCAAGCGATACGGTCTGTACTCGAATGCTATGACGACCCACAGAGGGAAGGGTTGATCGACACACCGGACAGAGTAGCAAGAGCATATGAAGAAATGCTGTCTGGATACGAAGCCGACCCGGCACGGATACTCAGTCGCACTTTCGACGCATCGGGGTATAGCTCGATGGTGCTGGTAAAGAGCATCGACTTTGTATCACTGTGTGAGCACCATATGCTCCCGTTCATAGGCACGGCAACGATAGGCTATATTCCGAACATGCGCATTGTCGGCTTGTCGAAACTACCCCGGCTGGTACACGCATTCGCGGCGCGGCTACAGATTCAAGAGCGCATGACGGTACAGATAGCAGACGCACTATGCACAGCGATTGACCCTGTGGGCGCGGGCGTGATTATCTCGGCACGTCATATGTGCATGACGGCACGGGGTGTGAAACAGGCGCACACATTCGCAGTCACCCAGACCTTGCGCGGCATATTCTTGTCGGATGGTGTCGTGCGTTCTGAATTCCTGCAAGCGGCCAGAACGTAGATCAGATAACAGTGAACGGAGACGAAGATGAGCATTTCCACTTTGCACGAACTGATGGTCAAGGACTTGGTGTTTGGCTGGCAACCAGACGTGCCAGACAAGCGCGACCTCGTTTACTCATGCACCGCACCAGTAGAAGTGCCTGACTCGGTGACAATCAAATGCCCCCCTGTACTCAATCAGCTACGGGTAGGATCATGCGTGTGGAATGCGCTTGCGATTGCAGCACTGGTACACATGCTCAGACAGTGGGCTGGCAAGGAGAAGGCATGGCTACCGTCCCGACTATTCGGTTACTTCAATACACGGGCCATTGAGGGCACCGTAATGGTAGACAGCGGATGCCGTATACGTGACGCGATCAAGGTCGCGGCCCGGCTCGGACTCGTGCCAGAATCGGAATGGCCATATGTAGAGACGATGGTATTCAAGCGGCCGACTCTTGACTGCTACAATCATGCGATACGGCATCAGGTATTGCGGTATGAGCGCGTGCCGCAGGTTCGCAACGCCATAATGCAATGCCTTGCAGAAGGGTGGCCCATTATCTTTGGCGCGGCATTGTACACTTCATTCTTGTCGAACGAGGTGGCCAAGACCGGCGACGTGCCAATGCCCGATCTCAAGAAGGAGAAGCAGGAAGGAGGCCATGCGCAGCTTATACGTGGGTACAAGACCCAGCGGGGTCAATACCATGTGCGTGGCTCATGGTCGGAGAAGTGGGGAGACAAGGGCGACTGTTGGATGCCCTTCGAGTATATCGAGGATCGTGACTTGTGTAGCGACCTGTGGACAGTAAGATGGGTAGAACGAATCAACGGTGAAAGGCCAGCAGCGTAACGGCTGCGGTAATTCCGAACAATTCCGAAACAGGAGCACAGCAGTGACAACGTCAATAACAGACAAGCGCGTGGTGGTGTTACTGTCGGGGGGTCTCGACAGTACTTCGCTTTTGGGCTACGCACGCGGGCACGTACGCGAAGCGGTGGCAATTACATTCGACTACGGACAGCGTCACCGGTGTGAAATCGAGGCAGCAAAAAAGGTCGCCGGGCTACTCAGTGTGCCGCACGTCGTATGTGACATGACGGCAGCATGTAGCACCGTCTTTGCGGGCTCGGCATTGACAAGCCCCAGCATTCCAGTTCCAGAAGGGCACTATGAAGACGCATCAATGCAGGCCACGGTGGTACCGAATCGTAACATGGTAATGTTGTCAATGGCCATTGCATACGCAGCGGGGATTGGCTATGACGGCGTTGCCATTGCCGCGCACGCGGGAGACCATGCAGTGTACCCAGATTGCCGGGAAGAGTTCATGCTTGCGATGGACACGGCTGCGGGATTGTGCCATTACAAAGAGCTGCGGATATTCGCGCCGTTCGTGGAGTTCAGGAAAGAACAGATCGTGTGTATTGCCATGGCCGTACATGCGCCGATTGAATTTAGCTGGTCGTGCTACAATGGCCGCGACGCTCATTGCGGGAAGTGCGGCACATGCGTCGAGAGAAGGGAAGCATTTGCCGTTGCCGGAGTGGCAGACCCCACGCTGTATGAGGCGACCCCATGACAATCTACATGTCAGGCGGTGGCAACTGTGAAGAACTGGCAATGGAGCTTGGCATAGGCATGCTGTACTCGTTTCTGCTTGACGAGGGGCTATTGCGGAATGCGGTGGCGAAGGGCTGGCGACCGCTCATGGTGGATAGCGGGGCATTCTCATGGAATCAGGGCAGGTTATCAAATGTGTTCGGTCAGTTGAAGACTAATCTGCCAGACGTTTCGACGTATCACAAGCAGTACATTGCCGCATTGTTGAAGGAGCACACGATAGCCGAAATCTGGGTCGAGCTCGATGCCTATGCAGTGCTAAGCGTAGCGGAGGTAGACGCCGCGTGGCACGAGGTCAAGAAGCACTCGGGTATCCGGGACAAGTACGTCCGCGTATATCACCCGATACTTGACGGTGGGAGCATGGACACCGTGCGGAAGTGGATTGACGACGGGGTGAAGTACATAGGCGTGGCGCGGGACTGCAAGCCGTTTCTGGATCAGTTCTTTGCCGTGGCGGCAGGGAAGGTACGCGTACACGGATTCACCTTTACGAGCCCGCAGGAAGTATTGCGCTATCCGTTCTGGTCATGCGACAGCACGAACCATATGATACCGCAACGGTTCGGCGGTGTGCCTGCAAGGTTTTTCCAGTGTACGGGACGGCAGGACGCGGTGGACGAACGTAGCTGGCTGCTGGCCATGACAAGCAAGCAGAAGCGGATACAATCGTTGCACAACGCGGCCGAGTTGCAAAGGATAGCAACGGACTCGTGGGCACGCAGGAGCGTGGTGCCGACACCGGGGGCACAAGAGGGGCAGGGGGCGATACAAGCAACGAACTCCAGCCCCGCCATGTTACCGCCCGCAGACCACGTGGGAAAGGCGGCTACAGGGGGCAAAGGAAGGAAGCGCGCTAAAACCGCGCAGGGCGCGCGATCGCACCCCGCCCCCATGCCAACGCCCGCAGACGGGGCACAACGTGCGAGCAAGGACACGCCATGAGCGCAACACGGGCTACCAAGGGGAATAGTACAGGGCCGTTACTTCTGCTGCCTGTCTCCGCCATCAGGCCAGCACCTTGGGACTACAAGCACCACGAACAAGGCCGGGCCCTAAAACTGCGGGCGAACATTCAACGCCACGCCCGGACGCACGGGACGGGCCAGATCGAAACGGTACTTGTCCGGGAACTGGGAAAGGGGCGGTACGAAGTGGTGAACGGAAAGCAGCGGCTGAAGGTACTGAAGGGCATGGGAGTGAAACAGGTGTGGGCGGTCAACGCGGGAAAGATCACCGACGACGAAGCGAAGCGCATTGACATTGAATTGAACGAGACCAAGTTCCCCCGTAACGAGTTCGCGTATGCCCGCATGGTGTGCGACGTGGTTGCGAAATGCGGAGTGGGGGCACTCAGCACGCTGCCGGTGACAGAGGACGAATACCAGCTTGCGCGGAAGACTGCCGCAACGGACTTTGATACTCGGGCGGCTGCAATCGAGAAGTACAACAGCACGCGGGCAACACAAGTGAAGTTCTTGCTCTGTGTACCAGAGCAAGGGGCGCGCAGGATATACGACGCCATAGTAGCGGCACTGGATAAAGCAGGCGTGTGGCATCATTCATTAGGAACCAAGTCAAACGAAATCGTCGAGGCCGAATGAACAAACGAGGCTATATTACGCTGCCGGTCACGTCGCTTGTGCGAGCCCCTTGGAACTATAAGCGCAGCGACGTTCGTGTGACCGACGCGCTTATGAAGAACATGGCCCGGCACCGCCAGATGGCGCACGCAGACGGGGTACTACAGAACGTGATTGTGCGGGCGGTTGGGAACAAATTCGAGGTGGTGAATGGCAATCACCGACTTGAAGTACTCAGGCGACTTGGCATCGCGTCAGTGCTCGTGTTCAATCTCGGCGTCGTATCGAAGGAGGAAGCGCAGCGGACGGCTATCGAGACAAACGAAACGGCATTCTTAGACAACAGAGACATGCTGGCGAGCATAGTGAACGGGTTACGCACAACGTTCGGTCGAGGCGACATTGAAGCAACGATTCCGTTCTCTCCGTATGAGTATAAGATGTTTGACAACATGGCCAGTGACATAGCGTGCCAGTGGATGCAATCGCCGGTGATGCGGTTGTGCCGGGGCACCGTGGTACAGATAGCAGTGATTGTGCATGCCAAGGACGCCCCCCGCACGCGGGCACTGTTGACAGGAATAATGAAGGAGCACAAGTTGACCGTGCCCCTCGATGAGATTGTGAAACGGCCGACGACTCGAGCGCGCCGACCCAAAGGAATATAAAGCAACGTGCAAGTAATGTCGCAACTATCTTTGGCCGAATGAGCGAGAATGAAGCGCAAGGCATCACAAAAAGAATCAGCCCGCCTGTCCCCCATGCGCGGAGTAGTGAGACGCCGCCGCAAAGGTGTGAGCGACGAAGCGGCTATCTTTGCTCAGTGTGTGGACGACGCGGAAGACTTTATGATGTCTCATGCAGCGATCGGCTACCCAGCGCAGGAAGTGGTGGAGCTTGCGGCCATGCAATACGGACAATCACAGTGGCCAGCACGGGGATTGGTACTGGCAACAGGGAAGGAAGGATACGACGACGGACGGGCGGCCCGTTTCATTCTCTATGCCTGCAAGCGCGTGTTCGATTGGCGGCGTACAGATCGGGGTGGGCTGAATGCAAAGTTTCGTCTGTTCGAGAAAGAAGCATCGCGCCGGGCAGAGGTACTGGGCATGTGGATTGGAAATCCAGAATGCCGGTTGCTCGAACTCCAGAAGGCAGTAGCACGCAACAGGGGGCGCGATGACAAGACTGTGGTATCTGCATTACGTGCGGCGGCAGACATGGGCGTCGAAACATCACCGCATAGCCCCGTGGATGCCGTCCGCACTCTTGTTGATGTGGCTGCTGATAAGCGGCAGATGTTTATTGTCCACATGCCCAAGCCAAAACAGCCCAAGACATAGGCCCGGAATGAAGATCGAATTCAAGTATCTGCCTGCGCAATATCAGGCCATCATGCTTCCCACATTCATCAAGGCCATTGTGGGCGGCTACACTTCAGGCAAGACGTATGCGATATGCCTGCGGGCAATAGAGTTCGCCTATGTACACAGCCACATTGTACCCGGCATATACGGCGCGATCACGTCGCCCTCGATGCCACAGGCGAAGAAGTCAGTGATCCCCACAATGAAGACTGCACTGGCAGCATGCGGGCTGCTCGAAAACGTACATTGGCGAATGATTAAAAGCTCCCCGCTCGCATTCGTTATACTGGGAGTGACTATCTGGATTCAATCAGGAGCGCTCCCTGACTACCTTGCTGGCCCGACACTTGGCTGGGCTGCGATTGATGAACCGTTCATTCAGAAGCGGTTTGTGTTCAACATCATGCTTTCACGAGTGCGCGACCCGCGCAGCATCATGCGTGAGTTGATGCTGGCAGGCACACCGGAGGAATTGAACTGGGGATATGACTTGTTGGTCACGGAAGAACGTGAGGATGTGAGTTGGGTACAGGTGCCGACAGCAGCGAACCCGTTCTGCCCCCCGGAAGTCATTGACGTGATGCGACGTACATACGACCCGATTCTGGCACGTGCGTATCTCGAAGGTGAATTCGTGATACTCAGTGGTACGGCAGCGTATACCAGCTTCAGCGAGAAAGAGAACGTAAACGCGAGGGCCGAATTCAACAAGGCATTGCCCCTCGTGCTATGCTGCGACTTCAATCGCGCACCTATGTCGTGGAATGTCCAGCACGAGCCACGGGCTTTGCTGCTCGCAGGATCGACATCATTCAACTGGGCAGACACGCATGTGGTGGATGAGATACACATTGACGGAACGAGTACACGGGACGCAGCAAAAGAGTTTGTGAGACGGTACGGCAGGGTCGGCAAGGGCCATCCCGGCCCGATCCTGATAACCGGAGACTACAGTGGTACTGCACAGAGCACGAAGTCAGATGAAACAGACTTCACAGAAGTGCTGGCAGCAGTTGAAAAGGAGTGGGGCACGAATGCGATGGAATTGCAGATCGAGCCGAACCCAACGCATAGGGCGCGGGTGAACTGTTCAAACGCAGAACTACTCAGTCACATGGGCGAGCGGCACATGTTCATTCACCCGCGTTGCACGTACACGATTCGCGACTACAAGAGCGCGGTATTCGCAAAGGGCACAAAGCAACTCGACAAGAAGAAGTATGACCCGCACCATGCGGACGCGAACGACTATCGCGTATCGTATAAGGTGCAGTCAATAATGCAGTCGGTGGCTGCGTAAACAAGGAACGATCATGTTGTGGCAAACGGTCAGTGAAGATGTGATACGGGAAAGCATCATGCGGGCTCGTGTTGAATTCGAGAAGTCGCAAAAGCGAACCATCGAAATCAGGAAAGAGTTATATGACGGCATGTTGCAGAAGCAAGTTGAACTGCGGATCAGGCAAATGTTCTCAGTGCGTGACGAGGCTGATGAACTGGTGCGCCTGTCAAGCAGGACAATGAACGTGGCCAAGTATGTGGTGAACGCGATAGCGACCTTGTACAACTCGGGCGTATCACGGCGATGGATGTTGGATGAACCGGTACGCGATGAGGAGACGAAACGTCGCACGATATACGATGACGAAACGAGTGACGTTTACGCATCGATTCTGGACAAGTGCGATGCGAACCAGATTCTCAGAACGGTTCAGCGCATGACCGTGCTGTGCCATGACTGCATTCTGCGCTACAGCTACACGGCAAGGGGCCATGTGCTTTTCCCCATGACCCGCGATATGTGCGACGTAATACAGGACAAAGACGACCCGCGCATTGTTGTAGGGGTGATATGGTTCACGAGCAGAACGCAGACCCCAGCCTTCCAAGGCAACACAGCACTGGACATGGCGTGGCACTACATGGATGCCACAATGCACAAGGTGTTTGACAAGGGCGGCAAGCTCGCGTACAGTGAACCGAACAAGTACGCCCCGCTCAATGCACAGGTGAACTCATATGACGGGACAGGCATGTTCGCACCGTTTATTGACTTCCACGACGAGCCACGGTGGACGACCTTTTGGCGCGAAAATCTGGATGAGGTTCTGATCGAGGCCACCATTGAGGCGTGCGTGTGGTTGTCATACTTGAACGGTCAATTGAAATACTCGACGTTCAAGCAAGCGTGGAAAGCGGCTTCGCTCCAAGGATCAGGCACAGGCGTGACACAACAGGCCCGGCAGATGGAGGGAGGATTCACAAGGGTTGCGAATGTAGGCGCAGGCGGCTCCATGGGCTTGCTCGACTACACGGTTGTGCTCGCACAAGTCATTGACGTGCTTCGCGAGAAATTGCGGTTGCTCGGCACCTGCATGGACATGGGTGACAATGCGTTTCAGATCAGTGCGTCACCAGAATCAGGTGTCGCCATTCGACTTCGCGCAGACAACCTCGATGAACGGCAATCGACTGAGGCGGCTCAGTACACAAGGAAGGAGCGCACACTTGCCCGGACGATACAGTACGCATCCGGTCTTGCACCGGCGGGCGCAGGGTTTGAAGGCTACCCGGACGATGATCGTATACCACCAACGGCCAACCCCGCCAAGCTGCGCGTGGACTTTGCGGACGTGACCAAGAAGGGCATGGACTCAGAGCAGCGCGAGTATTGGAGATGGAAAATTGAGGCTGGTCTTGCCACCGTGGCTCAATTCTTGATGGCCGAGAATCCAGACCTCGATGAAGAAGAAGCCCAGCAGTTGGCCGATGACATTCAAGCGGAAACAACGAATCGGTCAGCGGCGCGAACAGATGCAAGCGTGTACGGTACCGGCGCATCGTTCATACCGAGGCCCGAGCCAGTTGTGAACGAAGGCGAATCTGCCCCCACAGACGAGGAGGTAACGCCGTAAGGGGACACACCATTAGGGCATGGCAGATCGTAGGCCACAGGGGCAGGCCGGTACATTCCGGTACCCTTGTGGCCCTTCACTTGACAACCGGAAGTGCATTATGGTATACTGGTAGGCGACGCGGTTGAAACCGTTTCATAACAAGGAGAGATGAAATGTTCAAGTTTGAATCAGTCAAAGGCAAGTTGCCCGGCGTCCTGAAGGCCGCAGGGTTGACACTGGATGATGCACAGGCAGGAGCCTGCGTGTCCGCAGTAGCCGCGCTTATGCCTGAAGGTGATCTATTCACCCGCGAGGAAACGCAGGGTGAGTTGCACACAGTCAGGGAAGAAGCGAAAGCCGCGAGGGAATCAGCGACCGCCCTGTTGGAGAAAGTGACTGGAATGCGCCGCGATCAATTCGCAGAGCAGGACAGGGTGAAACTGATGACGACCGCCGCAGACGAACGGTTGCAGACGTTGGCACAAGAGAATGAAACGTACCAGAAGCAATTCGAGCCGATGAAGCAGAAGCTCACGGCATACGAGACGAGAGAAGCCGAGACGGTGAAAACCAAGTACGGCGAGGTCTCAAAGCATCTGGCCGCGATTCTCGCAGTGCCCGAACACAAGGCGACGTTTGCATCGAAGTTTGTCGCGCCCGAAGCGGGCAAGGAATTGACCGTCGAGCAGATGCAGAAGAATGTTGAAACATTCAATGACCTGCGCACGATTGGCGTTCCGGCGTTTCAAGTCAAGACACAACAGAGTGAGCTATCCCAGAACCCCGCTGTTGGTGGTTCTGCCCCCGGCCCGAATCGAACGATGACGGCCAAGGAGCTTGCGGCGCGCCGCGCTGCAATGGGTGTTCACTAACAACTAAATTGCTACTTGGTAGCACAAGGAGACTCAAATGGTAACGCTTGGTAATACCGGGGCACAAGTGCCCAACGCAGTTGAGGAGTTTTTCGACCGCGCATTGCTGATCCGTGCAGTGCCGAATCTCGTGCATGGCCTGTTTGGTCGGCGCGGCAATCTCATGCCGAACATGGGCAGCATCGTGCGCTGGGTGCGCGTCGAATCGCTGAAGCCCGCAACGACCCCGCTCGTTGAAGGCGTGAACCCGCCCGGACAGAACTGGGACAAGACGAACGTGGACGCCGAGCTTGAAGAGTTTGGCGACTACACGGAGACATCGAGTCTCAAGACTATCACTGAGCAGGACGTGGTTCTCAATTCCATGGTGGACGCATTCGGCGAGCAGATGGGCGTCACGCTTGACCTCGTGACCCGCGACAAGATCGTGGGTGGCAATTCCGTGGTCTATGCGAACAACGTCGCCGCTCGTTTGGACGTGAAAACGACCGTGACCTATCAAGACCTCGACCGGCTCTTGATGAACCTCGCCACGGGCCTTGCACGTCCGCTCACGGAGTTTGTACCCAGTTCGCTCGACTCCGTGGCAGAGCCGATCATGCCTTGCTTCCCCTGCATCGTGCATTCGCACCTGAAGCCCGCGATTGAGGCCATCGTCGCGAACGGCGCGGGATATGTGCCCGTGCGCAAGTACGCTGCGAACACCACGCTCATGCCCGGCGAGTTCGGTAGCTACGGCTTGCTGCGATTCATCGAAACCACGAACGCCGCAGTCATTCCCGACGCGGGCGGCGTAGCCGGTGGCACACTGCGCAGCACGACCGGCGCGCAAGCAGATGTGTATCTGATTCTCGCACTGGGTCGCGAAGCATTCGGCACCGCCCCGCTGGAGAACAGCGTCAATACGGGCATGATAATCAAGACGCCCGAGCAGGTTGGCGGCGCACTGAATCGCTACAGCACAGTGGGCTGGGTTGCCTTGTATACGTGCAAGATTCTGAACGACGCCTTCATGAGTCGGCTGGAAGTGGCGGCAAAGCAGTAGCCACGACGCGGCGAAACAATACCGCTGGGCCGGGTGGATATGCAATCGCCCGGCCCAGCATCCACAAGAACGACGAGGACATTCCGATGAAAACGACAATGATTATTCTGCTGTTCGTGGTAGCAATGCTGATGAGCCTTGCTGCATGGTGTCAGACTACGCTCTCGAACGACGTAGGCGTGGTGTCATACAAGGGCGGCGTGTTCGCCAGCGCAGGCATGCGTGGCGTGCAGGACGCGGTACCGGCCATTGCGGTACTGTCATGGCCCGACCCTTCTGCGGTCACGACCCAGATCGTGGTGCGGATTCTGGATGACATGTCAAAGACCAATGCCACCACGAACGTGGTTCAGAACTCAGCTTTCATTCCAACGAAGTGGGATACGACTCTGTGGCCGATTGCGACTCCCGGAGGTGTGGCGTATCGCATTGCGGTCATCACGAACTCGACAACTGCGGGCACGTCGAACTGGTGGTACAATGTCACCGGCAAGACAAGCGGGTGGATCAAGATTCAGTAGCAAGGAGAGCAGGCAGTAGGTGATAATTGTGGGCGGTCAATTGACCGCCCTAAAGAACCGGAGAACAGAATGAGCACGAAAAAGACAGCACAGACGCAAGGCACCGATGGCGAAGGCACAGCCGCACAAGCACCAGCCACGGCACAGACAGCCGTCGCGCCGAGTGGACATCCCGACTTTATGATGGTGATGGTAGGCAGACCGCTGGGCGCAAAGCTCAGTGGGCTACCGATGATCGTGAACACGATCAAGACGACTGTGCCCTACGATGTCCAGACGAAGGTGCCCTACTCAGTGTACGACGCGATGAAGAACGCAACCGAGCCTTATACCGAGGTTTTTGTTGACCCGGTATCCGGCCAGAAGAAAGCCATCGTGAAGTCACGGCAGCGTCACAACATGACCGCCGTGCCGTGCGTTGACGCACCGGCAGAATAATCTCCGAACAACAGGCGGTAGCATGGCGTTGCGAATCCACGTAGGCGACGATGACCTGCGCCGTATCTGCCCCGAGTTCGAGTCGGAACTTGCTGCACTTGCGGACAGTTGGCCAAAGGACGGCAGAGGTCGTGACGGGGTATTGTCGGACGTGGCCACAGACGGCACGACGGCAACCCTGTCAAGCGCGCAAGGCAATTTCAAGCACCAGCGCGGCCACGGCGCAGCAGCGAAGCCAGGCACGCTGGTGATTCTATTTGGCATCGGCTTCTATCATGTCAAGACCGTTCTGACAAACACTTCCATGATAATCGAGCAGGACGCGGGCAAGCCCTCGATGATGTTCAAGCTCGTGGCCCGTAGCAATGTCCAGTATCAGGCAGGCGGTTTCGCACCACAGATTATGGACGCCTACGAAGAAGTGTACCACATGCCCGGTATGTGCCTGTGGAAGTCCGTGAACGATGAGGCTTTAGACCGCGTGCAAGAAAACCAGTTGGATGATAAAGCCCTGTACATACCAGATAACTGGCGCGGTGCAGATGCTGCGATCAAGTGGGGAGCACTGCGGCTGGTACTGTTCATGTTGCAGCGCACGGATGACAGCGTTTACGCGGAGAAGCGGGCGCTTGCTGACAAGGAGTGGGAAGCGAAAGTGAACGCCTTGGACTTTGTGTACAACGATCCAGTGACAGAACACGAACCGATGAACTCGCTTCAGTTTACACGATAACACGATTGTACCATGATTGCGAAAGCACAAGTAAAGCTCATGAACAAGGCCCGCAAGGTTGCGTATCAGGCGCAGCGTGAATTGCGTGTCGAACTCGCGACAGCCATTCAGCGTGTGCGGAAGTCGGCAAGCGGTCGGCTGGCGGTACTTGCCCGGCAGAGCGCGGCGCGAGACGGTGCAGAGTTTCGCGCATGGCTAACGAAGGCAATGCAGACCGATAGAAACATGACACTGAATGCGAAACGTGTCGCAATGTACATTCTACGGTCAAGCGTGGCGTTAGGCGGTATGAACCACTACCTTGAAAACGTAGCATCGGACATGGCTAAGGCCGTGCGCTCAGTGGGCATCGAAAAGAAAAGCAAGGCCATTGCAGCACAGCTTTCTGCGGCAATCAAACAGGCGGTGGCCAATGGCTAAGAACCGAAGCGATGCGGCTGTTGACAGAATGGAGCTTGACATCAAGGCGAAGGCTTCCGGGTCGGCCCAGTCATTCGACAGGCAGGTCGAGGCGTGGCTCGATGCGGGTGTGAGCGAACGCGACATCATGGACAACATTGACGCGATGGATGACGCGGGCCGTGGGCCGTTCGCTGAACTGGCCAAAGGCGCAGTGGACAGTGCCGTGCAAGCGAGTACGACAATAATAGCAGTGGACACCGCCCGCGAACTTGCTGGCGGCGACGGCGGCGCGATGGGCACATGGATGAGCACCGGTGGAGACAATGTGTGTGACGGGTGTGCTGAACTCCATGGCACAGAAATGACTCTCGAAGAATTCGAGGCCACTCACGGCACCAACGAATGTGGTGAACGATGCTATTGCTACTGGGTACCGGATCAGGTTGAGAAAGGTGAAGGCCCAGCGAACCTTGCCGCAGAAGATGTGGAGGAAGGATGAGCAAAAGCAAGGCAGTGATTTTCCCGTCGATCAATTGGTTGAAGCTCGACTGCACTCCCACGCTCATGGCTGTGGCGGGCGACCTTGCGGCGTTGATTCGTAAGAAGATCGAGCAGGGAGAAGTGCAGCCACCACTTGCGGCAAAGACAATCCGATCAAAGGAGCGGCGCGGCTTGGACAGGCCACGGGTGCCCCTGTATGCGACCGGCATGATGCGCGACCATATCAGCCATCGAAAGATGGCGATGAACCATGTCCAGATATTCATCAAGGACAGACGGTACGGTGAGGACACACGATCCAAAAAGAGCAAGAACGCGCGCATCATTCGCAAGGCATGGAAAGGCGGCTTAGGGAAACAGAAGGCCACCAACATAGCGCGGTCGAAAGTGACCGGCATGTATAGGGCCACGCCCACGATGACTACGAACGACGTTGCATTCATTCACGACCGGCTTGGCAGTGGCAAGAAGAAAGTGCTGCGGCCATTTTTCAGCTATACGAAAGAGGAGTTTGATAGAGTGTTCAAGAATCGAGTGAAACAGTCATTCGCCGCAGCACTGCGTAGGATCAAGAAATCATGGGGCGGCACGGTATGAGTACCAGACATATAGACATCGGGACGAATAGGGCATGCCTCGGTGTGCCCTTAGACGTTCATACAAGGCACGACCCGCCATGACATACGTGGATGTGCATGAGATGTTAGGCGCGGTGGCAATGCTGGCCGGGTACCACAAGCCGAAGCGCATCACGAAGCAGCGCGAGGTGTCGGCGGCGACGTGGCATAATACTTTCTTGATCGAGACGGACGGGCCAGCGACCATGCCCCGCACCGGCATCGTGAAGCGGATTGTCAAGTTGACAGCGTTGAAACATGTACCGAGCATGGAGCAGGTAAAGACCACCACGAACTGGCAAGCGTTACTCGAGAACGAAGCCGACGCGATGCTGCACTGGCTGTGGTGGTACTCGTGGAAACAAAGGCCAACAGATATAGGCATAGGACTGAAAGAAACGACTGTGGTTGTCGAACCTGACAAGGAACGAGAAGGCAACTTTTATCGAGTGACAATGACAATACCAGTAACATACAGAACAACGATGGAGAACGTCGATGAAGAACAGCACAAGGAAACCGGAGCAGTCAATAGGCCATGCACTGGAGCGTGAACCAATGAACGCCGAATCGCCGACGAGTGATGAAAAGCTCGTGGCCATGCTCACGACCCAAGGAGTTGAGGTCATGATTCCACGGATGCAAGTTGCCCACTTTAAGGCGAAGAATTACACAGTGAAATAGGCGGGGCCCAGAATCCCCGCTTACTCATAGCAAGCTAACGACACCGGAGACGACGATGAGACTGACAGCACTACAGCAGTTGTACGTAAAGAAACAATCAGGGCAAGGCGTTTACGCATGGCCGACAGGGGTGCCCATAGCAGGTGATCTATTGGAGGCATACGAAGTGTCGCCCCCGAAGATCGAAGGCGAAACGCTGGAGAGGAGTGGCAACGCTCGCGGCGCGCACACACCTTTGCCTGTACGCCCCGGCCCCCGGCATTACTCTGCAACGGCTTCGATGGACATTGTGCTGCCGACAAGCTCAGCATTGTTGACGAAATATCATTCTGCG
>Ga0315283_10001866_pt1 | contig 17239 bp, 12 predicted proteins | sample YL17G09_0_MG_FD_204541 | JGI IMG/M metagenome (GOLD analysis project Ga0315283, IMG submission 204541) | Sediment microbial communities from Yellowstone Lake, YNP, Wyoming, USA - YL17G09_0 | ecosystem: Environmental > Aquatic > Freshwater > Lake > Sediment | place: USA: Wyoming | collected... | reverse complement strand
GGCGGTGCTTCGCGGCCGGCGGCGACCAGGGCGGCACCGACGATCCCGGCCTGGTTGCGCAGCTCGGCGGGGACGACCTCGGCCCGGACCTCGATCAGGCCGGCGAACTTGTCGAACTTGCGGGACACCCCGCCGCCGATGACGAAGCGGTCCGGGGTGAACAGCGCCTCGAGGTGCTGCAGGTAGCGGTTCACCCGGGCGCCCCACTCCTCCCAGGACAGGTCGTCGTCCTCCCGCACGGCGGCGGCGGCCCGGCTCTCGGCGTCGTGGCCGTCCAGCTCGACGTGGCCCAGCTCGGTGTTGGGCACGAGCTCGCCGTCGTTGAGCAGGGCCGAGCCGATGCCCGTCCCGAAGGTGAGGACCAGGACCACGCCGGATCGCCCCCGGGCGGCGCCGAAGCGGGCCTCGGCCAGCCCCGCGGCGTCGGCGTCGTTGAGCACGACCACCGGGCGCCCGACGGCGGCCGAGAAGAGGGCGGCGGCGTCGGTGCCGACCCAACCCTGGTCGAGGTTGGCGGCGCTGCGGATCACGCCGTTCTGGACGATCCCGGGGAAGGTGCAGCCGATCGTGCCCTTCGTGGTGAAGGCCTGGGCGACCTCGGCCGTGGTGGCGGCCACGGCCTCTGGGGTGGACGGCTGGGGCGTCTCGAACCGGACGCGCTCGGCTGTGAACTCGGCCGTGTCCAGGTCGACGGGGGCGCCCTTGACGCCGCTGCCACCGATGTCGATGCCGAGTTGGACCGTCACTTCACCAGGGTGGGGGCGACGGGGCTGCCCGCACCCCGCGTGAAAGGGAGCGGGGTGGCGGTGAGCAGTCCGTCGTACTGGCCGTCGGCGGCACAGTCCTCGGCCAGCTCGTCGAGGTACCAGAGCTGACCCTGCAGCATCCCCATGTCCCGTAGGTGGAGCAGGTGGACGGGCAGGAGCACGGCGGGGTCCTCGCAGGGCCAGCACTCGAACACGAGGGTGTCGGTGGCCACCGCGGCCACGTCGTGGTCCCGCAGCCACTGGACCGACTGGGTCGACATCCCAGGGCTGGGGTCGGCGAAGCGCATCTTGTCGCCTTGGGCCAGGAACGCCATCTGGCCGGTGCGGACCATCAGCACGTCGCCGGGCTGCACGTCGATCCCGCCGAGGGCGGCGGCGGCTTCCAGGTCGTCGCCGGTGACGGGGTGGCCGTCGGCGAAGGTGTCGACGCCCAGGGTCCGGGCCACGTCCAGGAGGACGCCCCGGCTGACGAGCGGTCCGACCTGGTCGATGCCCAGCTTGTGGCAGCCGGCCTCGTCGATCTCGGAGAACGGGACGTCGTTGTAGTAGCGCTCCTCGTAGCCGGCGTGGGCCAGGGCGTCCCAGTGGGTGGCGGCCTGGATGCCCATGCTCACCCGGTCGTCGGTGGCGCAGAAGTCGGCGGTGTCTCCCGTGTAGGACTGGTTCACGGCGATCATCGTGCGTTCGGGGTTGTCCCGGCCGGGGATGAGCCCCATCTGGGGGCCGTCCTCGTCGAAGGGGATGGTCAGGCTGAAGACCTTCCCCTGCCGGGCCGCGGCCACGCCCCGGAGGACGGCGTCCCGGTCGATGAGGTTGAGCGTCCCCCGCTGGTCGTCCTCGCCCCACCGACCCCAGTTCGAGACGCGGGCGGCCAGGTCCTTCAGATGGGCCGGGAGTGCCATGGCCCCAGCCTCGCGCGCCGGTGAGGGACGCCGGGCACGGGGCGACCGCAGGCCGCCCGCGACCGGGGCACCTAGCGTGACGCCATGAGCGAGAAGCCGCCGGAGGGGTTCGACGCCCTCGACTTCGGGATGACCTTTGCCGGGCCCCTGTCCTTCGCCCGGGTGCCCACCCGCTCGGAGCCCGAGGACGCCGAGATCGCCGTGGTCGGCGTCCCCTTCGACCTGGGGACCACGAACCGCTCGGGGACCCGCCTGGGCCCGAGGGCGATCCGGGAGGAGTCGAGCCTCGCGGGCGAGTACCCCGAAGGCCTCTGGCCCTGGGACCACGACGTGCGGGAGCGCTTCCGCGTCGTCGACTTGGGCGACATCGGGTTCTCCGTCCCGTCGGTCGAGTCGATGCTCAGCCAGGTCAAGGCGCGGGCGTCGGCCCTGGTCGCGGCCGGGATCTCGGTGCTCGGCCTGGGCGGGGACCACCTCGTCGCCTACCCGCTTCTGCGGGCACAGGCCGAGCACCACGGCCCGGTCTCGCTGGTCCACCTCGACGCCCACGCCGATACCTGGCCCGACGACGGGAACGTCAACCACGGCTCGATGTTCCGCCGGGCGGCCGACGAGGGGCTGGTCGATCCGGCCCGGTCGGTTCAGATCGGGATGCGCACCCCCAACGAGACGCACGGCTTCAACGTGATCCACGCCGACGAGCTGTTCGCCCTCGGCATCGACGCGGTCGTCCAACGGTGCCACGACATCGTCGGTGCCCGGCCGACCTACCTCAGTGTCGACATCGACTTCCTCGACCCTGCGTACGCGCCGGGGACGGGCACGCCGGTCATCGGGGGCCCGACCACCTGGGAGGCCCGCCGGTTGCTGTTCGGCCTGGTCGGCCTCGACATCGTCGGCGCCGACCTCGTCGAGGTCGCGCCGCCCTACGACCACGGGGCCATCACCGCGCTGGCCGGGGCCACGCTGGCCATCGACGAGCTCCACCTGCTCGGCGCCGCCCGGACGGCCCGCGCCGCCCGGGGCTGATCCCCGGGCCCGTGTCGTCGGCGGTCGCGGCGGCCGTGCATGATGCCGCGATGGATTCCCCCGAGGTCGATGACCCCGCCGCCCGCCTGGCCGACGAGCTGCGGGGTGCCATCGAGGAGCTGAGCTCGGTGGCCCATGACCCCGAGCGGGTGGCCCAGGCGGCGGTCATGGCGGCCGAGCTGCGCACCTTCCTTGACGGCCCCCGGGCGCCCCGCTGGTACGAGGCGGGCCTGGTCAACGGCGTGATCGACGAGGAGAGCGGCGCCGCCTTCAACAAGCAGAGCCTCTACCGCGGCGCCCACAACCCGCTGGCCCCGCCGATGGCCGTGGACGTGGTGGAGGACGAGTCCGGCCGGCGGGTCGAGTCCCGGGTCACCCTCGGCCTGGCGTACGAAGGCCCACCCCACGGCGTCCACGGTGGTTACGTCGCCGGCATGTTCGACGACGTGCTCGGCGCCACCCAGCAGATGATGGAGAAGCCGGGCGTGACCGGCCGCCTGACCGTCCACTACCGCCACATCACGCCGATCGAGGAGGAGCTGACGCTGCGGGCATGGGTGACGGAGGCCGTCGGCCGCCGCATCGTCGCCAAGGCCACCTGTCACGCCGGCGACCTCCTCACCGCCGAAGCCGAAGCCCTGTTCATCCGCGTCGACTTCAACGAGGTCAAAGACCGCATGGCCGCGAGACGCGACCCCGACCCCGACCCCGACCCCACCGGTTCCGGCCCCTGATTCTCCGGTCATGGCACGCGTCGGCGCCCGTGACCCCTCGTTCTGGCGCCTGATTGAGGCGCCAGGAGACCACAATCAGGCGCCAGAACGCAGGAATCAGGTGTGGGCGGCGCAGGCCTGGGCGGCGGCGCCGGCGGCGGTGGTGGCCGCCGCGGTGGCGTCGCGGGCCAGCTTGGCCAGGCCGGGGACCCTGCTGGGGTGGCGCAACATGTAGTGGAGGGCGGCGCCGACCTTGGGGGAGCCGTCAGCGTTGACCAGGGTGAGCGTGTCGGTGTCGACGGTGTCGTCGTCGGCTCGGTCGCTGATGGCCCGGACGGCCGACCACGGCACCCCCCGCTCCTCGCAGACGACCGCGACGGCCACGGTCTCCATGTCGACCGCGACCACGCCGGAGGCGATGAAGGCGGCCAGGGCATCGGGCGGGTAGCCGTAGTCGTCAGAGGAGACGATCTCGCCCGCCGGGGCCAGGTCGCCCAGCGACGCCGGGGTGAAGCCCCGCCGGTCGGGCCAGCCGCGCACGACGCTGGGGATGACGAGGTCCCCGATGGTGACCGACGGCCCGATGCCTCCGGCGATGCCGACGACGACGACGTGGTCGACCTCGCCCCGGTCGAGCAGGCGCCGAGCGGCCTCGGCGGCCAGCTCGGTGCCGATCCCCGTCGTCGTGGCCACCACCTCAGCCCCGCCCACCGTGCCGACGTGGCCGTCGAGGCCGCCCGAGCGCCCCTTGCGCAGCCCGAAGGCCTTGACCACCGGCCGCAGCTCCGACGGCATCGGCGCCAGGATCCCGAACCGCATCAGCGCGCCTGCACGCCGTCGGGCATCGGCCCAACGTAGGCCCGTCCCGTGCGGTCCTGCTCGATTCCTCCTGCGGGCCGACCAGCGGGGAGAATGCCCGCCATGTCCATCGCCCTGACCGACGATCACAAGGCCCTGGCCGACACCGCGTCGGAGTTCCTGGCCAAGCGGGACGCCCCCGGCGCCGCCCGCTCCCTGCTCGAGGCCGCCGACGAGCCCCAGCCCGAGATCTGGGACGAGGTCGCCGGCCTGGGGTGGCTGGGCCTGCACGTGCCTGAGGACCACGGCGGGTCGGGCTTCGGCCTGCCCGAGCTGGTGGTCGTGGTCGAGCAGCTGGGCCGGGCCATCGCCCCGGGCCCGTTCGTGCCCACGGTCATCGCCTCAGCGGTGATCGCCGCCGCGGCCCCGGACGAGGTCCAGAAGCGGTTCCTGCCCGGCCTGGCCGCCGGCTCGGTCGTCGGGGCCGTGGCCCTGGGCGGGGAGGTGACGGTCGCCGACGGCCAGGCGTCGGGCCCGGCCGGCGTGGTGCTGGGTGGGGGACTGGCCGACCTGCTGCTCATTCCGGTGGGTGACGACGTGATCGTGGTGCAGCGGTCGGCCGGCGGGGTGACCGTCGACGTCCCCGCCAATCTCGACCCGGCCCGCCGCTCGGCCCGGGTGACCCTGGACGGGGCGACGGCCGAGGTCCTGCTCGGCGCCCGCCAGGCGCTGGTCGACCTGTCCCGCCTGCTGCTGGCCGCCGAGTGCGTCGGCGTGGCCCGAGAGTGCACCGAGCAGGCCGCGGCCTACGCCAAGGAGCGGGAGCAGTTCGGCCGCCCGATCGCCATGTTCCAGGCGGTCAAGCACCACTGCGCCAACATGCTCGTGGCCGCCGAGCTGGCCACGGGCCTGGTGTGGGACGCCGCCCGGGCCGCCGCCGACGGCGGTGAGGAGTTCTCCGCCGCCGCCGCCATGGCGGCCACCGTCGCCCTCCCTGCGGCCGACGAGTGCGCCAACCTGAACATCCAGGTCCACGGCGGCATCGGCTTCACCTGGGAGCACGATGCCCACCTCTACCTGCGTCGGGCCACGGCCATCGCCGCCGTGGTCGACCCCGAGGCGGCCGCCGTGGACGTCGTCGACCTGACCCGCCGGGGCGTGAAGGTGACGCGCAACGTCGAGCTGCCGCCCGAGGCCGAGCCCATCCGGGACGAGGTGCGGGCCTTCGCCGAGCGCATCAAGGACCTGTCGCCCGAGGACCAGCGCACGGAGATGATCGAGACCGGCTACGTGCAGCCCCACTGGCCCAAGCCGTGGGGGCGGGAGGCCGGCCCGGTCGAGCAGCTGGTGGTCGAGCAGGAGTTCGCCGCCGCCGGCGTCAAGCGCCCGGCCTACGGGATCACCGGGTGGGTCATCCTCACGATGATCCAGCACGGCAGCGAGGACCAGGTCGCCCGCTGGGTGCGGCCCACGCTGAACCAGGAGGTGATCTGGTGCCAGCTGTTCAGTGAGCCCGACGCCGGCTCCGACGCCGCCGGGGTGAAGACCAAGGCGACGAGGGTCGACGGCGGCTGGCTGGTCAACGGCCAGAAGGTGTGGACCAGCGGGGCCCACGTGGCCGCGTGGGGCCTGGCCACCGTGCGCACCGACCCTGACGTGGCGAAGCACGACGGCATCACCACGATGGTCATCGACATGCACGGCGAGGGCGTCGAGGTGCGGCCGCTGCGCATGACCTCGGGGATGTCGGAGTTCAACGAGGTCTTCTTCAACGATGTGTTCGTGCCCGACGACGACGTGATCGGCCCCGTCGACGGCGGCTGGACGGTCGCCCGGGCCACGCTCGGCAACGAGAGTGTCAGCATCGGCGGCGGCGACGGCGGCATGTCGTTCCCCGGCGACGGCCTGATTGCTCCCTACGACGCCGCTCCCGACCGGCTGCCCGGCGGCGCCGGCCGCATCGGCCGCTACATCGCCACCCAGCAGGCCATGGAGATCATGAACCTCCGCAGTGTCCACCAGGCCATCGGCGGCGGCGGCCCCACCCCCACCGGCAACGTCACCAAGCTGGTCCTCTCCGAGCTCGGCCATGAAGCCGCCGGGATCCTGTCCGCCCTGGCCGGACCCGAAGGCGCCCTGTTCGACGGCGCCGGCAGCATGAGCGGGATGCTCGTCCTCATGCACCGAGCCATGTCGATCGCCGGCGGCACCAGCGAGATCAAGCGCAACCAGATCGGCGAGCGGATCCTCGGGCTACCGAGGGACCCTCTGATTCGTTGATCGGAAGGTTCGCCAGCGGCACCGCCCCGGTGTGCGGTCAGAAATCGAGGAGTGCCTCGGGAACGGCGGCTCGAAGCCTGGTCAGGTAGCCGCCAGCCCGCGAGGCGTTCGAGGGGCCGGCGGTCGCCGACATGGAGCGCTCCGGCCGCTGGGCGCAGGCTCAGCGCGGATCGGGCACGGGATCAGAGATCGGTGACCAGCTTGAACGCCTCGCCATGCATGAAGCCCGTTGGCGCGCCCATCTCTGCGGTCTTCTGACGCTCGCGCTCCCGAGAACGCTCGCGCAAGGCGGCGGCACCGTCGGCGTCGAGGTCCTTGTGCATCGTGGTCTCGAACTGGGACTCGTGGCACTCCAGGGCGGCCAGCTTGGGCTCGACCCAGCCGGTGACGTCTTCGATGTGGTCGGGCTCGTCAGCTTCGAACAACAACAACGTGGACGGGCGCCAGGGGGCGACGTCGTGCTCGGGGAAGAAGTGGGGGTCCCGGGCGGCGACGATGCCGTCGCAGGCGAGGAAGCCGGCGGCTCGGTGGTCGGGGTGGATGCGGTACCGCTTCCAGGGGTCGTGGGCCAGGACGACGTCGGGGCGGAAGTGGCGGATCCACCAGGCGACGACGCCCCGGCACTCCAGGGTGACCTCCAGCTCGCCGTCGACCCAGCCGCAGAAGCCGACATCGCCGGTCGAGCCCAGCGCACGAGCCGCCGCTCGCTGCTCCTCCTGGCGGAGGGCGACCAACTCGTCGGTGTCCTGATTCGGGTCCCAGCTGCCCTTGGAGCCGTCGGTGAGGAGCAGGTGGTTCACCACGCAGCCGGCGGCAGACCACTTGGCGAAGGTGGCGCCGCAGTTGAACTCGACGTCGTCGGGGTGGGCGGCGATGGCCAGGGCCCGGGCGGGCACGGCCAGGTTGGTCGAGGTGATCACGTCGCCAGCAGGGGGGTGGTGGGCACGTCGGGGGGCAGGTCCAGGTCGGCGGGGACGTCCACGTCCCAGGTCAGCCGGGGCGGTCGGTGCACGGTCAGGGCCAGGCCCAGGCGCTCGGCCTCGACGCAGTGGCGGGAGAACGAGCCGGGCCCGTACGCGAACGTGAAGCCGGAGGCGGCGGGGATCGAGGCGACGTTGGTGCCGTCTTCGTGGCGGTCGGGGACCAGGACGATCCCACCGGCGTCCCCGGGGACCAGCTCGTCGAACCCGGTGGCCAACGGCAGGTCGGCGTGGGTGACCATCACCCGGTCGGCGCCCTCGGCGGCCAGCGTGGCCACGGCGTCGTTCACCGCCCCGTTGAGCCCGTGGCCCGGGCGCCACAGGACCCGGGCGCCCCGGGACTCGGCCCAGGCGGCCACGTCGTCGTCGTCGCAGACCACGGCAGCCGGCAGGGGCGCGGCGGCGGTCAGCACCCGGTCGGCCATCTCGCGGGCCAGCGCCGCCCGCGCCGGGCCGTCCAGGACGTCGGCGAGGCGCAGTTTCGCTCGCCCGAAGGCCTTGACCGGCACGAGGACGAGCATCGACGGCCAAGTCTACGAACCGTCGGCGCCAGTCACCGAAGCGGTCGATTCGTGCCGAAGGTTGCGCCGCTCGTCCGTCCCGCCCGTAGGGCACGACCGGCGGCCCGCCCGTAGTGTGAGCGGCCATGGACGTCCGAGTGGTGGTTCTCGGCGCCGGCTCGTGGGGCACGACCGTGGCCCACCTCGCCGCGCACAACACCCCGACCACGCTCTGGGCCCGCCGCCCGGACGTCGCCGAGGAGATCAACGCCCACCACACCAACCGCCGCTACCTGCCCGACTTCACGCTCCACGAGGCGCTGGAGGCCACGGCCGACCTGCCCACCGCCGTTCGCCGGGCGGACGTGCTCGTCATGGGCGTGCCCAGCTCCGGCTTCCGGGAGACCCTGGAGGAGGTCAACGACCACCTGCGCCCCTGGGTCCCCGTGGTCAGCCTGGCCAAGGGCCTCGAGCAGGGCACCAAGCTGCGCATGACCGAGGTCATCAACGAGATGATCCCCGGCCACCCCTACGGCGTGCTCACCGGGCCCAACCTGGCCAAGGAGATCCTGGCCGGCCACGCCGCGGCGGCGGTTATCGCCATGTCCGACGTGACGGTGGCCGTCCGCCTCCAGGACCTCTTCGCCACCGACCTGTTCCGGGTCTACACCAACGAGGACGTCGTCGGCTCGGAGCTCGGGGGCGCCCTCAAGAACGTCATCGCCCTGGCCTCGGGCATGGCCGACGGCCTCGGTGCCGGTGACAACACCCGGGCCGCCGTCATCACCCGGGGCCTGGCCGAGCTCACCCGCTTGGGCGTGGCCATGGGCGGCCAGCCCGAGACCTTCTCGGGCCTGGCCGGCATGGGCGACCTGCTGGCCACCTGCATCTCCACCCAGAGCCGCAACCGCCACGTGGGCGAGCAGCTGGGCCGGGGCAAGACCATCGAGCAGGTCATCGAGGAGATGGATCAGGTGGCCGAGGGCGTGAAGTCGGCGAAGGTCGTGCTGGAGCTGGCCGAGGAGTACGGGGTCGACATGCCCATCACCGCCGAGGTGGCCGGCGTCTGTGCCGGCTCGGCCGGGGCCGAGAGCGCCTACCGGGGCCTGCTCAAGCGCACCGTCGCCTCCGAACGGGGCTGACGTGACCGATCTCGGGGTCCTCGGCACCGGACGGCTCGGCGCGGTCGACGCCGGCGGTGGCCTCACGCCGGTCGGGGTCGACTGGTCGCTCGGCTGGTGGATCGGGGCCGAGGACCGCTGGCACGTCCCGCCGGTCGAGGCTGCCGTCCGCCAGACGCTCGTGGGGGACACCCCGGTGGTCGAGACCCGGGTGCGGGTCGTCGGCGGCGACGTGGTCCACCACGCCTACGCCGCCGCCGGCCCGGGCGGGGCCGCCGCCCTCGTGGCCGAGATCACCAACGAGACGCCGGTCCCCGTCGCCATCGGCCTGGTCGTCGACGGGGCCGGGCGGGTCGAACTCGACGGCGAGGTCATGACCGTCGACGGTCGCCATCAGGTGCGCCTGCCCCGGGTGGCCAGATCGTGGGCGGCTCCGGTCGCCTTCCTGCCGCTCCCGCACAAGGCGACGATGCGCGTGGTCCTGACCCGGGGTGAGGCCCCGGACCCCGCCGAGCTGCCCGACGCCGAGCGGGTCGCCGCCGGCTGGCGGGCCCAGGCCGACGCCGGCGCCACCTGGGCGCTGCCCGAGCCGACGGTGACCGCCGCCGCCGCCGCCGCCCGGGGCTTCCTCCTCCTGCACCACGGGCCCGATCTGGCCACTGTCGCCCTGTTGGCCGAGGCCGGTCACCAACTCGGGCTACGGGAGGAGACGGGTTCCCGGGCCTCCCTGGTCGAGCGCCAGCGCCTGACCGGTGCCTTCGAGGACGACACCGGCGGCCTGGCGGCGACCGGCCAGGCCCTCGTCGCCCTCGGCACGGCTCCCGACGCCGAGCTGATCGGGCCGGTGGCGAAGGCCGCGCACTGGATCGAGCGCAAGCGCCGGGTTCGCCGTCACCGCAAGGACTCGCTGCGGGCCGGACTGCTCCCCGCCGGGCAGCAGCCACCGATCCTGGGCGCTGCCGATCAGACCTACCTCGACGACTGGTGGTCCGTCGCCGGCCTCGTCCGGGCCGCCGGCCTGCTGGAGGCCGAGGGCCAGGTCGAGGCCGCCGTCGACGCCTGGCGCTTCGCCCGGGGGCTGGCCGGTGACGTCGACCGCTCGATTGCCGCGGTTCTGGCACCGGATTCCGGCGCCATGACGACCGAGTCCGGTGCCGGAACGGGGGCCATCCCGGTGGGCCCGGGGCGGCCACGGGACGCAGGGGTGGTCGGGGTGATCGTGGCCGCGGCGCTGGGGGCGGTCGACCCGGCGGCGCCGGCGGTGGCCGCCACGCTGGACCTGGTCCGGGCCGAGCTCGTCACCGAGGCCGGTGGGGTTCGTGCGGGTGTCCTCAGCGACGCCGGCTGGTCGCCCTGGCTCACCGCCCTCCTGGCCAAGGTCGAGATCGGCCTCGGCGACCCCGGTGGCCTCACCCGCCTCCGCTCCCTGGCGGCTGCCGCGGGCGGGAGGGGTGGCTGGCCCGAGCTGGTCGGCGGCGATCCCGGGGTCCCGGTCGACGTGTCCGACCACCACCCACCGGCGACGGCGGCTTTCCTCCTCGCCGTGCGGGCGCTGCTCGTGGTCGAGCGGGGCCCGTTCCTCGAACCCCCCGACCGGCTGGCGGTCCTGCCCGTCGCCGCGCCCGAATGGTTCGGCCAGGGCCTCGAGCTGCACGACGCCCCCACCGCCTTCGGGACCTTCGGCTTCGCCGTGCGCTGGCACGGCGATCGCCCCGCCCTTCTGTGGGATCTGGAACCGTCGTCGACGGCGCCGCCCTTCCGCCTGGAGTGCCCCGGCCTCGACCCCGACTGGTCCAGCAGCGAGTCGAAGGGCGAGACCCTCCTCGCCCCCTGGCGCCCCGAGGGCTCCGGCGCCGACACCGAGGCCTCGTTCTCGTGAACATCTGGGAGCGATTGCGGCGGAAGCCGTCCATCGAGGAGGCCCTCCTGGCCAGCGGGGTCCCCGAGGCGGACATCGCCCGGGCGGCGGACATCGGTGGCCTCGAGCTGCTGGCCATCGACCGCCTGCTCGACGAGGCGCCCCGCGACCTGAGTCAGCGGGACATCGCCCTCGAGGCCGGCCTGGAGGTCGAGGAGGTCTCCCGGGTCTGGCGGGCGCTGGGCTTCCCCCACGTCGAGCCCGACGAGCCCGTCTACACCCGGACCGACGCCGAGATGACGGTGATGGTCGGCTCCCTCCTCGACCGGGGCCTGACCGACGCCGACCTGACCCTGCAGATGGCCCGGGTCATCGGCCAGTCCCTGTCCCGGGTCGCCGCCGCCCAGGTGACGGTGATGGCCGACCGCCAGACCGAGCACCCCCCCGAGGACGTGGCCGAGGCGCCCTTCGCCGACCGGGCCGAGCTGCTCTTCCAGATCATGCCCGGCGTGCTCGAGTACGTCTGGCGCCGCCACCTGGAGGTCGAGGCCCGGCGTCGTCTGGCCCAGCTCGAAGGGGCGGGCGACGAGGACGAGAGCGCCACCCTGGTGGTCGGGTTCGCCGACCTGGTGGGCTTCACCGCCCTCAGCCAGCAGGTCCCCGAGGCCGAGCTGGCCCACGTCGTCGGCCGCTTCGAGGCGGTGGCCGCCGACGTCATCTCCGTCCATGGCGGCCGGCTGATCAAGACCATCGGCGACGAGGTGATGTTCAGCGCCGACGACACGGTCACCGGGGCCCAGATCGCCCTGGGCCTGTCCGAGCAGTTCCGCCAGGAAGAGGCCGTCTCCGACGTGCGCGTCGGCCTGGCCCACGGCCCGGTGCTGCAGTACGAGGGCGATCTCTACGGCCCGATCGTGAACCTGGCCCATCGCATCGTCGGCATCGCCTACCCCGGCTCGGTCGTGGTCCCCGAGCCCGTGCACGACGCCCTGGCCGACGACGAACGTTTCGACCTGGTCGGCATCCGGGCCCACACGCTGCGCGACATCGGCAAGGTGCCCCTCTGGCTGCTGCGCCGCAACGAGGAGGAGATGTCGCTGCTCGACAAGGCCCGGATACGTCGGGAGATCGGCCGGGCCTGGATCGAGGAGCGCTTCGGCACCACCCTGAACCTCGGGGCCGGCGACGACTGACCGGTGGGCGGACCGAGCGGTGAATCGACCACGGAGCTGGCGCGGGACACCGCCGAGCTGACCGGGGCCCCGGCCGCCCCACGGGAGTGGACGTACCTGGCCGAACTCGTCGGCATGACCGCCGTCGTGGTCACCCAGCCCGTCCTCGACGTCGTCCAGGACGCACCCGAGGCCTTCATCATCCGGGGGGCGGGCGCGGGACTGATCGTGGCCTACGCCCTCGTCGTGGGCCTGGGTCCCTCGTTGGGCCTGTGGTTGGTGGAGCAGCCGTTCCGCCTGGGGGGTCGGCGGGCCCGTGACGGGGTCCACGCCGGGCTGCTGGGTGTGGGTGTCGGGGTGTTCGTCATGGCCGGGGCGAAGGCGGCCCTCGGTGGCGATGCCCGTCCGTTCCTGCTGCTCGTCGGCGTCGTGGCCGCCGTGGTGGCGGGGATCCTCCTGTTCCGCGCAACCGTGGTGCGCCAGGTGTTCGGCTACCTGGCCCTGGCCCTGCCGGTGTTCCTGGCCCTCTTCCTGTTCGCGTCGCCCGTGGCGGACCTCGTCCTGGGCGGCGGGGTGGAGGTGGCCGACGTCGAGGTCCGAGACCCGGCCCCGATCGTGGTCATCGTCCTCGACGAGCTGCCCCTGCTGTCCCTGCTGGACGGCGAGGGGGCCATCGACGCCGCCCGGTTCCCCGCCTTCGCCGACCTGGCGTCCCGGTCGACCTGGTACCGCAACGCCACCACGGTGGCGCCGGTCACCCAGGCCGCGGTCCCGGCGGTCCTCACCGGTCAGCTCCCCGCCGACCCCACGGCCGCGCCGGTGGCCACCAACTACGACGAGAGCATCTTCACCCTCCTCGGCGGCAGCTACGAGGTGCGGTCGACGGAGTCGCTGACCCGCCTCTGCCCGTCATCGGTCTGCGGCGCCGTCGCCGGGCCGAGCAGCCCGGCGGTGCTGCGCTCACTGGTGCGGGCCAGCGCGGAGGTCCTCGCGGATGTCGTGTCACCCCGCGTCGACCAGCGGGGGGTGGACTTCGGCGTGGGCCCGACCGAGAGCGAGGTCACCGACGCTCTCGGCCTCGCCCGGTCCGAGGCGTTGGACCAGGAGCCGTTGGGTGGTGGGGCCACCCTCGACGTCACCCACGTGGTGCTTCCCCACCAGCCCTGGATATGGCTGGCCTCGGGCGCGACCTATGCCTCCCCCCACCCCGCCCGGGGGGCGGAGTTCACGGGGTGGTACGACCAGAAGAGCGCGTCGGAGGGTCGCCAGCGCCACCTGCTGCAGCTCCAGTACGTCGACAGGCTGGTCGGCGAGGCGCTGGACCGGCTCCGGGCCGAGCCCTGGTACGACGACGCCCTCGTGATCGTCACCGCGGACCACGGGATCAGCTTCACCGGCCGGCAGTCCCTGCGGGGGATCAGCGAGGAGAACGCCCATGAGGTGCTCTGGGTCCCGCTGTTCGTGAAGTACCCCGGCCAGCAGGAAGGGGTGGTGGACGACCGGGACGCCGAGACCGTGGACGTCGTGCCGACCGTGGCCGACGTCGTCGGGGTCGACCTGCCCTGGGCCGTCGCCGGCGCCTCGCTGCGGGCCGAGCCCCAGGACCGCCCCGCCCGGTCCGTGGACTGGTCGGGCAATGAGATCGAAGGCGTGGACGGCGTGGCCACCGTGGACCGCGACGAGGGCTTCGCCCGAGTCCTGGAGGCGGAGGGCCCCGCGGCCGGGGCGCCGGCCGACGACCCCGACGCCCTCCTGCGCCTGGGCCCCTACGGCGACCTCGTGGGCACGGAGGTGGACCCGCAGTGGGTCGACCGCTCAGGGTCGGCGCCGGCGCTGGCGACCACCTACTCGGCGAACGTCACCGTGCCTCCGGGCGCCACCGAGCTCCCCGCGTACATCCAGGGTGACTGGCGGGGAGCCACCGCGGACTGGGTGGCGGTCGCCGTCGACGGCACGGTCGCCGGGGTGGGACCGGCCTTCCCCCAAGGCGAGGACGGCTCGACCTTCTGGGCGATGCTGGCCGAGCGTCTCGTCGGCCCCGGCGCGCACGAGATGGACGTCTACCTGGTGACCGGCCCCCTCCCGGAGCCGATCCTCCGACCGCTCCGGTTGGTGGCCCCCGACTCGTAGCCCGGGCCGGGCCGGACCTCTCAGCCGTCGTTGAGCTGGAGGGTGGCGATCTGCTGGGGAGCCAGGGTGATCGCCTGCTCGAAGGGCTCGACGGGGCGGCCGCGGAGGTCGACCCGCCAGCCTCGGTGGCCCTCGACGACGACGGTGGTCGCCTCGTCGGTGGGGTTGAACACCCGCAGGAGCAGCGCCCCGCCATCGCGGTAGAGGGCGGACACCTCGCCGCCCTGGACCGACAACGCCTGCCCGTCGCCGGGCACCGTCCCCTCACCGGCGCCCGTGGCCACCTGCAGGGGTACGAAGGCGTCGTCGACGAGGGCGTAGGGATCGCGGTCACCGAGACCCACCACGTAACGGACCGTCTGACGGCCCTGAAGCTGGGGTCCCTCCAGCGGGATCTCGGGCCCGGCGGGCAGCGGCCGGGTGGTCATCGGCCCCTGGGACAGCATCCCGGTGCAGCGCAGCAGAGTGAGGGCCAGCGCCGAGGCGCGACCGTCGGCGATGTCGACCAGCTCGTACTCGAGCAGGCCCTCGTGGGCCACGGTCAGCCCGCCCGCCCGGACGAAGCGCCGGGACGGGAACGTGCTCATGGGCCGCTCGGTCGGACCGCCCTCGGCGTCCAGGCCCCGGCGGACCACCGTGAAGGCGCACTCGGCCTCGGAATGGTCGGCCGGTGCAGGGAGCGGGAACCAGGCCCGCAGGCGGTGATCGCGGGCCTGGTTGTCGGTCGTGGTCGTGAGCCGCAGGAAGTCCTCGCCCGTCCGCAGCTCGATCTCGGTGCGGACGGCGAGGTCGACCTCACCCACCCGGGCGTGGTCCACGACGGCCGCAGGGAGACGGTAGGCGGCGTCGATGACCAGCCGGCCCCGCACCGGGCCGGCCTCGGCCACCGTGACCTCGACGGTCTCGGGGCGGTCGACGACGTGGTCCTCGTCGGGGGGCGACCAGTTGTAGGTGTCGCCCTCGTCGCCGTCGTCGACCAGCCGGCCGAGGCCCGTGAGCTCGCCCAGGGCGAAGGTGCCGTCGGCCGGTTCCACGACCACGGTCACCAGACCGTTGGCCAGCGTCGTCCCCTCGGCGGTCACCGGCCCGGCGCCGCCCGGGCGACCGGGGTCCCAGGCCTGCCAGCCGTAGCCGGGCACGGCGTCGACGTGGGCCAGCACCCGGCGGCGGGGCGGGCCGTGCCGCTCGACCCGGACCAGGCCGTCGGGGTGAGCCCGGGCGAGGTCGGCCAGGGCGGTCAGGACGGCCGTGGTGTTCTCGGGTGGGGCGTCCATCAGGCGCTCGCCCTCCCGAAGGAGGACTCCGGCCCGGTCGTCGTCGACCTCCAGTCCGAGTTCGACGAGGGCCGGGTGCAGGAAGATCTCCCGCTCGACGACGAGGACGGCGTCGGCCGCCGCGATCTCGTGCAGCACCTCCTCGGCCGGGGTCCGAGTCAGGAGCTGCAGCCCGTCGGCGGGCCCGGCGCCGGGCAGGTCCAGCTCGACCATGCCGCCGCGGGTCCGGGCCGAGGGGTTGATCACCACGGCCCCGGTGATTGCGAGCGAGGCCCCGAGGGCGCGCCGCGTCCGGTCGATCAGGCCCTTGCCGATGTGGCGGGCCTCGGCGTAGCGGTGGAGCACGGCGGCGACCACGTCGTCGTGGGAGCAGGCGCACACCGAGTCGTGGGCCGAGTTGGCGATGACCTCCCGCCAGGCCAGGTCGAGCACGGTCTGCGGCCAGTCGGCGGCCGGGGTGAACAGCGCGGCCAGGGGCTCGGCCAGGCGTTCCAGCGTGCGTTCGGCCACGGCCGCGGCCACCTTCACGTCGATCCGGTTCGAGGCCACCCCCATGAGCAGGTTGGCCCGGGCGCCGGAGCGCAGCTCGCCGGTCCAGTGGGGGAGGCCCTCCGTCGGGGCGGCGGCGACGTGCTCGGCCAACGAGCGGATGACCAGCTCGAGGTCCTCCTGAAGCTCGTTGGCCTCGAGTACGACCCGACCCAGCCACGGGCGGGGCGCCTGGTGGTCGGTGCCGACCATCCAGAGGACGGGCCCGGCCAGCAGGTCGTCGTGGGTGGCGATGAAGCCGTCGACCAGGTGGAGGAGGGCCTTGGCGTCGTCGGGGACCCGGGCCCCGTTGCCGTAGCCCTCGGGGAGGTACTCGGCCCGGATGGTGGTGCCGTCGGGCGCCTCCCACCAGAACCCGCTGCGGTCCACGGCCGAGGGCACGCCCCGCCACACGACGGTGTGCTCGAAGCCGAACTGGGCCAGGACCTGGGGCATCTGGGCCACGTGGCCGAACATGTCGGGTAGGTAGCCGACGTCCATGGCTCCCCCGAAGGCGGCGGCTCGGCGCAGGCCGAGCTGGAGGTTGCGGACCAGGGTCTCGCCCGAGACCAGGAACTCGTCGGGCAGGGCGTACCAGGGCCCCATGGCCAACCGACCGGCGGTGGCCAGGCGCCGCAGGGTGTCCTCGGCCTCGGGACGGACCTCGAGGTAGTCGTCGACCACGGCCATCTGGCCGTCGAGCAGGAAGTGCCGGAACGACGGGTCGGCCTCGAGCCGGGGGAGGAGGTCGTCGAGCAGGTCGACCAACTGCAGCCGAAAGCGCTGGAACGGGGCGTACCACTCCCGGTCCCAGTGCGTGTGGGGGACGACCGACACCGTGCGCGCCATGGCCCCGAGGGTACGGCCGGCCCGGGGGATGGACGGGATCTCGCTACGGTCTGAACTCGTGGTGACCGGAGCCGGGGGGTGGCGTCGCGAGGCGGGCTACCTGATCGAGTTGGTGGGGGTCACCGTGGTGACGGTGGCCCAGCCCGTCTTCAACGTGGTCCAGCAGGCGCCCGAGGAGCTGGTGTCGCTCGGGGCGCGCTCAGCGGAGATCATCGCCTACGCCCTCCTCCTGGTCCTCGGTCCACCGCTGGGCCTCTGGCTGCTCGAGCAGCCCTTCCGCCTGCTGGGGCGGACGGTCCGCGACGGCGTCCACGCCGGGATCCTCGGCCTGGGCGTCG
>Ga0315283_10001864_pt1 | contig 17240 bp, 14 predicted proteins | sample YL17G09_0_MG_FD_204541 | JGI IMG/M metagenome (GOLD analysis project Ga0315283, IMG submission 204541) | Sediment microbial communities from Yellowstone Lake, YNP, Wyoming, USA - YL17G09_0 | ecosystem: Environmental > Aquatic > Freshwater > Lake > Sediment | place: USA: Wyoming | collected... | reverse complement strand
TCGCCGAGTTCACGCGCCAGCACCCGGAGATTGAAGTCCGGTTCGGCCCCTCGCGGGCAGCCCTCGATTTCAGTCGCGACGATTTCCATGCCGCCATTCTCTACGGGTCCGGCCAGTGGCCCGGCCTGAAATCCGAGCGGCTGCTGGATGAGTGGGTGTTTCCGGTCTGCAGTCCCGCGCTGCTCGCCCGGCTCGGGCCCATCGACACGTTAGCGGACTTCGCCCGCTACCCGCTGATCCACAGCCGCGCCGAACCGTGGCCGGATTGGCTGCGCCGCGTCGGCGGCGATACGACCCGAGCAGACATCACGCCGGTGACCGAAGACTCGGCTGCGACGCTGGTCGCAGTCGAGCAGGGCAAGGGTGTGGCGCTTGCGCGCTGGTCGCTGGTCGCCGCGGACATCGCGGCAGGCCGCCTCGTGCGTCCCATGCTGCCGAGCGTCCAGCAGCGGAGCGCATGGTATCTGGTCGCGCCCCCGGATAACTTCTCGTTGCCCAAGGTCGTGCGGTTCCGAGGCTGGATCGTCGAGTGCTGCCGGGAATTCCCGCCGCCGACCGGTGAGACGCTGGCGGCAGAATGAGCGGCGTGGCGCCGCCGCTGGCGCCGCAGAATCAAAAAAGGTAGTTTTGTCACTGGCCGCAACGGGGAGGGGCCAGGACCATGGCAGTCGTCAAAGCCAAGCTTCGCTATCACTGCGTGTCCATCGTTGGCGGGCCACGTGCGTGCGCCGCCGTGAAAGCACTCGCCTCCCAACGGTTGCTGTCGGCGGAAGCTCCGCGCCTGCCGGTCGAGGGCTGCGATCATCCTGCCGACTGCGCCTGCAAGTTCATGCATCACGATGATCGCCGTGCCGGTCCACGCCGTGCGGTAGAGGGCGGCCGCCTGGCCGATGTGTGGGTGAACACCGAGCGGCGCCGCATGGGCGGACGCCGCGATACCGATGTCGAGGGGACCTAGCTCCAGAACCGGCCGATCTCCCGGGCAAGCCGGCATCATCCGGTCTGTAACCCGCCATGCGGCAGCCGCAGGCGTGCAATGACAGGCCGGTGATCCGAGCCGATGTCCGGACCCACCTCGGCGTGCGCGACGCACAGCGCGGGGGACACCAGTTCGTGATCGATGCGCAGGGCCAGCGGCCAGAATCCAGCCATCCAGGTTGGCTGCCAACCGCGGCCGGCAAAGGCGTCCCGGAGCCTGGAATCGTCCAGCAAGCGGGCGAAAGCCGGCGAATCCGGCGTAAGGTTGAGATCGCCGGCCACCACTGTGGGTATCGACTGTGCGCGCGAAAGTGCCGCGACACGGAGCAACGCTCGGTCGCGTGCGCGCGCCAGCTGCGGCAGGATGGGCCAGCGCGCGTGGAGGCCGAGCACGTGGATCCGCTGGCCCCTAACCATCGCGATGCCCTCGAGCGACGGAATTCCATCGCCAGCAAGGTCCACGCGTTCCAGCGACTCGAACGGCCATCGGCTGAGGACGGCGATGCCGTACGGGTCTTCGCGCGTGACGATGCGCCGGTGCGGATAGTCGGCCAGCGAGTCCAACTCGCGTGCCCACGTGGGGGTCACCTCCTGCACGACGACGATGTCGGCCGGATGGGCGGCCAGCCAGGCCAGGAACTGCCGCCGATCGCGATTGTTGAACTCGACGTTGGCGGTGACCACGACGAAGGTCGGGCCGCCGCAAGCCGGCGCGGGCTCGTCCGCGAGCAGCCGCTGTGCGCCCGGAGCGAACTGCGCGACGGCGAGCGCTGCCGAGAGCAGTGCTGCACGCGGGCTGCGCGCGAGCAGGAGCGCGGGCGCGAGCAGCGCCGCGGCAACGGCCAGTTGCAGCCGGAAATGCGCGAACAATTCGAACGGCCAGCCGAAAGGCGCCAGCCAGGCGGCGACGGAGGTAACGAAAACGCCGGTCAGCGCCGCTAGAATCCAGCGTTCGGGGATGCGGGGAGACGGCATGCGTTACTACGAGGACCTCGTCGAAGGCGTGGTCGAGGAATCGGGCACACGCACGGTGACGCGCGAGGAACTCATCGCCTTTGCGACCCAGTATGACCCCCAATACTTCCACGCGGACGACATCCAATGGATCTGCGGGGTCGCGTGGGACGACGTGCGCTTCCCCAAAGCCGTGCGCCCCAGGGGCACTTTGCGCGCCCGCGCCCGTTGCCTGTCCAGACGCCCGTCACACAGCGACCCGCGCCGTGGCGCGGTGGTCTACGAATACGCGCTGCTGAACCCGAACGACGAAGTCGTCTTTACCTGCCGCAGCACGAACCTGGTTGAACGCCGCGCCTGACAGGTAGATCAGACGAGAGCGCGCAGCCGCTGCGTGCCGTAGAGGACCTGCACGCGTCGCACGCCTTTCATGCGGCGCGACGACCGCCGGATTTCCTTCATGAGGCGCAGCAACAGCTTGATGCCCTCGCGGCTACCCCCTGCGCAATACTCCTCACTCAGGCCGATATGCAGCACGGTGAGGTGCTCGAGATCGGCACGCACGTAGATCGCTACGCCGATCGGGCGCTCGGTGCCCGGTTCGACCGCGAACAAGGACTGCACGTCGGGCAGGCCCGCCACGCGAACACGCAGGTACTCGCCGTCGTCGAGGATCTCGGGAGGGCCGTACTGGTCGATCGCGTCCACGATCTTCTGCGCAACGCGATCCTGGCAGCCGTTGAAGAACAACAGCCGCTCGAGCGCGTGGCGCTGGTTGAGCGCAATCCGGGAAGTGAACGTAACCCCGCCTCCCATGGCACGGCTCTCGGATGATGGGCGGGTCGTTGACCTCGACCCGCAGGCGATCATGCTCGCGGCTCCCGCTTATGTCGAGTCACCCGCGGGCAGCGCGCCTGCTGCGACGCCGCATTGGATTGGGTCCAGAAGCACACTGGCGCTGACGCTAAACTTTGAATTGCTTCAGCTTTTCGACACGCAGGATTGGACCGCGGTGCCCGAAAGGCGCGCAATTGCGAGCATGCCAGGACCCTCCCCACTGCGCCGCAGCAGCGTCGCCGCCGCGTCCGCGTACTCCGGAGCACTGGTCGACGTCATCGTGCTGTCCGCCGACCTTGCGCTCTTCGACGCCATCCGTGACGCAATCGGTGAGCGTAATCCCGTGTGGCGTGCCCGGTCTGCCGAGGAGTCGGTCGACCTGTTGATCACCGGACGTTGCGGCGTGCTGCTGGTCGACCTGGCCTCTGTGTCCACCCAGCCCGACACGCTCATCCAGCAGATCGTCGACCAGTTTCCCGACGTCGTCGTCTGCGTGGCGGGCATGCGCGAGGACGAACCGCTGCTGGCACCGCTGATCAGCGACGGCCTCGTCTACCGATTCATGCACAAGCCGCTTTCGCCGCGGCGGGCGGGCATGTTCCTGCAGGCTGCCATCCGCCATCACTGCGAGCGCGACCAGGGGGTGACGCAGGAGCCGATCCTGCACCTGGTCACCTCTCTCCCGAGCCGGTTCGACCCGTGGAAGTGGGTGTTCGTCACGCTCGGCGTGGCGCTTTTCGTCATGATCCTCGCCGCGCTGTTCGGGCATCGCGAGCCGCAGCAGCCCTCTCAGCACGCTGCAACCGTAGCAGCGGCGCCCGCTGCGCGAACAACGAGCGACTTGCGCGCTGACCCGGTGCTGTCACGGGCCCGCGCCGCGTTCGACGCAGGACGCTACGAAACGCCACCCGGCCGCAATGCGCTCGATCTGTTCAAGGCGGTGTTGCTCGCGCACCCGGACAACGCGGAGGCGCAAGCTGGCCTCGACAAGACCATCGACCGTATCCTCGACGACGCCGGTCGCGCGCTCGAAGCCGGCGACTCCGCCGAGGTGCAGCGACTCGTGGACCGTGCCCTCGAGGCCGATCCGGGCCGGCGAACAGCGGTACTGCTCGCGCAACGCATGAGAAAGATCGGCCGGGAGCCAGTCGCGACGGTCATTCCGCCGCCGGTCCCGACACCCGCAGCGGCCGCGACGACGCCCGCCGTGGACCCGGTACAGGTACCCGTCATAACCGCTGCATCCGGGCGCGCTCCCGCACCCACAGCGCAGCGGGCGACCGTGGCTGCCGTGGCGGCGCCGGGTGTTGTCAAGGTCGCGGCGACACCCGTGATCGTCAGGCCCGACCCGCTGAGGCCGCGCTTCACCAATGCCCCGCCTGCGGCGGCGGCGGCTCGGACCAGGGCCCGCACCTTCGGCGCCCCGATTTCGCCCGGGCTGCCAACGGCCGGATACGTCAAAGCCGCCGCTGCAGAAATGGCCCCGGCGCCCGCCGCAAGTGTGGAACCCGCGCGCGAAGCTTTCGCATCCGGCGCGGTCACTCCGTCGGCGGACTCTCTCGAGAGGCTGGTGACGACCGACCCGGTCTACCCGCCGCAGGCGTTGCGCAACCGCACTGCAGGTTGGGTCGAGCTGGAATTCACGATCACGCCGTCCGGCGGCGTCGGCGACATCGCCGTGGTCGAGGCCGAGCCGCGCGGCGTGTTCGAGCAGGCGGCCAGGACCGCGCTCGGCACCTGGCGCTTCCGGCCGCGTATCGTGAACGGTCAGCCGGTGGCCCAGCGGTCCACCGTCACGATGCACTTCGACGTCGACGGCTGACGTGCCCGGAGCCGAGCGCGAAAGCGACGGCAGCCCACACGGCCGCGATCACGGCGCCGCACCACGCCATTCCCGTCAGCCCGAAGCCGAACGTCGCCTTGATCAGCGCGTGTGCTGACGCGGACGTCGCGTCGCCGCCGCGATAGACGAACGTGTCGATGAGGCTCTTCGCCTTGTACTTTTCCTCACGGGAGACCACGGTGTAGAGCATGTCCCGCGAGGGCCGCGTGATGGCGTATTCGCCGACGCGGCGGATCATCATGACGCCCACCAGCACCGCGAATGTGGGATTGAGTGCCAGCGTGGCGAACCCGAGCGCCATCAGCAAGGGCACCGAGAGCAGCACGGCGCGAAATCCGATCCAGCGGTACAGCCGCCCGAAGACGAGGACCTGCACGGTAAGCGCGGCAGCCTGCACCCAGAAATCGATGGTGTTGAAGAACTCGGTGCGCGCATCGCGGTCCGTGAACACCTGCGCCACCATCGCCTGCTGCTCGAGGTACAGGAACGTCGACACCCAGGTGAGCAGGAAGACGAAAAGCGCGATCAGCGCGAGATAGGGCGACTCCAGCACCTGGCGGAAGGCAGCGAGCGAACTGCCGCCGAGGCGCGCGTCCGTGTCGGTGCCCGCCTCGACGTTCTCGCCGTGACTGCGATGCCAGGCAAGCACGCGCATCATGAAGAAGAGCGACGCCGAGAGCAGCCCCGCCGCGACCAGCAGCAGGTTGATCGTGCCGATCGGCTGCGCGAGCTGCTTGCCGAGGAACGGCCCGAACAGGCCCCCGAGACTGATGCCCGCCGCGATCACGCCGAACAGGCGGCCGGCCTGCTCCCGCGTGAACACGTCGGCCATCAGGCTCCAGAAGACCGCGACGACGAAGAGGTTGAAGACGCTCAGCCAGATGAAATACGCGCGGGCGATCCAGGTATGGTCTTCCTGCAGGTTGAACCACGCGTAGAAGCCGAGGATGTTGAGGACGAAGAAGAAGTACACCCACGGCAGGAACGTCGAGCGGCGCAGTCGCGAGGTAAGCCAGCCGTAGATCGGCTGCACGGCGAGCATGCCGAGGAAGGTGCCCCAGAACAGCGCCGGCAGGGTCTCCACGCCGGAGGTGATACCCATCGTTTCGCGGATGGGTCGCAGGATCGAATAGCAGGAGAACATCGCAAACACGCAGGCACAGGCGGCCAGCAGTCCCCGCAACTCGTGCGGCTTCGCGTTGATCGCCGCTGCCAGGCGGTGCGCTTTCAAAGCGCGGCGCCCAGGTCGAGTCGAACGCCTGCCTTGGCGATCTGTGCGCGCGCGCCCGCACTCGTCAGCGCGCTGCGCAGGCCTTCCGCCCCCTCCGCTTCGCCGTGCACCAGCCACACCGGCGGCTTGCCAGGCACGCCGGCGTACCAGCGCAACAGGTCCTGCTGGTCGCCGTGAGCGGAGAATCCGCCGAGCGTATGGATGCGCGCCCCGACGCGGACGGGCGAGCCGTGGATGCGCACCACTTCCCGCCGATCGACGATCGCCCGACCCAGCGTGCCGACCGCCTGGTAGCCGGTGAACACGACGTCGCATTCGGGGCGCGACAGGTTGTGCTTGAGGTGGTGGACGATCCGCCCGCCGGTGCACATGCCGCTGCCCGCGATGATGATCGCGCCGTTGCGTACCTTGTTGATGGTCATCGATTCATCGGCCGTGCGGCAGAGCTTCAGGTTGGGAAGCGGCGCGAGATTGCCGACTCGCAGTCGTTCCGCGCGAGCTTCCTCGTCGTACAGCTCGGTATGCGCCCAATACACCTTCGAGGCCTCGATCGCCATGGGGCTGTCGAGGAAGATCTCCCAGTCGGCGAGCTGCCACTCGTCGAAGTGCGTGCCCATCTCGTACAGCACGTCCTGCGTGCGGCCCACGGCAAACGCCGGGATCAGGACATTGCCGCCGCCGGCGCGGCCGGCGCGGAGGATCGCGCCGAATTCGCGCAGCGTATCTTCGCGTTCGCGATGTTGCCGGTTGCCGTAGGTGCACTCCATCAGCACGAGATCCGTGGGGCCGCCCGGCTCCGGATCGCGCAGGATCGGGGAATCGTACTGCCCGAGGTCGCCGCTGAAGAGGATGCGCCGTTCGAGCCCATCCTCGCGGAGCCTCAGCCACACGCTCGCGGAGCCGAGGATGTGCCCTGCGTCGCGGAACGTCAGGTTGACTCCGGGCAGCACTTCGACTTCATGCCCATACGGCACAATGCGCATCTGCGCGACCGTATCGAACGCATCCTCGACCGTATAGAGCGGCGCCGCGACGCGGCGAGTGTCTTGCTCCGCGCGCTTGCGGTTGTCGCGCTCGGCCTCGCGCTCGGCCATCGCGGCCGAGTCGGCCAGCAGGATCCGCGCGAGATCGCGGCATGCCGCAGTCGTGTGGATGGGGCCGCGAAAGCCGCGCTTGCGCAGCAGCGGCAACCGGCCGCAGTGATCGATGTGCGCGTGACTCAGGATGACGGCCTCGACGCGCGACGCGTCGAAGGGAAACGGCGCGCGATTGCGCAGGTCGGGAGATTCGCCGCCCTGGATCAGGCCGCAGTCGAGCAGCACCGTCCGGCCTGCCACCGTCAGGATATGGCACGAGCCGGTGACTTCACCGGCCGCCCCGAAGAACTCGAGGTGCATGCAGAGGTCTCAGGCGATCCGCTGGCCGGCAGCGAGCGCGGGCTCGGCCGTCGCCACGGCAGACGGTATCGGCGCGACGCGCTCGCGAAGCACGCTCACGCAGGCTTTCACGACGCGGGCGTCATAGCGTCGGCCGGCCTGCGCCTGCAACTCGTCGATGCAGGCGTGCAAGGCAAGCGCGGACCGCTGCGGCCGCGGCGCGAGCATGGCCTCCGCCGCGTCCGCAACGGCGACGATGCGGGCCTCGAGCAGGATCTCCTCGCCCTTCAGACCGTGCGGATAGCCTGAACCGTCGAGCCGCTCGTGGTGCTGTCGCACGGCGTCGGCCACCGGCCAGGGGAAATCGATGCGCCGCAACGATTCGGCGCCGCGCTCGGCATGAGTCTTGACGAGGTCGAACTCGGCCGGACTCAGCGTACCGGGGCGCCACAGCAATTCGCGCGGAATCTGCAGCATGCCGACGTCGATCAACTGCGCGATCACGCGCAGCCCGCGCACCGTGTGGCCGGGCAACCCGAGCCCGCTGCCGATGCCGGCCGCCAGCTCCGCGACGCGGCGCGACCGGCCGATCCTGCAACCGTCCTGTGATTCGGAAAGCGCGGCCAGCGATTCGATCGCGCCGAACATCACGCGCTCCATGTGGTCCATCGCGCTGACGATCTCGGCGTCCGAACGCCGCCGGCGCAACAGCTTCCAGAGACTGTCGGCGACCTGCGCGGCGTGACGGCGGTCGTCGTCGTCGTAGGCTTCCGGCTTGTCGGCGATCAGGAGCACGCCGACCAGGCGGCCGCCTTCGGCGATCGGTGTCGCCAATTGCCTGCGCAGCGAGACCGGCAGCCCGGCAGCATGCAATGCCGCGGTGCCTTCTGCTGCTTCGCGCACGATCGGTCGCTGCGAACTGAAGCACTCGAACAGCGCCGTCCCGGCCGGCGGCTGGCCGCGCCAGCGTGACAGCACCGACAGCGTCTCGTCGGGCGTCTCGCGGTCGCGGCGCGCAGCGAGTTCGAGCTGCATGGCTTCGGGCAACGCGAGGAACACGTACCCGGCAGCGCTGCCGGTCAGTTCCTGCACGAGATCGAGCGCATGCGTTTGGATCTCGCTTTCGGTCAACGAGTGCGCGCGCTGCGCGAGTTCGAGCAACCCGACGATGCGCCGCTGGTCGCGCTCGGTGCGCTCGGCGGCGCGCCGTCGGTTCGAGATTTCCTGCACGGCGAGGATGCGCAGCCCGGACAGGTCGTCAGCAATCGAGGTGGCGACTTCGACATCGATCACCGAATTGTCCGGCCGCCGCCAGCGCGTCTCCACGATCGCCTGGCCACTACCGTCGAGCGCCGCGCTGCTGAGCGCTGCATCGCCCGCGTCGGCCGCTTCGAGTTGCTGCAGCGAGCAGTCCCGCAAGCTCGCGGCAGCGATGCCGAGCAGGTTGAGGAATGCAGGATTGGCGTACTGCAGGCGCCCTTCGGCATCGGCGATACAGCAGGGCTGCGGCAGGTGATCGAGCGCCCGGGAACGCAGCGACTGCTCGGTCTGGCGTGAGCGCTCGGCGCGTTCCACAGTGACATCCCGCCCCGCCATCAGCCAGCAGGCCCGCCCCGCGAACGAAACAGACTGTCGCCGGATCTCGAGCAGCGCACTCGAGCCGTCCGGCCGGGCGAACGACGCATCGGCCGGTCGCGACACATCGTCGCCGAGTTCGAACGCTGGCAGCAGGTCGCTGAGGACACGCCCGCGGAGTTTCCCGGCATCGACGCCGAACAGCGCGGCCGCGGCATCATTCACCAGGTGCAACTGGCGGGTTTCCATGTCGCAGAGCCACGTTGGCGTCGGCTGTGCCGCGAATGCCCGCTCGGCGTCGGCCGCGGCGGACTGCGCGCGCGCGCGCGCGGCCTGCAGCTCGGTCAGGCGCGATTCCAGCACCGCGAGCTTGGCCACTTCCGCCCGCGTTTCGTCGGCCGTGCTGCGCGCTTTCGATTCGGCCTGCACGAGGTGCTGCTGTGCAGCCTCGAGATCGCGAATGCGGTTCTGCAGTTCCTTGACCCGGTGCGACTCGGACGCCGCGAACTCCGCGCGCGAGCGGGCCTCGTGCTCGGACTTCTCGCGCGCCACTCGCTCGGCCGCGGACAGCCGCAGATTGGCCGCTTCCAGTTCTTGGTTCTGGCGCTCGACGTCGGCGAGACGGCGGCGATCCTGTTCGCGCCGCTCGAGCAATTCCGGCACGAGCGCCGGCATGCGCATCGTCCCGGAACCCGGGGCGGATTCTTCGATCGCGGCGGCGAGATCGTCCAGCGTCGCGCCGCGCGGCAGGAAGCGATCTGCGCCGACTTCCGCCGCAAAGGCTTCGTATTTGGGCCCCTCGACTCGCATCGAGAACAGCAGCACCGGCACGTGCTGCAACAGCGGGTCTTCCTTGATGCGGCGGCAGAGAGCGAACCCGTCGAGGCGGGGCAGCAGGACGTCGCTCACCAGGAAATGCGGTGCGTCCTTGCGCACGATTTCGAGCGCCTCGAGTCCGGAGCGCGCTTTGACGATACGATGACCGTGGGTCTGCAGGACCGTCTCGATCGCTGCCAGATCCTGCTCACGTTCATAGGCCAGCAGGACGGTCTTCATGGTGGCGCCGCGCCCCGCGCGCGCTCCGCTCTACTGCCCGTGTAATCCATTCGGGACACCATGATTCTCAATGACTTTTCTGACGGCAAGTATGCCCCATGGCAGGCCGCGGACCAAAGGGTCCTGCAACCGCGGGGTATTCGTCACAGAATACGGGACAAGAGAGCCCCGGCAGGCGGGGCTCGGACAATGGAGCCATGGCTTTCCGCGACGAGCTTTCGCGCTGGGTCTGGGAGCATCGATATCGCTGGCGCCCGCCGGCACCGGACCGCGAGGACGACCTCGAGGCGACGTGGCGTCGCGTGGCCAGGGCTGTCGCGGCTGCAGAGCCGCGCCAACGCGAGGTGTGGGAGGACCGCTTTCTCGATCTCCTGAGGGATTGCCGGTTCCTCCCGGGCGGGCGAATCCTCGCCAATGCGGGCACTGGCCGCTCGGCCACCCTGCTCAACTGCTTCGTGATGGGCCGCATCGAGGACTCGATGCCCGGCATCTGCCGCGCGCTCGAGGAGTCGGCGCTGACGCTGCAGCAGGGAGGTGGCATCGGCCTCGACTTCTCGACACTGCGCCCACGAGGCGCAGCTGCGACCGCCTCCGGCACCATCGCCTCCGGACCGGTCTCGTTCATGCGCATCTGGAACACCATGTGCGCCACGCTGCTCGCGACCGGCAGCCGGCGCGGAGCGATGATGGCCACGCTGCGCTGCGACCATCCGGACATCCTCGAGTTCATCGACGCCAAGCGCGACCCGGCGGAGTTGCGCTTCTTCAACCTTGCGGTGGCGGTGAGCGACGCATTCATGACCGCGGTGCGCAGCGACTCGCCGTGGCCGTTGGTGTTTCCGCAAGCGGCGCCAGGCGTGCCGGGCCGCATCCACTGCGTCGTCCGGGCGCGCGACCTCTGGGAGCGCCTGCTCGCGGCGAACTATGAGACCGCGGAACCCGGCGTGCAGTTCTGCGACACGATCAACGCGACCAATAACCTCCGCTGGTGCGAAACCCTGACGGCCACCAATCCCTGCGGCGAGGCGCCCCTGCCACCCTACGGAGCCTGCAACCTCGGCTCGATCAACCTCTCGCAATTCGTGCGCGGGCCCTTCACGCGGGAAGCCGAACTCGACCTGCGTGCCATCGCCGAGGTCGCCCGGATCGCCGTACGCTTCCTCGACGACGTGCTGGAGGTCACGCGCTTTCCATTGCCCGCGCAGCGGGAGACGGCACTCGCCTCCCGTCGCATCGGCCTCGGCATCACGGGACTCGCGGATGCGCTCGTCATGGCGGGGCTGCGTTACGACACGCCCGGCGCAAGGGATTTTGCGGCGACCGCCATGCGGGTCGTCTGCGTCAACGCGTACGAAGCATCGAGCGCGCTCGCCGCTGAGAAGGGGCCGTTTCCGGCGCTGGAAATCGCACGCTATCTCGCCGCGCCCAATCTGCGTCAGTTGCCTGCGGAGACGCGCCTTCGCATCGAGGCAGCCGGCACACGCAACAGCCACCTCACCGCGATCGCGCCGGCAGGAACGATCAGCCTGCTCGCGGGCAACGTCGCGAGCGGCATCGAGCCGATGTTTGCGTTCGAAGGCAAGCGCGTGGTGCTCGATGCGACCGGCCAGCCGCTCGAGTTCACGGTGCTGAACAACGCGGTGCGCCGCTGGCGTGAGAAGCACGGCGACTGCCCGCTGCCCGCCGCATTTGTCACGGCGACGGGCCTCGAGCCCGAGGCACACCTGCGGATGCAGGCTGCGCTGCAGCCCTGGGTGGACGGCGCAATCGCGAAAACGATCAACCTGCCAGCAGCGTTCCCGCGCGAACGCTATCGGGAATTATTCGAATCCGCGCACCGCCTCGGATTGAAGGGCTGCACGACCTACCGGCCCGGCACGGCACGCGGCCAGGTCGCCGGGCTGGGCGAGCCCCTGCGCGACAAGGCGGTCGCGGAGCGCTGCTGCACCGTCGCCTGAACCGTCAACCCGGCGCGAGTTCGGCTGCCGATGCCGGCAGGTGCTTGCGCAGCGCTGCCAGCGGGCTGTGCACGAGATCCTTGTGCACTTCGTGCACTACGCGCGCGCGCGTCGGCTTCGAGAGTTCCTCGCGCATGAGTCCGAGGAAAGACGGTCCGGCGACCACGATCAGCTCCTCGAACTCCTCGTTGCGCCGGGCGTCGTCGAGCCGGCGTGCAATGCGGCGGGCGAAGCGCACGGCCTCGCGCTGCCGGGGGTCGTTCTCGCGCTCGAGCGCGTGCCGGGCGCCCCCGACGCTCTCGTAGGAGCGTCCCGGACGGTCGCTCGAGAAGTCGCGATTGTGCAGGTGGGCGGCAGGGTCGGAAATGCGAGCCACTTCCTTCGGCGATGTCCTGAGCGAAGTCGAATCGTAGAAGATGGCTTCGGCCTGGTCGGCGACGACGATGCGTATTCGGCTCATGGCAATCTCCCAGTCAGGGCACCCATGCCCAGAGTGCGCCGGCCATGGCCCGCGGGACAATGCGTGATATGTGCACAGGGTTTCCGCTGACCGAAGGGCGCGCGGCCAGCGGCCGGATTGACACGCCGGCCTCGCGATCCCTATACAGTTCGCCCGGCACAGGAGAATTCCCATGAAAAGAGTGACGTGGACGATCGTGGGTCTGGCTGCCGCACTCGCCGGGTGCGCGTCGCCTTGGGCCGTGGACCGGTTCGAGGCGCCGGAGGCCAACGTCGCTTCGCGCAGTGCCTTCTTCCTCAAGGGCGGTGAGCTCGGCACGACGGTCGCCATGAACCCGGCCGTGTCGACGAGCGTCGACACCGCCATACGCAGCGCCATCACGACGGAACTCGCGCACAAGGGATACACGGAGGTGGCGGATGCCGCGGCCGCCCAGATGATCGTGAGCTATCAGGTGGCGGGCACGCGCAGGTTCGTGATCGCCGACGAGCGGCGCGTCGGCGCGCCGTCGGCGACCACGGTGCTGAGCCCCAGCGAGATACAACCGCCGCCCGCCTCCGCCCTGCCGCGCGAGCAGTCCGTGCGCGACGGCACGGTCATCGTCTTCGTCGACGATCCGGCCAGCGGCCGGCTCATCTGGCGCGGAACCATCACGGCGGAGACGCGCGTGGGCTCGACCGAAGCCGGCATTCGCACCATCGCCGACATGGCGCACCACATCACTCAGGAGTTTCCCGCGAGGGCGGGTCAACCCGCGAAGTAGCCAGGCTCGTTGCCTGTCTTCCACTTGATGTTGCAGCCGAGGCTTGGCCGCTGCTCCGGCGGGACGGGCCGTCCCGCCAGCACCGCATCGACGGCGGCCCGCAGGTCCGCGCCGGTGACGGCCTGGTTACCGCCCGGGCGGCTGCCGTCGAACTGGCCGCGATAGACGAGGCGCCGGCTCGCGTCGAACAGGAAAAAATCGGGCGTGCACGCGGCCCGGTACGCCTTGGCGACCTCCTGCGTCGCATCGAGCAGGTATGGGAACCCGTAACCGAACTCCCGGCTCTCCTTGCGCATGGCATCCGGACCGTCCTGCGGGTAAGCGACGGTGTCGTTCGAGTTGATGGCCACCACGGCCAGCCCGTTGGGGGCGTATTCCCGGGTGAACTGAGCAAAGGCCCGGCGGATGTGGCGCACGAATGGGCAATGCTCGCAGATGAAGGCGACGAGCAGGGCCGGCGCGTCCACGAAATCATCGAGCCGGTGCAGTTGCCCGTCGCAGTCGGGCAGACGGAAGCCTGGTGCCGGAGTGCCGAGCTCGAGCATGGTCGAGGCTGTACGGGCCATGCAGTCCCTCCTGCTGGTTCAGCGGCGGACGATCAGGACGACCCCGGCGACGAGAAGTGCCGCGCCGAGCATTCGCGATGGCGTGACGGCGCTCTGCGGAAATCCCACGACGCCGAAGTAATCGACCGCCAGCGCGGCAGCCATTTGCCCGAGCAGCACGAGCGCGAGCAGCACGACGGCGCCGAGGCGCGGTCCGAGTACGGTGACGGAGGCCACGTAGGCGGCGCCGAAGAGACCACCGAACCAGGCCCAGGCCGGCACGGTGGCGATGGACCCGGGCGCCGGGCGCGCGCCGCTTGCCAGCGCGACCACGCACAGCGCGACGAGGCCGATGCAGAAATTCGCCACTGAGGCGAGCACCGGCGAGCCGACGATCCGGTTGATCGTGCCGTTCATGCCGATCTGCACGGTGAGCCCGGCGCCCACGATGATCGCCAGGATGTGCGGCCAGTAACCCATTACTCGCTCCCGTCAGCGCGGCAGACGTCAGATGGCGGCCTGAATGACTCGCTCACGGCGGCTCCACGCCTGCCACACCAGCGCGCCGATGCCCGCCAACAGAGCCAGAAAACGGATCCAGCCGCCGACGAAGGGAATGTGCCCCAGCAGCCAGAGCAGGACGAGCGCCAGGAAAAGCGCAAGCAGGCGCCAGCCGGTCGTCACGGGTTGCGAGCCGCGCATTGCGGCGAGGCCCTTCTGCCCGACGAACAGCGCAGTCGTGACCCACCCGAGGAACAGCAGCAGCAGGTAAAGCGGGAGCAGCAGCAGCGCGAGCGGAATACCGATCACCGTAATGAGCAGCATGACCGCGATCACCGGCACGCAGACCAGCACGGCGAACCCGAGGCCGACCGACTTGAGCGGCTCGCGTCCGATGGCTTCCGCCGCCCGCGAAGAGAGGCCGGGGAACACGAAGAGAAACAGCACGCCGGCGAGAAACACGCCCGCGAACCACAGCACCGTGCCGACGCCGTGCACCACCGTGCGCACCGTGTCCCCGGTCTTTTCGAAGTAGCGATCGGGTGAGATCTCGTGGAACTCCACGCCGCCCGTGATGACGGCGCCTTCGGGAATCGCCGGCTCGCTCGCGCCGTGCACGATGAGCCGCCCGCCGATACGTGTATCCGGGCCGATTTCGACTTCTTCGGCACGCACGCTGGCGTCGCCGTGGACGACGCCGTTGACGCGTACGGTGGCCCCCGATGCCTGCAGGTAATCGTGTGTGTCGCCGTCGAATTCGACGCGGCCTCCCGTAAGCGACAACGCCCCCGCGACGACCGTGGCAGGCCCGACGGCAACCTCGCCGCCGGCAATGCGCGCATTGCCCGCCACGATGGCGTCGAGCTTGACGTTGCCGCCGGCCGCATAGAGATCGTCGCCGATATTGCCGCCAACGGAGAGCTCGCCACCGGCGACGATCAGGTCGCCCTGCACCTCGCTGGCCACGGAGACGTGTCCGCCGGCGAGAAAAGCGTCGCCCGCCACGGGCTCGGTCAGGTTCAGCATGCCGCCCGCGCCGAAGAAGTCGGAACCGACCTCCCGCACAAAGGTGTCGCCGTCGTTGAGGCGGACGTCGCAGCCGCCAAGCGCGACGCACAGCGCGAACCATGCCGTGGCAGCGGGCGGTCTCATCACGCTTCTCCAGGGTCGGTCGATGATCGAAGTGTACGACGGCATCCGCGATGTGCCGGGCGGTGCGACGAAAAGTGCGACGAAAACAGAAAAGCCGCGAGCAGCTTGCGCCGCTCGCGGCCTTCTTGGTCTTCCGTAACCCGCCCTCAACCCCCCGGTCAGGCGCTCCCTGATCCTTGCGGAGCGTCACCGCCACGCACGGTCTCCCCCGCTTGCGAGTGACGAGTTGTACGTGGAAACGGCAGGCGCGTCACCTTGCAGCGCAAAAGCGACGATTCCGGAAATCCTTTCTCCTAATGCCGGGATTGCCTGTCGCATCCGGGCAACACTGGACCGCGATGGGCGCCTATCGGAAGGCCAGGGTCGCCCTCAGGCCGTAGGTTCGCGGCGCCTCAAGGAAGGCCGTCGCGCCTTCCGGCAGCGGCGGAATATTGCTGCCGCCGGCCGTGGCCGCGATGACCGCTTCGTCCTCGATGTTCTTGATCCACGCACCGACGCTCCAGCGGTCGTCCGCGGAGAAGTAGGTTATCGAGGCGTCGGACTTCGTGTAGCCCTCCTGCTTGCCGCCCGGCGTGTGGCTGAAATCCGCATAGTAGGAACTCTCGTAGCGCGTGCTCAGGGCCGCGCGCAGATAGCCCGCACCGATCGTGAAGTCGCGGGAGTAACCCGCGCTCACCGTCCAGTCCGGCGCGTACTGCATCTGGTAGCCGTCGTAGTTCGCGGTGCCGTCGGGCAAGTCGAAGTCCGTGGTGCGTGCATGCAGGTAGCCGACGGAGAGCTTGAGCCGGTCCTTGTCCGTGGGCAGGTAGATCACGTCGAGCTGGCCGCCGTAGATCTCGGCCTTGTCCACGTTGAAGGTCTGGTTGGAGTTGATGACCGTGTTGTACGCCGAGGCGACGAGACCGCTGTAGTCGTAGTAGAAAATCTCGTTGTTCAGCTGCAGCCGGTCGTCGAGCAGCCGGCTCTTGATGCCCACGGTGTACGCCGTGATGTCGGCGGAGTCCACGGCGTTGCTCAACGTGGGCGTGCTCGCGTAGCCGTTGAAAGTGCCGGGCTGGTATCCCGTCTGCGTGACGGCATAGAGCATCGCGTCGTCGCTCAGGTCGAACTCGACGCCCAGCTTGTAATCGAAGTTACTGAAGCCCTGGTCGTAGTCGTACGGGGACAGGCCCGCGCCATCGAAGTAACGGCCCGCGCCGATACGATCGTCATTGCCGTAGCGCCCGCCCACCGTCACGCGCAGGTCGTTCGAGACGTCGAAGGTCGCTTCGCCGAAGACCGCCGTGCCCTCGAGATGGTTCTTGTCCACGATGCTCACGGGGAAGCCGGTCGCGAGTTCGAATCCGCCGAACGTGAACACGCCGTGGCTCTCGAGATCGTAGTAGTACAGACCGGCGAGCCATTTGCCCCAGCCGTGTTCACCCGTCGCCCGCAGCTCCTGCGTCGTTTGCCGGAAGGCGTTGGTCTGGTCACCCGGGAAAGCGCCGAGCCAGTAATCAACCGACGTGGACATGTCGAGGTACGACGGAACGTAGGTGAGCGTGATCGCATCGGTCAGGCGGTAATCGACCTCGCCGCTCACCATGTTGTTGTCGTAGCTCTGGTCCTCCGCCTGCGGCTGGCCGAAGGGGAGGAATGCAGACCAGGGCGCAGGGAACTGGTCGTTCCAGGGGTCGGAGTTCATGTAGCTGTCGGGCGACAACACGACGGTCGGGGGATCGACGTTCGTCGTCTTGACGCCCTTCGGCACCAGGTTCGGCGGATGCCCGGCCTTATCGGCGACGGCCGCCCAGAGATACGCGGTGATGCGATCGGACGGCGTCCACAGCAACGACAGGCGCGCACCCCAGTCCTTCTGCGAATCGGCGCCCGACTGCATGTAACCGTCGTGTTCGAGGTAATCGGCGGCGAGGCGCAGCGCGAACGTCTCGCCGACCGGCAGGTTCTGCGCGGCACTCACGTGGAAGAGCGCCTCGTTGCCGACCTCGAGCAGGGCCAGCGTCTCGAACTC
>Ga0315283_10001863_pt1 | contig 17245 bp, 21 predicted proteins | sample YL17G09_0_MG_FD_204541 | JGI IMG/M metagenome (GOLD analysis project Ga0315283, IMG submission 204541) | Sediment microbial communities from Yellowstone Lake, YNP, Wyoming, USA - YL17G09_0 | ecosystem: Environmental > Aquatic > Freshwater > Lake > Sediment | place: USA: Wyoming | collected... | reverse complement strand
AGTCACAGACTTGAAAATTCAGAGGATTATATTGGACGAATTGCACGATCATTCTATTTGAATTATTGTGCTCCAATCTCCTCAATTGCAGGAGATTTTATTTTTAGAAAGGAAGTTACACGTCCAATGGATACAAAGTTAAGTGACTTCAGAGAAAATGTAAATCGACGTGGGGCAAATATCCATTCATTTATGAGAAAGGTGTGTACTCTCTCTTCTGTATACGGACATATACATATTCTAATGGATAGACCTAGACCACCTGCTGGGATAGAAAATATTATAAATAATGGTCAAACTACAAAAGCAGATAACTTATTAACTCTTCCTCCATATGTCACAATTATCCACCCACAAAATTTAGTAGATTGGTCAGTAGATTCAGCATCAAAAGAATTAAATTGGATTATTGTTGCAGAAGAAATTTATGATGATGAAGATTATAGAGAAGAACGTGAAATTCAAAATATATATAAAGTATGGACAAAAAATGAATGGATTATATATGATGCAGAGGATAATTTGCTAGATAGTGGAAACCATAACTTAGGATTTATTCCACTTATTACTTGTTATCATAAAGATATTGATGAAGATATGATTGGTGAAAGTATGCTTAAAGATGTAGCAGAAGCTAATCGTATTGTATTTAACTGGACTTCAAATATAGATGAAATGATTGCACGACAGACATTCTCACAACTTATTTGTCCTGATGATGGAACATTATTTCAAGATGAAATAGATGAAAGAGGAAAATCAGGTGCATTAAAAAAGATTGGTAGTGCTTCAATTTTTACTTTCCCTGCTGATTCTAGACATGCACCAGCATTTATATCTCCAGATACTGGACAAGTAACTGCTATTTGGACTATGGTAGAGAATTTAGTACGTGAGATGTTTCGGATGGCGGGACTTATTTCAGCTAAATCTTCACTTGTACAATTACAACAAAGAACAGGAAAAGCGCAACAGTATGAATTTCTTGATATGGATGCGTTTTTGGCTGCTAAAGCAAAGGCATTAGAAGAGACAGAAAATAAGATAGATAATCTTTATTATAAGTGGATGGGGATAAATGATATGCCTTCTCGTGTACATTATCCAGAGAAATTTGATATTATTACTCCACAAGAGATAGTAGACTTATTTACAAAAGTAACATTAAGTGCTATATCTGGTACATTAAACAAAGAAATGGCAAAACGTATGGTACATCAGGTACTTCCACATGCCGAAGATGAGATTGTAGAGCGTATTTATGAGGAGATTGAGAATAATGAGTACTTAGAAAATCCAGAACTTATGATGCAACAGGCAAAACAAACCCCTGTACTTGGAGAGAGTAGTCAAAAAGAAGTAGAGGATACACAAAAAGAAGAGCAAAATCAGAGTACAGATGAGAATACTCCAAAAAAAGAGCGTGTTCCTAATGAGAAAAATCCACAACGAAGAGCAAAATGGAGATCTGCTCACAAAGATTAATAATTAATTAATAATTAATAATTAATTATTAATTTGACAAATTAATTTAATATTGTATAATTGAATTAAATAATATGGTTTTATAATGGTACTAATGAGTTAGTACACTAATTTTTATCCCGATGATTCGGGAAGGAGGATGTTATGGCTGAAGATGTGAAAATTGATAAAGATCCCATTGACAGTGAAATTGAAAAAGCAAGAATTTACAATGAAAAAATGAAAATGCAAAGCACAGATCCTAGTACAAAAACTAGTGATGATGATCCCAATAAGATTACTGTGGATCGTCAATATATCCAAGGTCTCCGAGAAGAGGCTAAGGAATATAGGAAGAAACTGGAATCATTTAAGGATGAAGTGCAAGCTATTCAAGGTGTGTTAAAGCAACAATTTGGTGTTGAAGATGCTAAAAGTTTACAAGATAAACTTGAAGCAGCAAAAAAAGCAAAGGAACAAGAAGAAGAAGCTAAGTTAAGTAAATTAGAACTTTCTGAGAAAAATGCCCAAAAATGGGAAAGACAGTTAGAAGATGAAAGAATTAGACATGAAACTCGTGAACGAGATCTTCTCACTTCACGGAATACGATGATTATTCGTAATGCCTTAATACAAGCTGCGGTTACACATGATGTGGCAAATCCGAAGCAAGTATTAAGATTGTTAGAGGATGAGTTTGAGGTAGATCCAAACACACTCGTTCCGTATTATAAGGCAGAGGATGGCAGACTTTCGTTAGAAGAACGTGTTAAGGTCTTCCTTGATGACCCAGATAATTGGAATTTAGTTAAGTCTAAGATTCCGGTTGGTAGTGGTGCTCAGGGTGGTGCTGGAGTTTCTGGTAAACCATTCTTAAGTAAGGAAGAACTTAGTAAGTTAAGAAATGAAAATCCAAAAGAATATAAAAGACGAAATGCTGAAATCATGCAAGCCTATGCGGATAAGCGAGTGCGTTAAACCTATAGTCAATTAATATTATAAGGAGTACCGCACATGGCACTAGGAACGATTTTTATCAACACATCGACTTCTGTACAGAATTTTATTCCTGCTCTTTGGAGCGATGAAATTCTTGACGCTCTAGAACACAAGCTGGTTATGGCTAAGATTGTAAACCAGGACTTTTCTGCAATGGTTCTAGAGAAGGGGAATGTTATTCATATTCCTGAAATTTCAAATCTTACTGCAAATCAGAAAGTAACAAGAGTTGCAGTAGTTGTTCAGGCACCAACCACAGAAACGACCTGTGATATTACTATTAACCAGCATTGGGAAGTAAGTTTTATGGTTGAAGATCTTGCAGAGATTCAGACCTCTGTGAATCTACGAAATATTTATACCAAGCGAGCTGGGTATGCAATTGCTAACAAACTAGATTCAGCATTAGTTACATATGCTGAAGCACAGTTTGATACTATTGATGCCTCGTCTGCTCTGAATACATCTTTCTTGGATGAGGATGATATTCTTCTAGCGAAGACCATTCTCGATGAGAATGATTGTCCACAGGAAGACAGGCATATGGTTGTAGCTCCACAGGCATATAATAAGCTGTTGGCAATCGACAGATTTACAGCAGCGGATAAATTGGGACCATCATTCCAGAATGATATCAGGCAAGGTGCCCTTGGAATGCTTCATGGGTTTACAGTGTGGATGACCCAGATGTTGGCTGCAACCGGAACAGCTACAACTAGTACAGTTGAAACAATTCTTATGCACCGTGATGCACTTGCACTAGCTATGCAGCTTGCTCCTAGAGTTCAGGCAAATTACCTCCCCGACTATCTTGGTTGGCTAGTAACAACTGATATAGTTTATGGACTTGGGGCATTAAGATCTTCATGGGGAATTACTCTTGTAAATGACGCTGTTACGTATACGAATATTTAATCTAATAAGGGGAGGGACATTCTGTCCCTCCCCTTATTTTCTTATTCAGGAGAGTTTAATGGAAAATCAAGATATACGTACTATAAGAAAATTATCTGATGATATTGTTAAACTTGTAACAAGTGGAGTTGCAGCAAGATTAGTTAGTAGTGGAAAATATGTATATTATGATGGACTTCAAGAAAAGACTCCACCATCAAGACTTCATACTAAAAGAAGGCTGGATGCAACACCATCTCCAATTATTAATCAGGGTAAAGTATTACGTATTGATGACCCACCAAAGTTACAAAAACGTACACCTCGTGTAGTGACTAGAAATAAAGTAAATATACAACCAGATCAGGAATTGAGTATGAAATCTAATGGGGAAGAGATCATAGAAAAAGAAAGAAGTGACAGAAAGATAAGAAAGAAAAGTGAAATCCCAGAGTCAACTCTTAAGGCAATACGACAGGCAGGAGAAATTTCTGCAAATATTATTGTACCACCAACACATAGTGCTGGTCATTTAAAAGATTTAATTGACGAACAACGGGCAAAAAGGAATGCGTAATGGGAGATGCGAAAAGAAAAGAGAAGTTGAAAGAAGAACATGCACAAATGGAAACAATACTTTATGATCCTGCTAACATAGAAATCAAAAAGTTCTCATCACACAAACAAGATAAAATATTATGTATTTATGTTCCAGTTACCTGGCCATTTGTCCATGCTAAGTTTTTTGAGAATTTTATTAAAATTACTAACTTGGCAAATATTGGTCCACTTAGAAGATTTGGGATTACAGATTATTTTATTCATCTAGAAAAAACATTTCCTATTTGTAAAAATCGAAATGAGGCAGTATTATATGCAAGGAAACATAAAGCAGATCTAATTATGTTTCTAGATATAGATATGTCCCATCCACCGGATCTTATATATAGATTAGCACAACATCAGTTACCAATTGTAGCTGGGATGTATTTTCATAAAACTCCACCACACATGCCAGTTCTTCTTAATAAAAAAGAAGGGTATGAATATGAACATTATTATGACTATCCTCGTGATCATCTATTTGATGTTGATCTTACGGGGCTGGGATGTATGCTTGTAGATATGAGAGTATTTGATGATATTACTTTACCTTATTTTGGGTATGCATCTAGTAGAGATGATGGAATAGTTGATATATCAGAAGATGTACTATTTTGTGAGAAAGTCAAAGAAAAGGGGTACTCTATTATGATAGATCCGTCAGTACAATGCTCACATTATGCAGTAGTTGATGTATCAGCAGCATTATTTGATGTATATATGAACAAATATAAAACTTATACTGAATTATTGAAGATTCATTCTGGCGAATTAGATGCCAATGGAGTTCCACAAGATGCTTAACTTAATCATATTTCTAATGGCAGTATATGGCATATCTACTATCATTAGTCAAGAACCTATATTTATTCCTATAATTGATAAATTAGAGAGATTTAAAACTATATATTATTTTTTATCATGTAATAAGTGTTTATCGGTCTGGATTGGATTCTTTTTAGCACTAATTTTTGGTTCTACTATACTTTATTCTATATGTTATGCATTTATGGCATACACATTCACTTCACTTGTCAATATGGTTGAAGATTACCTAGACACACATAATAAATCAATTTTATGATTTTTTGATTTAATAAATTAATTATGTTATAATATTAAAAGAACTATAATAGGAATTTAAATTTCAATGGATACTGATGCTAGTAGACTAGTTAATAAAGAGAATGCACATGCGGGTAGCTCTAATCAATGCTCATACTGCTTATGCTCGGGGTGCAACATTTGAACATAATGGAATTATTCGCTCTGAATATCAATTTTCTTCCCAAATAAATAAAGAAGTAGTAAATATATTATCTACTAGTCAAATTAATAGTTTTATAGTAGATGGATCACAAATACAGCCTTATAATTCATCATTGAATTATAAGGCTTTTTTTGTTGATGATCAAAAACCTGATATAGCAATAGAGACTCATTTTAATAGTTCAGATAATAAAAAAGCAAGTGGATTTGAAGTATTATACTCTAAAGGCAGGGAAACTAGTAAACAATTAGCAATGTGTATGGTGGAGGGATTAAAGAAGTATCTTCCTTTTCCTATTAGAAGAGAAAATGGACTATATGAAGTTGATAATATCTATTTATTAAAGGCTGTTAATTGTCCTATTGTTATTACTGAAGCATTATTTTTGTCAAATCCTTTTGAACAACAGTATCTACTATTTCCAAATGCAATTAAAATTCTTTCTAACGCTGTATGTGAAGGCATCTTCGAATGGCGTCAATCATCCTTTTTAAAAAAGGACTCAAACCGTGAGGTTTAAGGGTAACTGGTTGATTAGGGGGCAGAAATGCAGAAGTTACAAGTAGAGTTTAAGAACGTACCTACAGATACTTCACTAGTCTGTAGCTCTACAAATCTAATGTTAAACAAAGAGGAAACTCTTAGTGCATTAGATAAAGTACTGGCTTGTAACAATCCCGAAGTGAATCTAGCTCGAAAGAGCGAACACTCTTTATTAGTGTTCATGTTAAACAAGAATAGGAAACCTTTAATGCCTTGTTCATTCAAAAAATCTAAACAATTAGTTCGGGAAGGAAAAGCTCGTGTAATCAAAAGATTTCCATTTACTATTCAAATGAATTATGGCTGTTCGGGTTATAAACAAAAAATCAATCTTGGTATTGATACTGGATATGGAACTATTGGATTTTCTGCTAGAACAAGTAAAGAAGAATTGATTTCTGGAGTACTTAAATTAGATGGAAGAACAAAAGAAAGATTAGATGAAAAAAGAATGTACCGTAGAGTAAGAAGGAATAAGTTATGGTATCGAGAGCCAAGATGGTTAAATAGAGTAAAAAAAGAAAATCGGCTGCCCCCATCAATAGAAAGAAAATATCAAACTCATTTAAGTTTAATTAAAAGAATTAAACATTTGTTACCTATCAATAGAGTTGTAGTAGAAGTAGCAAAATTTGATCTTCAAAAACTAGAAAATCCTGAAATAAGAGGAAAAGAATATCAACAAGGAGATTTGTATGAATATCAAAATGTAAGAAGTTACTTACTGTCAAGAGAAAAAGGATTATGTGAATACTGTAAGAAAGATTTCAAAAATAGTTCTAGTCACATACACCATAGAAAACCAAAAAGTAAAGATGGAAGTAATAGGTTAAGTAATCTAATGTTATTACATAAAAGTTGCCATAATAAAATACATAAAAGTACAGAATTATTAAAGAAATATAAAAAAGAATCTATAAAAGAGTATAAACAATCAACATTTATGTCTATTATTAATAAAAAATTTTTTAATGATATTAAGGACTTAGAAGTTACCTATGGAAATATAACTTTTGTAAATAGGAATAAGTTAAAGTTAGAAAAAACTCATTATAATGATGCTTTTGTAATCTCAGGGGGTACAAATCAAGTAAGAACTAAACCATTTGAAATAATTCAAAAACATAGAAATAATAGAGTATTACAAACAAATAGAAAAGGATTTAAACCATCAATTAGAAAAAAAAGATCAATAATTCAACCTTTAGATTTATTTTGGGTAGATCAAGTTAAATATAGTTGTAAAACTATGTTTGGATATGGTAGATATATAATGTATGGAGATATGAAAAAGAAAGAATATTTTAATACTAAAAGAATTGAAAAGTATTTTAGTAATGGAAGTTTGGTGTGGAGTATATAACGGATGGCAAAAACTCTATTACCAGAAATAATGGAAAAATCAAAGGAGTCATACCAAAGCCGTGATATAAAAGGATTAACATGGGATGATTTAGTATTAGTATTAGAATCATATAAGAATATGATTACATTGAATACGACATTATTAGAGAGGCAACAAAAAGTAATTGAATTAGAAGAAGAACTTTTACAATTAAGTTTACTTAAAAAGAAAGAACTAGATGAAATAAAAGAATCATTAGAAAGTTATGTAAAATTATATCAAGTTAATGGAAGTGAACGAGATTCAACATTAACAAAGGAATTTTTAAAAGTACAAACTGATTTTATAAAATTAACTGAAAAAGTAACTAGAATTTATATTGTAGTTGGGGCTATCATAATACCTTTAATAGGACTTGTTGTTTTATTACTTAGTCATATGAAATAATATAATTGGGGACATCCATGAACACAGATATTAATAAAATCATACTTACCGCAATTGATCAGGCAGAAACAACTATATTAATTACAGATAAAGAAGGTATTATTATATATGCTAATCCTAAATTTTATGCAGTAACTAAATATACAACTGAAGATGTTGTTGGAAAAACCCCAAGGATATTAGCTTCAAAACAGACTTCTAAACAAGTATATGAAGAATTATGGAGAACCTTAAAATCTGGAACAGTATGGAGAGGAGAGTTCTTAAATAAAACAAAAAATGGGAATTTATTTTGGGAGATAGCTACTATTACTCCTCTTAGAAATGAGACGGGAGAAATAACACACTTTATGAAAATTGCTGAAGTAATGGACGAACTTAAACATACAGTTTTAAATTTATGGAGTATTGTTTCATTAACAGCACACTATATATTAATACTTAGTCCAGATTTTACAATAAAATTTGCAAATGACCAGTTAGCGTATGATTTGGGATATAAACATGAAACGGAAATGGTTGGAGTAAATTGGATGGATCACATTCCCCAGTATTTTAAGAATGTTATTCCTTATGTACATGACAAATTAATGCAAGCTGATACACGGTATCGTGAATTTACAAATGATATTGTGACATTAGATGATAATCTTATTAATGTCAAATGGTTTAATTCTTTTATTAATGGGCAGCATAATTGGACCTTGTGTATTGGAATTCCATTGGTAGTACCAGACGTTGAACAAAGTATTAGTGCTTTACGTAAATATTGGAAAGAAGCAATTCAACAAGATAAAATGTTAATTGAATCTATTAAAGAAGTTTCAAATGTGAGAAAAATAGAAAATAATCTAAACAATGCAAGTTTATAATACTAATGCAAAATATAGAGTTCGAGTTTGTGAAAATATTGTAAGAATTTCAGATAGTTACAAAGAATGGAGAAACAATGTTTTAAGATTACAAGGTAAAAGATGTCAGTATTGTGGAACTACTAAAAGATTACATGTACATCATACAATTCCGCTTTCACAACTCGTATATCGATTCTTGACAATTCATGATGATTTGGATGTTAATAACTCTGAACTTGTAAACATGTTAACAGAAACAGATTCTTCTATATGGGATGAAGGAAATGGAATTGTATTATGTAATATATGTCATCAAATGGAGCACCCAACAATGTTAAAATAGTTAATAATTTTAATAACTTATATGAGGAGGAATCAAAATGCCTCTGAGAAAAAAGAATGAACCTAAGAAAAAATATATCAGCCGGTGAATTAGATTTTTGATAACCAGGGAAGGGTTATCTCAACCTCATGCTGTAGCAAAGTGTATTGGTATGGCAAGTGGTAAAAAGAAGAGAAAAACTAAAAAAGGAAAATAGTATGAAAAAATATATTAGAACTTTTAAATATTTATATCCTGTTTTAAAATTACTTCTAAGTATATTAAATTCTAAAACAATAGAACTATTAGAGGGGGATTGGATAGGGGTAGAAACTTATACTGATGAAAAAGCAAGAAAGTTACCAAAATCTGAAAAAAATAGGATAAAAGGTGATGCATTTAATACTAAAGCCTATACTATTTTTATAGATTATAATACTCTTTTAAGTCAAGCACAATTAAATTTAGTTCGTGAAATTATTCATAATAGGATGATTTCAATTAGACATAACATGATTTAATTGTGTTTTATTTAAATTTAATATATAATTGTTATAATTTAGATAATTATCTTCTACTTCTATTCTTATAAAAGGTAATAAAAATGAAGTCATATCAAAAAGTTCCTGTATTATCTGGTGGTAATTATTCGTCACAGTTAGCAGCCAAGGGAATTCCAGGAAAACCATATATTGTAGTTGTTGATAGTGTGGCTACCACTACTTGGACTCCTTGGGTACTTCCACAAGGATGTATGGCAATTAATATACAAAGACGTACTTCTGGGGATTTGTTGGTATCAACAGATAATGGAACTACATATTTTACTTCCAAGAGTACACAACCAATTGATCTTGGTTGGATGTTTGCTGTTGGAGGAACTACGCTGTATTTTCAAGCTGTTACGTCTTCATGTTCAGTAGAAATACTCTACTGGATGGAAGGTTCTGTTCCACATACTCCTTAATTTTTTTAAAATAGTGTTTTAGTTCTAGTAAAGGTTAATAACAATGAGAACATACCAAAAAGTTCCTGTATTATCTGGTGGTAACTATTCCTCAGTATTAGCAGCAAAAGGAATCCCAGGAAAACCATATATTGTACTAATTGACTCTGTGGCAACAAGTGGATGGAGATCATGGACCATTCCACAGGGATGCATGGCAATCAGTATACAACGTAGAGTAAGTGGAGCAGCAGTTTTAGTATCATTATCTGCTACTGGAACTCCTTATTTCACTTTAAAAGATACCCAGAAAATTAAACTTGATTGGATGTTTGCTGTTGCAGGAACTGTACTATATTTTCAAGCGGTTTCATCTGCATGTGAAGTAGAAATATTATATTGGATGGAAGGAGCAACAACATCTACTGCTGTAGGAGCAAGTAGTTCTTCATCCAGTTCTCGATCAAGTTCTAGTTCTAGTTCTAGTTCTAAATCAAGTTCAAGTTCCAGTAGTTCTAGATCAAGTTCTAGTTCAAGTAGTTCAAGATCTAGTTCAAGTAGTAGTTCTCAATCAAGTAGTAGTTCTAGATCAAGTTCTAGTTCAAGTAGTTCAAGATCTAGTTCAAGTAGTAGTTCTCAATCAAGTAGTAGTTCTAGATCAAGTTCTAGTTCAAGTAGTTCAAGATCTAGTTCAAGTAGTAGTTCTCAATCAAGTAGTAGTTCTAGATCAAGTTCTAGTTCTCAATCTAGTTCTAGTTCTAGTTCTAGTTCTCAATCAAGTTCTAGTTCATCTAGTTCTCAATCAAGTTCTAGTTCTAGTTCTCAATCTAGTTCTAGTTCTAGTTCTAGTTCTCAATCAAGTTCTAGTTCATCTAGTTCTCAATCAAGTTCTAGTTCTAGTTCTCAATCAAGTTCTAGTTCATCTAGTTCAAGATCTAGTTCTAGTTCAAGTAGTAGTTCTCAATCAAGTTCTAGTTCTAGTTCTCAATCAAGTTCTAGTTCTAGTTCTCAATCAAGTTCTAGTTCTGCACCATAAGAGTATAAGATCTAAGGAGAACTAAAAATGGCAAAAACCTGGATTCAAAAAGCAGTTTCCAAGAATCCTGGAGCGTTACGAAAATCTCTTAAAGTAAAAAAAGGAAAAACTATTCCAGTTAGTAAGTTAAGAAAAGCAGCTAAAAGTAAAAATACAAAATTAGCTAGGAGAGCAAGGCTGGCTTTAACCTTGAGAAAAATGAGAAAGAAGTAACACCATATGTTACACATATCATTTTCTATAAAGAAACCAGCAGTTACTTTTACTATATCTGCTCCTTCTGGAGATATATTATTTTTTATTATTTCAGCTACTTTTACGATAGGATAGGATAATGACCGAAATATACGAGGCTACGACTGCCACTATTACTATATCATTTACTGATGAGAATAATGATGCAATAGTTCCATCTGCTGCATCTTTTGTTTTATATGATAAGTTTTCTGGAACTGTTAAACGGGAAGGAACATTGGATAATTTAGAAGCCTCAATGGATTTCGAATTAACAGAAGATGATAGTTCTATTATAGACCAAATAAACAAATACGAAATTCTAAGACTTGAAGTTGAATTCAACTATAATTCGAAAGTAGGAAGGGGACTCTATGAAGTGAAAATAGTAAATTTAAGTTATTTTATTCCACCATAAAAGAATATTTTATGAAATTACCTTGCAAGAAAGAAATAAATCAAAAAGTATTCCTAAAACATATTATATTTAAATCTTGCTAACTTGTTAGAAAGGAAAAATTTTATGGCATTCATCTGTCCGTTTTGTAGTCAAATAGAAGATAAGAACAAACGAGTTGAATTGATTGACCTGAAAAGGATAGTTGAACATCTTATTGTTGTCAAGATGGATAAGGGAGATGGAGACAGTGAATTCCACGTACATGGTCCTATAGAGAACATATCGGTAATGATTGAATTAATTACGGAAGCAGCAAAGGAGGCAGGTCTTGAAACTCATATTGAAGCCTAAAGAACAGAAACTTGATGTAAAAGAGAATGTGAGAAAAATCGTTTTTGGTCATAGGAGAGCATTGGGTGATGGCATCATGTTTAGTAGTGGGATTCGTGATTTCAAACTGCTGTTTCCCGATATCATAATAGGAGTTGATACAAACCAACCAGAACTGTTTGAGAACAATCCATATATTGACCGTTCCTTAAAAAGGGGAATGGCTGGTGTGGAATATTATGCTGCTGGATATTCTGCTATTGCGAGTGCAAATAATACTTATATTCATTTCTCCATGATGTTCCTGCTTGATATGGTAGCGGCTGCGGATTTAACTTCATCACTACCTATGTCACTTGGTGAATTTTGTATTGCATTTGCCAACGGTGAAGTTGGTGATCCTGACATGGGGAACACAAAGAAAAACTCAAATGCTAAAGAGCCATTTATTTCATTAAGAAATAAGTACCGTGATTTTTGCCAGGAGTTCTCCAGACAACGTGGGGATCTTCATCTGACAGAGGAAGAAAAGAAGGAAAACATTGTTAGGGACATTTATAAGATTAATACTCCTTACTGGGTTATTGCTCCTGGAGGAAAGAGAGATTGTACAGCAAAGATTTGGGACTGGAGAAGGTTTCAACAAGTAGTAGATCATTTTGAAGGCAAAATTAAATTTGTAGTAATTGGAAAGAGTGATCTCTTAGTGGAACCCATTCGTGGAACTTTAAGTTTGGTTGATAAATATAATGATAATATTCGTGGTTTGTTCAGTTTGATTTATAATGCTGATGGGTGTGTAACAGGACCAAGTTTTTTGATGCACGCAGCAGCAGCAATTCCACCACGACCTCCTGGGGGGAGAAAGCCATGTGTAACAATTTTTGGTGGTAGAGAACCAACAGCATGGAGTTGGTATTGTAATCATCAAATTCTTCATACTAATGGAGCTTTTTCTTGCTGTAAAGCTGGTGGATGTTGGGTTGCAAGAGTATATCCAGTTCCTAAAAACCCAGAAGCAAATAAACATTTATGTGAGAAATCAATTCAGTGTGATGGTAGAACTATTCAGTCTTGTATGGATACCATTACTGCTGGAGATGTTATCCGTGCAGTAGAAAAATATTATGAAGGTGATTTATACCATTATGGGATACTTTCTGATATTAGAACAGATGAAAATGAAAAGGAAATTAATATGGAACCATCTATAAATAGATCAGAATTAATTATTGAGAATACTACAGATAGAAAAGAAATTAATCTTTTGGGGAATCTACATGTGGATGGTGGTGGTGAACAAAGTCTGTGTATGCTCGCACAGACACTTCTCAAGGAAGGATGGAATGTTAACTTGTATTCATGGTGTGGAGTCCATAATAAGATTAAGAAGTCATTTCCAGACCTACATATTTTGCAGGATATTTACACATTTGAAAATGGAATGGAGGGAGTAATGACTCCTGGAATTCCATTACTATTTTATGCCAATGACAGAACTCGTGCCTTTGCTGAAAAAGCACAGGGCATTGTGGAAAAAAGCTCTGATGTAATTATTGGGATTAATTATTTGAATTCTCCACTAACTAAATGTGCGTGGCTCGCTGAATCAGAAAAGGTTAGGGCATTTATTTTTCAAAATGAAGAAAAAAAATTAGAATTTATAAGAGATGCTATTGGATTTGATAGTTCTAAAAAGATTGTTTTATTTGGTGCTATTGATCTTGATAGATTCTTAGAGATTTGTACACCTCCAAGAGAGGAAAAGGATGACTTGGTAATTCTAAAACATTGTGTTCCAGATTATAGGAAGTATGTGACAAAAGAGTCAGAAGGAAAAGGAGATAAGATTCACCTTTGGCAGAAACATTTAGCAAAGGATCGAGATACTAAGTTCTATGCTGGATTACTGAAAGATATTCCTAAAGCAAGATTTGAATTTATGGAAGCACATGGAGAACTTGTAGAGGCATTTTCAAAAGAACCTCGAATGGTATTTCATAAGTGGGACTCAATGTCTGTTGAACAGTTTCTTTCTAGAGGTCATATATATCTTTATCGAACTAGTAACCTATGGCGGGATCAATATCCTAGAGTAGTTGCAGAAGCTTTAGCAGCAGGAATGCCAATTCTTACTGAACCAAGAGATGGTACAAAAGATAGAGTACAGCACGGAAATACTGGATTTTACTGTGTTGACTCTGATGGGTTTAAGTATGCATTGAAGATGCTTGAACGTAAAGAGAAGTATCGTTATGAAATGGCAAGAAATGCAAAGGATTGGGCTAGACAAAATTTAGATCCTAGAGAATGGAGTAAAGTTCTTTTAGATATTCTTGGTGAAAGGAGACTCTCATAATGGGAATGGGTTCTAAATCTATCTCATATTTTTTTGAGATTTTGACTGCTACACAATTAAACAATTTTAATGAATTGTCAGTATGCATTTTAGGAAATCAAAAGGTAGCAAATCATACACTTGGATACAAGTATTATATTTTCAAAGATCTTTTGGTGGACAAGGGATTTTTACGTAGTGAAAATATTGATATTAATGGAAAAGATGGGTCTATAATATTAGATTTGTCCATGCCATTAGTCCAGGAAGGAATTGTGGGCATGTTTGATGTTGTTTTAAATTCTGGAACATCTGAACATGTGATGAGAAATCAGTGGCAGGTATTTAAAAATATGCATGATCTCTTAAAGAATGATGGGATATTGATTCATATTTTACCAGAAGATGTAGTAGGACATGGATTTTGGCTATATAGAGAGTCATTCTTTGTATGGTTATCAACTATATGTAAATATAATATTGTGGATTTACGTGTTACATCACAGAGATATTTTCAACACTTAAGAAAACATTATATTTTTGTAGCATTACAGAAGCACACTCAGTCTATATTTATTAGTGAAGATCAATGGAAAGATCCAGAGAGAGAAGAACTTGGGTTTAATAGACATCAGGATAGTTATGATAAATTTATTTTAGAAAGCATGGTAAAAAATAGATTAGGAGTTAACCATGGATAATTGGAAGATAGAAGCATATAAGATGAAGAAATCTATGAATAATAGAAACATATTCAGGCTGAAATCATTTCCAACTAATTATTTTGATTTCATTCTAGATCTAGGTGCATATTTAGGTTCATTTTCTCTTCTTGCTCGTGAACTTCATCCTAATGCAAAAATTGTAGCTATCGAGGGATCTGAAGATCCACATTTCAAACAACTTGTAAGTATTACTGCTGGGCATAATATTAATTGTGAATGTGCTATTATTGGAAATGGAAAGTTTCTTTATATGAATCAAGATAGGAAGGATGACCTATTTGAGAGACCTGATTTAGATCTATTACAGTTTGTGAGTTTTAATGAAACAGGAAGTGGATATATGAGACAATCAGTATCTTTGGAAAGTATTTTTGATAAATACTATGAAGGAGGAAAGGTATTTATCAAGTGTAATATTGAAGGGGCAGAAAGATTTTTTGTTGGAAATGATAAAGTAACTAGTATAATTAGAAAATGTCATGGGATGACAGTTCAACTTCACTTTAAATCAGAATATTGTCCTGATCACCCAGTAGAGTTATTTTATTATCATCAGTTTAAGAAGTGGTATATGCAATTTTCTGATATATTTACTATAGATTATCATACATCAAATAGGAGAGCAGGACAAGGGTATTTAACTTTGATTAGAAAACAACTATAATGTCAGATATTATTTATGTACATAATGGAGCTATGGGAGATATTATATATTCTATTCCAACAGTAATTGCTAAAGGTGCTGGTATTTATTATATTACTAAGGAGCCGATGGTAATATTTCTGTCTCCTTTATTGGAAGTTCAAAAGTGTATAGTACAGGTGAAATTGGGAGTTCCTGATGTTCCATATATAAATTTGTGTGCCTATCGAAAAGTAGCAATTAGTGCAATTCAACAGAAAGTTTCAAAGCATTTGGCAGATAGTCACCTAGAGGCAGTTGGAGCTAAATTTGATATTTCACAGAGATGGTTAGAGAATGTTGAACCCAAAAGTATATTTCCAATTGTTGTGAGCCGATCTCTTAGATATTGGGGGAGATTAGATTGGAGTCCTTTGAAATCCATGGAAAAAGAAATTGGATTTATTGGATTAAAAAGGGAATTTAGGTGGTTTGTTTCAGAAACTGGAATAAATCCTGGATACATAAAAGTAACAAATGCACTTGAAATGGCACAAGCAATTTCAGGAAGTAAACTATTTATTGGTAATCAGTCTCTTGCCTTTGCAATAGCAGAGGCACTGAAACATCCTAGAGTACTTGAGGTATGTCCAGGAATCGAGAACTGTGGTCCAATAGGAAGTCATGGATTTATAAAAATAACAGAGGAGATTCTGAGTGAATACACCATCATTTAAACTTGAGTGGAGTGGGACGGGGTTTGGGAATTCATTGATAATGGCTCATTTGACAAAGATATTGGTTGATAATGGAATAGATGCTGTTTTCAATCATAGGAGAAAGACCACGGGTTTAGTTGATGTTCCACTGTATGATCCTAGTGATCCCATAAAAAGAATTGTGTTTCATGGAGTACTACATTGTGATTTCGAGACTCGAAATGCAGAAGAACCTGTTATGATGTACTATATTAGAGAATTTAGGAGGATGACTGGGAAGTATATAGAGTTTGACAGGAAATACCATAACTTTGTTCCTGTTATTTTTAATGAATTAGATACTATAAAGGGAGTTGATGTTGCTTTGTGTACTAAAACAGGGACATGGACACCTTATAGAAATTGGCCATATTTTGATGAACTAAAGAAAATGTTACAAGTTGCTGGAATATCCTATATTGATTTGAATAATCCTTTGATTTTAAGTAATGATTGTTTGAATATAGTAGCAAAGTCAAAAGTTTATGTTGGTTTAGATACTGGAACAAGTCATTATGTATCAAAGTTTGCAAACAGAAAGGGATTAATTATACAGGGTGGGTTCAATCCATTCTTTATTTGGGCATGGCCGTATGAGTATGAACCAATAGTAACTACTGTAAAGTGCAAATATCGTCCATGTTTTATAAATAAGAACGATATTTATAATGGTATTGTGTGTAATGAGGGAGTATCATGTATTAGTAAAATATCAGTTAAACAAGTATTTGATAGAATTATGGAGAAATTAAAATGATTACATTGAACCAAACTGAATATAGTTCTCATGGGGCAGTAGTTGCGTCACTTATTATAGAAAGAAAACTAGAAAAGGTAGCTGAAATTGGAGTTCTACGAGGGAGGTGTACTCGAACTATTTTAAGATCACCAGCAAATCAGATTATTAAAGACTATATTGCAATAGATCCCTGGAGAGTGTGGAGCACTCCAAATGCTGCTCCTTGGGTATGGGAATACCCACAAGAATATTGGGACTATTACTACAAAAGTACAGTCAAATACATGCCATGGTTTCCACAATTAAGAGTTATTAAATTACCTTCATTGGAAGCAGCTCCTTTGTTTATGGATGGGTATTTTGATCTAGTCTATAT
>Ga0315283_10001862_pt1 | contig 17245 bp, 16 predicted proteins | sample YL17G09_0_MG_FD_204541 | JGI IMG/M metagenome (GOLD analysis project Ga0315283, IMG submission 204541) | Sediment microbial communities from Yellowstone Lake, YNP, Wyoming, USA - YL17G09_0 | ecosystem: Environmental > Aquatic > Freshwater > Lake > Sediment | place: USA: Wyoming | collected... | reverse complement strand
TCGGCGTCGATCGGGCAAGTGCATCGCGCTGTTCTTCCGGACGGACAAGAAGTCGTCGTCAAGGTTCAGCGCCCGTCGGCTGCCGGCCAGATCGAGGCCGACATCGGGCTTCTCTACCAGGCGGCCAAGCTCCTCAAGGAGCGCGTGCGAGCGCTGGAGTTCATGGATCCACAGGAGCTCGTGGACGAGTTCGCGCGCTCGATTCGGCTCGAGCTCGACTACGGGCACGAGGCGCGGAACGCCGAGATCTTCCATAGGAACTTCGCGCGCACGGACGGTGTCGTCGTGCCACGGGTGATCCGGCAGTACTCGACGACGCGCATTCTCACGCTCGAGTACCTGCGCGGGACGAAGGTTGCAGACCTCGATCTCACCGCGCTCAGACCGGACGAGCGACGCGACATCGCCTATTCACTGGCTGACGCCTGGATGACCATGGTGTTCAGGCACGGCTTCTTCCACGCGGATCCTCATCCGGCGAACATCTTCGTCCTCGACTCCGGCGAGCTGGGTCTCGTCGACTTCGGGCAGGCGGAGAAGCTCACCGACGACGACATGGCGAAGCTCACGCGACTGTTCGTCGACGCGGCGACCGAGAACATCGACGCGATCCCGCGACGGCTTCGCGAGCTCGGCGTACGGTACGCACCCGAGCGTGAGCAGGAGTTCCGCGCTGAGCTGCGCGTCCTCTTCGATCGGTATTACGGCACGCGGCTCGCGGACATCGACCCGCTGCAGATCGTCAAGGAGGGGTTCCAGCTCATCTACTCGTTGAACCTGCGGCTGCCCAGCCGGTTCGTGATGCTCGACAAGGCCATCGCCACGCTCGCCTCGGTGGGGCAAGAGGTCTATCCGGACTTCAACGTCTTCGAAGTCGCCAAGCCGTATGCGCGAGGCCTGCTCGTCGACCGCTTTCATCCGCGTACTGTCTCGAAGCGCGCGCGGGTCGAGGCGCTCGCGCTGGGCGCCGTCGCCCGTGAGCTCCCGTACCAGGTGAGCGATATCCTCGAGCGCCTGCGAGACGGCACGTTCCAGGTCCGGATCGAGAACCCGGGCATCGATCAACTCGACGAGCACATCGACCAGGCGTCGAACCGCCTGGCGGTTGCCCTCGTCGTCGTTGGTGGATTGCTCGGCTCGGCGATCATCGGTGTCTTCGCTGATGGAGGCCCACACGTCATGGGGCTGCATCTCCTTTCTGTCCTCGGGTTCGTGATCTCCGGCGCCTTCGGGTTATGGCTCGTGTGGGGCGTCATGCGCCACGGAAGGCTCTAATGCTTTTCACCAACAGGGGTGCCGTTCAGCACGGCCATGTTCGACTTGGCCAACTGAGGAACGGTTGTGACGCTTTTCGCCCGAAAGGACATCTGGCGCCGCGGGCTCGTTCGGGCTAGCGTCGGCGTCATGCCAAGTGCCGTCCTCGTCGCCGAGCCCGAGCTCGAGACGCGCGAATACCTGGGGCGGCAGCTCCGCGACGACGGCTTCGACGTCCTCGGCGCATCGCGGCGGAGCGAGGCACTCGAGCTTGCCGAACGAGCCCGACCGGACGTCGTCCTGCTCGCGGAGCTCGATCTCTGCCTCCGACTTCGGCGCGGGGAGCCGGGGCGGACCTGGGATCGAAATGTGCCCGTGATCCTGCTCGCACCCACGTCGGATCCCGTCGATCGCGTTCGCGCTCTCGATCGCGGCGCTGACGACGTCATGGGCCGTCCGTTCGCATATGACGAGCTGCTCGCACGGATCCGTGCGCTCCTACGGCGAAGCTCCGCTGCCACCGCCGACGTGCTGGTCGCCGGCGACCTCGTTGTCGACAAGCGGACGAGGCGAGTCTCGGTGCGCGACACGCTCGTGGTTCTCTCGGCGAAGGAGTTCGAGTTCCTTACACGCCTCGCCATCGAGCCGTATCGCGTCTTCACGAAGGAGGAGCTCCTTCGTGAGGTCTGGGGATTCCGCGCGCTAGGGCGGACTCGCACCCTGGAATCGCACGCCTCCCGACTCAGGAAGAAGCTGTGCATCGAGGAAGGCGACCGCTACATCGTCAACGTCTGGGGCGTCGGCTATCGACTGCTGGAGTGAGGGTCGGGCATACACGACCCTCACAGTGCGCCCTCGAGCTCGAGCAGTGCGATCTTTCGGTCGATGCCACCCGCGTAGCCCACGAGGTCGCCGTTCGCGCCGACCACTCGATGGCAGGGAAGGACGATCGGGATCCGGTTTCGGTTCATCACCGTTCCGACGGCCCGAGCGGCTCGCGGCCGCCCGACTGCCGCTGCCAGCGCGCCGTACGTCGTCGTCTCTCCGTAAGGCACGCGCGCCAACTGGTGCAGAACGGACACGGTAAAGGGGGGGAGCGCCCGGAGATCCAGCGCCAGGTCGAAGATACGACGCCGTCCGCCAAAGTACTCGTCGAGCTCGCGTCGCGCGGCGTCCACCGACCTCGGCGAGCGGAGAATGGCCGGGCCGGCAACCCTGGCCAGCCGCTCCAGCTGGTCTTCGGGATCGGAATCGAACGAGATGGACGCGAGTCCGCGAGTCGACGCCGCCACGAACAGGGGGCCGATCGGCGAGTCGACGACGTCGAAGCCCACGTCGACGAGGTCGAGGGCGAACGCGGCGTCGCGGAATCGACGATCGAGATCCGAAGAGACAGTCATGGCGAGGCGCTCCTTCGTAGTCGGCGGACACCCGTGGACGCGGCCTGGCGCGCCGCGTCTGGGCTCGACCCGAGCGCTGACGCGATCTGGTCGTAGGACAGGTCGTAGCCATAGCGGAGCACGACGGCGGCGCGCTCCCTGGGCGGCAGCCCGTCGGTCAGTTCCGCGAGGTTTTCGTAGGCGGGACGGGAATCCTCGACACCAGTATCGACGAGCTCGGCGCTCGGCTTCGATCGACGGAGTGCGTCGACTGCGACGTTCTGCGCGATCGTGAGCACCCAGGCGCGAAGATGCTCTCCGTGGTCGAGGCGGCGATAGGCCTTGAGCGCCCGTAGGAACGTCTCCTGGAACGCATCCTCGGCTCGATCGGCCCCGAGGCGACGCCGTAGCAGGCGGAGCACCTCGGCGCGGTGCTGCTCGTAGAAGTGCTCGAAGGGCGGGATCGTCACGGCGTGCATCATCGTCATCCAACGCGCCACGGGGTGCATTTGTGAGCATGTCCGTATGAAGGTCGCCGTCGTCGGGCATGTGGAGTGGATGGAGTTCGTCCCCGTCGAGCGCGTGCCGCGTCCCGGTGAGATCGTCCATGCGGCGGAATCGTGGGAGGAAGCGGCCGGGGGAGGCGTCGTCGCTGCAGTCCAACTCGCTCAGCTTGCCGACTCGGTGCTCTTCTTCACCGCCCTTGCTGCTGACGATCGCGGCGAGCGCGCCAGGCTCGAGGTCGAGGCGCGCGGGATCGAGGTTCACGCCACTTCTGTCGCCGGCGTGCAGAGACGCGGATTCACCTTCGTCGACGAGAGCGGTGAGCGGACGATTACGACGATTGGGAGGAAGCTCCATCCACGAGGCCATGACGAATCGCTCCCATGGCACGAGCTTGCGCGATGCGACGCTGTCTACTTCTGCGCGGGAGACGCCGATGCGCTGCGGCTCGCCCGTCGCGCGCGCGTACTCGTCGCGACCGCACGCGAGCTGACGACCCTTCGGCAGGGTGCGGTCGAGCTCGACGCGGTCGTGAGCAGCGGAAAGGACGACGCGGAGCTCTATCGGACCGGCGATCTCGATCCAGAGCCTCGGCTCGTCGTGACGACCTCGGGTGCCCTTGGCGGGTGGGCGCAGCCGGGCGGTCCGTACTCAGCCGCTCCACTTCCACCAAGAACCGTCGATTCGTACGGCGCCGGCGACTGTTTTTGCGCCGGGCTGGGGTTCGCTTTGGGTGCCGGGCTTGAGGGGGTGCAGGCGCTCGACTTCGCGGCTCGGTGCGGTGTAGGTGCGCTGGCAGGGGCCGGCGTGCACGCCGAGCGCGTACCGCTTCCACCTAGCTAGCGCTCCCCCAGCGGGTGGGGCGTAGGGGTTGCGTCGTGGGTGAAAGTGGAGTAAGGTGGGGCTCCGTGGGAGAGAGACCCCGGGCCCTTCGATGTTTTACGGAAAACACGAGCACACGGTCGACGAGAAGAACCGGCTTACTCTGCCGGCGAAATTCCGTGATGCGCTGTCTGCCGGCGTCGTCCTCGCACGCGGCATCGATCGGAACATCGACGTCTATCCACGGGAGAGCTGGGATGCCAGCGTCGCACGGATCGCTGAGCTGGACTCGCTCACGCGGGAGGCTCGCGAGATGAAGCGCTACGTGTTCGCCGGCGCCGCGGTTGCCGAACTCGACAAGCAAGGGCGGGTCCTCGTGCCGACGGACCTCACGACGCACGCGGGGCTCGGCCGGGATGTTGTCGTCGCCGGCGTGCACGACCACATCGAGATCTGGGACCGCGCTCAGTGGGCGGTCCATGTGAGCGCGATCGAAGGGAGTGTTGGCGATGTTGCCGAACGTGCAGCGGACAGACGCAGCTGATCACGTCCCCGTGCTCGCGGAGGAGGTGCGCGCGCTCCTCGCCGTGCAGCCGGGTGAGACGATCGTGGATGCCACGTTCGGGGCAGGAGGGCATTCGCGCCTTCTCGCAGCCGATCTCCAGGGAAGCGGGAAGCTCGTGGCAATCGACCGTGACCCCACCGTGCGCCCGTACTTCGACCGCGTCAAGGCGTCGACCCGTGGCGTGCAGATGCGCTTTCTCCGCGGCGATTACGCCGTTGTCCTCTCGCAACTCGCCGGAAACGGCGTTCGTGCGGACGCTGTCTTGCTCGACCTCGGCCTGAGCTCGATGCACGTCGATCGTCCCGAGCGCGGCTTCTCGTACGCGACCGACGCTCCGCTGGACATGCGGATGGATCCATCGGACGAGGTCAGCGCGGCCAATGTCATAGCGACCTGGGACGAGCGAGAGCTCGAGACGATCTTCCGCACGTACGGGGAGGAGAGGTACGCGCGCCAGATCGCGCGTGCGATCGTGCGTCGTCGGAGCGAGAGCCCGATCGAGCGCACCGGGCAGCTCGTCGATGTCGTGCGGGCATCTATTCCCGCACCTGCCCGTTTTGGCGAGGGGCATCCCGCGAAGCGTGTTTTCCAAGCTCTGCGGATCGAGGTCAACCACGAGCTCGAGTCCCTCGAGGCGGGTCTTCCTGCAGCGTTCGAGATGTTGCGGCTCGGTGGTCGACTCGCGGTCATCAGCTTCCACTCGCTCGAGGATCGCATCGTCAAGCACTTCATTCGTGACCGTGCCCGCGGCTGTACGTGCCCGCCCGAGTTCCCGATCTGCGTGTGCGGGCACGAGCCGGAGCTTCGGATCCTGACGCCGAAGCTCGTGCGGCCATCGGTGAGTGAGATCGATCACAATCCCCGCGCGAGCTCGGCTCGCCTGAGGGCGGCACTCAAGATCTGATGTCCACCATCGCGCAAAGCGCACGAGGTGGGCGCATCCGCACCGCCGCTCGTCGGCGCCCCTGGGCCCTCGGGGGCGGGATCCTGTGGATCGTCGTCTTCGCGGTGCTGCTCGCAGGCGTCGTCGCGGTGAACGTGACCGTGCTCCGTCTGAACCTCGAGCTCGATCAGGTGGGCCGCGAGCGGACAGAGCTCCGCGCGGACATCTCCCGCCTGCGCTCGCAGCTCTCGAGCGCATCCGCCACGTCGCGCATCGACCGCCTGGCGCAGAAAGAGCTCGGGCTCGTGCCGGCTGACCCCGACGGGACGATCTACGTCCACCTCGGTCGGTGAAGCCCGCCGCGACGAACCGGCGCATCGTCCTCCTCGCGGGAGTCTTCGTGGCCCTCCTCGCGGTCGCGCTCGGTCGTGCTGTCTGGCTGCAGGCGGTCAGAGGCCCCGAGCTTGCGGCGATGGCGTTGCGTCAACACCGGGAGACCGTCGTCGTACCGGCCGCCCGCGGGACGATCTTCGATCGCAACGGTGAGCCGCTCGCGATCGGCGAGCAAGTGACGACGGTATACGCGAATCCGCGGCAGGTCGACCGCCCGCGTGACTTGACGCTGGCTGCCGGCAAGGCGCTCGGCGTCGAGCCCGGCATCGTCTACCCGCAGCTCGTCGATCGTTCGCGCGGCTTCGTTTACGTGGCAAGGAAAGCCAATTCGTTGAAGGCCGAGGAGCTCCAGAAGCTCGGCTTCGCGGGGCTCGGCTTCTACCCCGAGGAGCTGCGGACGTATCCACAAGGCCCGGTCGCCGCCCAGGTCCTCGGGTTCGCCGGCCTGGACAACAAGGGCCTGGAGGGCCTCGAGCGGTCGCTCGACAAGGTGCTCGCCGGCCAGTCGGGAAGTCAGACCATCGTCAAGGATCCGTTTGGCAGAGCGCTCGACGTCGTCTCCACGAAGCCGGAGACGCCCGGGAAGAACGTCCGGCTCACCATCGACCACCAGATTCAGGCGAACGCCGAGACCATCTTGCGTGACACCGTGAGCCGCTGGGGCGCGCGTGCGGCATCCGCGATCGTCATGGATCCATACACGGGGTCCGTGCTCGCAATGGCAGTCGCGCCACGCTTCAACGCGAACCGGTTTCCGTCGACACGGCCCGACCGCCGCCGCAATCGCGCCGTCACGGACACGTACGAGCCAGGCTCGACCTTCAAGCTCGTCACCGTCGCTGCGGCGCTGCAGGAGGGAATCGTGAATCCGACGACGTCGTTTCGGCTCGCGCCCACGATCAAGATCTCGGATCGCGTGATCGGCGAGGCGCACTCGCGAGGGACGGAGCGTCTGACGGTCAAGCAGATCGTCGAGTACTCGTCGAACATCGGGACGATCACGATCGCTCAGAGGCTCGGTGAAGGGCGGCTCTCGTCGTGGATCGATCGCTTTGGCTTCGGGGCGCCGACCGGGATCGACTTCCCGGGCGAATCGCCAGGCTTCGCGCTACCGCTCGATCAGTGGTCGGGGTCGACCATCGGAACCGTCCCAATTGGACACGGAATCGCGGTGACGCCGATCCAGATGGCTCGTGCCTATGCGACGATCGCCAATGGAGGCATACTCGTCCGACCGCACCTCATCGACCGTATCGATGGTCAGGCGATCGCGACAACGAAGAAACGTCGAATCGTGTCGCGCTCGGTTTCCAAGCAGATGCTGTCGATGCTCCGGGCCGTCGTGCTCGAGGGGACGGGAACCGAGGCTGCGATCCCCGGCTACACCGTCGCCGGCAAGACCGGTACAGCCGCAAAGATCGATTCGAATGGCCGCTACTCGACGTCGCGCTATGTTGCGTCGTTCGTAGGTCTCGTGCCGGCCACGAAACCGCGGCTCGTGATCATGGTGATGGTCGACGAGCCGCGGGGGAACATCTACGGCGGCGTCGTTGCTGCTCCGGCTTTCAGAGAGATCGCTCGCTTCAACCTTCAACACCTCGAAGTCCCACCCGACGCTCCGCGAACGTCGAAGCCCTCCCGCTGACCGCTGCCCGGTGTCTGACACCGCGGGGTCGCAAACCGCATGGTTGCGTGCGGCGGTGTCTGGCACCGACCTTGCACTAGCCTTAGCGTAGGTGGAGCTCGACGCCTTGATCCGGGTGCTCGCGCCGAGCGAGGTGACCGGAGCCCGGCCGGTCGAGATCGGCGACCTCGCATACGACTCTCGCCGCGTTACGAAGGGTGCGCTGTACTTCTGCGTTCCGGGTGAACGGGTCGACGGGCACGACCTCGCTTGGGAGGCCATCGAACGGGGCGCGGTAGCCCTCGTCGTCGAGCGGCCGCTCGAGGTCAGCGTCCCGCAAGTCGTCGTTCCGGACGCGAGAGCAGCGATGGCCGTTGCGGCGGACGTGTTCTTCGGGGAGCCGACCAAGGAGCTCGAGGTAGCCGGAGTAACGGGAACGAACGGCAAGACGACAACCGCGTTCCTCCTGCAGGCGATGCTCGATGCGGCCGGGCGAGCGCCAGGGCTGGTGGGGACGATCGAGTGGATTGTCGGAGGGGAGCGCAGAGCAGCGCCCTTCACGACCCCTGAGGCCATCGATCTCCAGCGTCTCTTCCGCGAGATGCTCGATGCGGGCGATCGCAGCGTGGCCGTGGAGGCGTCATCGCACGGCTCTGCGTTCAGGCGTCTCGACCGCGTGCGATTCGGCGCGCTCGTCTTCACGAACCTCAGCCAGGACCACCTCGATCTGCACGGAACGATGGACGACTACTTCCAGGCGAAGCGGCGCCTGTTCACGGGCGCGCAGCCGCCTCCGGCTGCTGTGAACGTCGGCGACGAATGGGGTCGCTTGCTCGCGAGTGAGCTCGTCGACGTCCATCGTGCACCGCTCGTCACCTTCGGGCTCGACGACGCTGCCGAGATCCGCCCCGAAGGCCTGAAGCTGTCCCCTCACGGAAGCCGGTTCCGCGCCGCAGGGATCGAGATCGAGACGCCGCTCAGCGGGATGTTCAACGTCGAGAACGTCCTTGGCGCCGTCGCCGCCGGCCTCCTGCTCGATCTGGACGAGGGCGCCATCGCGGCAGGGATAGCACTTGTCTCCGGCGTTCCCGGACGGTTCGAGGCCGTCGACGAGGGACAGCCGTTCGCCGTCCTCGTCGACTACGCGCACACTCCCGACTCGCTCGAGACGGTGCTTCGCGCCGCGCGCGGGCTCGGAGAAGGCCGAGTCATCGTGGTCTTCGGAGCCGGAGGAGATCGCGACCGTGGGAAGCGTTCGCTCATGGGCCGCGTCGCTGTGGAACTCGCCGACGTCGTCATCGTCACGTCCGACAACCCGCGTTCGGAAGAGCCGGTCGCGATCATCGCCGACGTGCTGCAGGGGACCGGTGTGGATGTCGAGATGGATCCTGATCGGCGAACTGCCATCGGCCGTGCCATCGGTCTCGCCGAGGCCGGCGACGTCGTCGTCATCGCCGGAAAGGGGCACGAGCAAGGGCAGGATATCGCAGGCGTCGTGCACGCCTTCGACGACCGCACGGTTGCGCGCGAGGCGCTCGCGGCACTCGGTCGGTCCCGGTGAGGAGAAGCGAATGATCCCGCTCGGGTGGGCCGAGGTCGAGGAGCTCCAACTGGGCCGACTTGAAGGCGGCGGCGCCAGTGCGGTCATCACCGCAATTCGAGGCGACTCTCGCGAGGTCGGCGCCGGCGATCTCTTTGTGGCGCTCAACACCGGCGTTCGGTACGTCGACGAGGCTCGGGCGCGCGGAGCGGCGACGTTGATCCCGGACCATCAGGAAGCGGCGTTGGCGGCTCTCGCTGCGCTCGTCCGTTCGAAGAGTGATGCGCGCGTGATTGCCGTCGTCGGCTCCGCGGGTAAGACGACGACGAAGGACATCCTCGGCGCCCTCTGCGCTCCGCACGCGCCCACGATCTGGGCTGAGAAGAGCCTCAACAACGAGATTGGCTTACCGCTCACGCTGTGCCGGCTCGAGCCCAAGACTCGGATCCTCGTCGCCGAGATGGGCATGCGCGGCCTCGGTCAGATCGCCGCGCTGTGCGCGGTCGCGTTGCCTGAGATCGCTGTTGTGTCCCACATCGGGCCCGAGCATCTCGAACTTCTCGGCAGTGTCGAGCGGGTGGCAGAGGCGAACGCCGAAGCCATCGCGTCTCTCCCGCCGGGAGGAACGGCCGTGGTGCCTGAGCGCTGTCCGGAGCTCGAGCCGTATCTCGCGCGCGACGACGTCACGATTCGGCGCTTCGATCCAGACGGCGTCGACCGTGAGAACGGGATGACCCGCTTTTCACTCGACGGCCAGACCGTGGAGCTCGAGCTTCCGTTCACCCAGCGGCACCACGCCGTCAACGCGCTGGCTGCGCTGCATGCCTATGCGGCGCTCGGGCTTCCGCTCGATCGCGCCTCGGAGGGCGCCGGCGCGATCCGTCTCTCCCCGTGGCGCGGCGAGGAGGTGTCACTTCCCGGCGGAGGGCTCGTAATCAATGACGCGTACAACGCCAATCCCGACTCGATGCGCGCCGCGCTCGAGCACCTTGCGGAGCGGGCGGGTGATAGCCGCCGCGTGGCGATCCTCGGGGAGATGGCCGAGCTCGGGTCGGAATCCGATCGGTACCACCGCGAGGTCGGCGAACTCGCGAGCCGCCTCGGCATCGAGGTCGTCGGGGTGGGCGAGCCAGCCCGAGCATACGAGCCAGCGGTGTGGGTGGCAGGCGCCGGGGAGGTTGTGGACGCCGCCCGCTCGACGCTTCGACCCGGTGACGCCGTCCTCGTGAAGGGCTCGCGAGCGGTCGGGCTCGAAGGCATCGCCGCCGAGATCACGAAGTTCGCTCGAGCATGGTCCCCGTCCTGATCGCAGGCCTGCTCGCGATGGTGGCAGCCATCGTGATCGGGCCGAAGTTCATCGCAATGCTCCGTGCGAGAAATCTCGGGCAACAGATCCGGGCAGAGGGGCCGGCAGCGCACGTCGTCAAACAGGGAACGCCGACGATGGGAGGGCTTCTCATCATCGCGTCCGCCGTCATTCCCTTCCTCGTGCTCTCGCAGTACACGGCCGAAGCGATGACCGTGCTCTTCATCACCCTCGGGTGCGCGGCGATCGGGTTCGGCGACGACTACCTGAAGCTGAGGCGGCGGCATTCGCTCGGACTGCCCGGTCGTTGGAAAATGGTGCTGCTCCTCGCCGTCACGGTCGGAGCGGCGCTGCTGCTACAGGAGACCGAGAGCTTCACGACATCGATCTATGTCCCGGTTGTCAGCTGGGACGTGAATCTGGGGCTCCTCTTCTACCCCTTCCTCTTCCTCGTGATCGCGGGGACCGTGAACGGCGCCAACCTCACGGATGGCATCGATGGTCTCGCTGCGGGTACCGCGACGATCATGCTGCTGACGTTCCTCGCGATCGCCGGGATCGCGTGGATTCGCTCGGGCGCGCCCGGAGATCGCAGCGAGGTCTACCTCGACATCGCGACACTCGCCGCGGCCTTGATCGGGGGGACGATCGGCTTCCTCTGGTACAACGCCTTCCCCGCCGAGGTCTTCATGGGCGACACCGGTTCGATGGCGCTGGGAGGGGCGATCGCAGGGTTCGCGCTCGTGACCGGAACGGAGATCCTCCTGCCCCTCATCGCCGGCATCTTCGTGATCGAAGTGCTGTCGCTGATCATCCAGGTGGTCAGCTTCAAGAAAACGGGACGCCGCGTCTTCCTCATGGCCCCGATCCATCACCACTTCGAGATGAAGGCGTGGTCGGAGACGAAGGTGATGGTCCGATTCTGGATCATCTGCGCGATTCTGTGCGCCTCCGGGTTCGCCCTGTTCTACGGCGACTTCCTTCAGTTCATCGAGCCTTGAGCAACGGAGAGCTGTCCGGCAAGCGTGTCCTCGTCGTGGGGCTCGCGCGCTCGGGGAACGCGGCGGCGTCGGTGCTCGTCGCACAAGGCGCTGAAGTGGTGGCGTTCGATCGCGATGACACGGTCGAAACGGGGAGGCTCGCCGAGCTGGGCGTCGAAGTTCACCTCGGACGCGAGGAGGAGAAGTTGCTACAGGGGATCGATCTCGTCGTGAAGAGCCCGGGTGTCCCGGGTTCAACGTCGCTCGTCGCGGGCGCGCGCATGCGCGGCATCCCCGTGTGGGGCGAGATCGAGCTCGGCGTGCGACTCCTCTCGAATCCGATTCTCGGGGTTACCGGTACGAACGGCAAGACCACCACGAGCGAGCTCCTGGGAGAGGTCTTTCGCGCGGCGGACCGGCCCGTGGAGGTTGCGGGGAACGTCGGTCGCCCGCTCAGCTCTCTCGTCGGCTCCGTCAGCCCCGACGCGTGGATCGTCTGCGAGCTCTCGTCGTTCCAGCTCGAGGACGTGGAAACGCTCAGGCCGAAGATCGGTGTCCTCCTCAATCTCGAGCCCGATCACCTCGACCGCCACGGCTCGTTCGACTCCTACGAGGCTGCCAAGCTTCGGATCTTCGAGCGCCAGTCGAGCGAGGACACGGCTGTCGTCCCGCGAGGATTCATGCCTGTCCCGGGGATGGGACGCAGGGTGGAGTTCGACCCGAGTGACGAGCTACCCGCCGAGCCGCGCATCCCGGGTCGCCATAACCGCGAGAACGCTGCCGCAGCGACCGCCGCTGCGCGGGCTGCAGGCATTGCCGACGACGCGATCGCAGAGGCGTTGCGTACCTTCGCCGGCGTTCCCCACCGCATCGAGCTCGTCCGCGAGCTTCGGGGAGTGCGTTACGTCAACGACTCGAAAGCCACGAACGTCGCCGCCACGCTGCGTGCCCTTGCGTCGTTCCCGGGCTCGACGCTGCATGTGATCCTGGGCGGACGAGGGAAAGCCGAGCCGTACGCACCTCTTGCCGCGGCGTTCGGATCCGGCGACCGCGCGTACCTCATCGGGGAGGCCTCGCGCGAGATCGCCGCGGCGCTCGACAGCGCCCGCGTTCCACACATCGATACGGACGGCCTTGGATCTGCTCTTGCGGCCGCGGCGTCGAATGCGACGGCCGGTGACGTCGTGCTCCTTTCGCCTGCGTGCGCCAGCTTCGACCAGTTCGAGGACTTCGAGGCCCGGGGCGACGCGTTCCGCCGCTTCGCGGAGGAGCTCGCATGACACGGGACGGCCACTTCGACCAGCGGCTTCTGGCGTTCGTCACGCTGGGCCTCGTCGCGTTCGGGCTCGTGATGGTCTACAGCGCGACGTCGGCGTCGGCCGCGCTCGGCAACGGCGATCCGATGAGCTTCCTCAAGCGTCAGACCGTCTACGCGCTCGTCGGTGTCGCGGTGATGACCGCGGCGGCTCGTTTTGACTACCACCGTCTTCGGTACCTCGCGCCCCCGCTGCTGCTCGTCGCACTGGCTCTCTGTGTTGCCGTGCTCGTCCTCGGACCCGAGATCAACGGCGCCCGCCGCTGGTTTCTGCTCGGCCCGGCCAGCTTTCAGCCGTCCGAGCTCGCCAAGCTCGCACTCTGCCTCTTTGCCGCGGTGTACCTCGCACGGCGTCGCCCGCCGCGCACATTCGGCGAGCTCTTCAAGCCGCTCGGGCTGCTCACCGCAATCTTCGGCGGTTTGATCATGCTCGAGCCCGACCTCGGGACGACGATCTCGCTCTGCGGGATGATGCTCGCCGTCTTCCTGGTCGCCGGCGTGCCGATCCGCCTGCTGGTGACGGCATCGTTTCTCGCGACCGCGATGGGCTTGCTCGCGATCTGGGTCGAGCCGTATCGCCGCGCTCGGGTTTTCAGCTTCGTCGATCCCTGGAGCGACGCCCAGGGCTCGGGGTTCCAGATCGTGCAGGCGATGATCGGCATCGGCTCAGGAGGCTTCACCGGTGCAGGCCTGGGGGAGGGAGTGGGCAAGATCTCATACCTCCCGGAGGCGCACACCGACATGATCTTCGCCGTCATCGGCGAGGAGCTCGGGCTCTTGGGCTCCGTGCTCGTGATCGGCGCGTTCGCCGTCTTCGCCGTCGCGGGGTTTCGCATCGCGCTTCGCTGCCGCGATCCCTTCGGGAAACTCCTCGCCGCCGGCCTTACGGCACTCATCTGCGGTCAGGCTGCGATCAACCTCGCTGCCGTCCTCGGGATCGCGCCGCTCACCGGAATCCCTCTCCCGTTCGTCTCTTACGGCGGCTCGAGTCTCGTGGTACTCCTCGCCGGGGTCGGGATACTCCTTAACATCGCCGTGAATGGAACAGTCGTCCAAGCTCGCGTGTCTGATCGCAGCGGGCGGAACAGCAGGGCACGTCCGGCCCGCACTCGCGGTAGCCGAAGCGCTGCGCGCGCGAGGGGTGACGGTGACGTTCGCCGGGTCGCGCGGCCGCGTCGAGTCGCATCTGGTTCCTGAGGCGGGCTTCGAGCTCGACACGTTCTCGGTCTCGGGGTTTCCGCGGAGAATTGGCCTCGACCTCGTTCGCGCCGTTACGCAGGCCGTGCAGGCGCCGCTGGCCTGCAACGGCATTCTCGCTCGCCGCCGCCCCGATGTCGTGCTGGGCGCCGGGGGCTACGTCGCCGGGCCGATGGTGCTCGCCGCACAGTTGCGCGGAATCCCGGCCGCGCTGACCGAGGCCGATGCACACCTCGGCCTCGCCAATCGGCTCGCGGCACCGTTTGCGCGCAGGGTGTTCCTCGCGTACTCGATCGTAGGCCGGGATGCTGCGAAGTACGAGGTGACGGGCCGGCCGATCCCCGCCGCCCATCTCGGTGCCGATCGCGACGTCGGGCGCGCTCGATTCGGGCTCCCGGCTGACGGCCCCGTCCTTGCCGTGTTCGGCGGCCTCGCGGGAGCCCAGGCGTTGAACGAGTTCGCCGTCCGAGCGTTCGGTGAGCACGGGCCCGCGGTTCTGCACATCTCCGGAGCCCGGGACTACGAGTCGCTACGACCGAAGGTGAAGCGTCCGGACTACGTCCTGCTTCCGACGACGGACCACTTCGGCGAGGCGCTCGCCGTCGCTGATCTTGCGATCTCGAGGGCGGGAGGCACGGTCTGGGAGCTCGCCGCAGCGGGTACGCCATCGATCCTCGTCCCATACCCGTTTGCGACCGCCGACCACCAGAGCCTCAACGCGCGCCACTTCGAACGAGGTGGTGGTGCGGTCACACTCGACCAAGGCGAACTGTCGAAAGCCCACGAGCTCGTCTCCGAGCTGCTCGGCGATGCCGAGCGCCTTGGCCGCATGAGGAAAGCCATGCACACGCTCGCGAGGCCGCACGCTGCGGACGTGATCGCCGACGAGCTCGTCGAGCTCGCATCGAAGCGGAGCAACGATCGTGCCCCGTGACAGTCTGTTGCTTGGCGGGCGGATGGCGCTTTGAACGAGAGCCCGATGCCACTCGCCGGCCGTCGGCTCTACTTCGTCGGGATCGGCGGCGCCGGGCTCTCCGCCTACGCCAACTTCTCTCGTGCGTGGGGCGCCGAGGTGCGCGGCTGGGAGACCCGCGAGACGATCTTCCTCGAAGCCCTGAACGAGATCGAGGTAGACGTAGGTGGCGATCCGGCGCCTCCCGCCGGCTTCGAGGTCGTGGTGTCGACCGCCCACACGGGTCGGGTCGAAGGACGTTCGCGGGCGGAGTTCCTCGCCGAGCTCGTCGCGCTCCGACGGTCGATCGTCGTCGGTGGCGCTCACGGCAAGTCGACAACGGCGGCGATGATCGCGTACGTGCTGCGGGAGCTCGGGGAGAATCCGTCCTGGATCGTCGGCGGCGTGGTTCCGCAGCTCGGCGGGAACGCGGGTACGGGAACGGGCTGGCTCGTTGTCGAGGGTGACGAGTCCGATCGTTCGATCGCCCTTCTCCGCCCGGAGATCGGAGTCGTTACGAATGTCGAGCTCGACCATCACGCAACGTACGCGTCGGAGTCCGAGCTGGCCGAATTCTTCGACGAGTGGCTTCGAACGGCACCTCTCGTTGTTCGTGGCTGGGAGTGCGATGCCGTCGATGTCGACCTGGCCGTTCCGGGTGAGCACAACCGGAAGAACGCTGCCGCTGCACTCGCGGCGCTCGAGCTCGCAGGTGTGGCGCGGCCCGACGCAGAGCGCGCGATCGCCGGCTTCACGGGGGTGGGGCGGAGGTTCGAGCTGGTCGGCGAGCGTGGCGGTGTTCGCGTGATCGACGACTACGCGCACAATCCCACGGAGATTGCCGCGACGCTCCGGACTGCGCGCGAGGCCACCGAGAGGCACCTCATCGCCGTGTACCAGCCCCACGTCTACGAGCGGACGCGCCAACTCTCCAGAGAGCTCGGGATCGCGCTCGGGCTCGCCGATGCTGTCGTCGTCACCGATGTGATCGACGGCCGCGATCCACCGATTGCCGGCGTCACGGGGAAGCTCGTGCTGGACAGCGTGGCCCCAGGCGTTCGCCGGGGCTGGGCTCCGACACTCGCTGACGCGGGTGTGCTCGCGCTCGCCTGGGCGAGGCCGGGCGACGTCGTCGTCACGCTCGGCGTCGGCGAGCCGTGGCGGATCGCGCGTGCGATCGTCGAAGGGCTGCCGCAGTAGCCGTGAAGATCGAGCACGACGTCTTGTTGTCCCGGCTCACGACGATCGGGACCGGAGGCCCTGCTCGCCTCGCGCGGCCCAGGACGCTTTCGGAGCTTTCGGAGGCACTGCGTTACGCGGAGAACGATAGCCTCGAGATTCTCGTCGTCGGCCTTGGCTCGAACGTGCTGGCGGCCGACGAGGGTGTCGACGCGCTCGTGCTTTCACTCGAGGGGGAGCTCGCCGATGTCGAGACACGAGACGAACTGCTCGCGGCGGGTGGAGGGGCCACGAACGCGGTGTGCCTGCATCGCGCGCGAGACGCGGGTCTCGGCGGGCTCGAGTTCGCCTGTGCGATTCCCGGAACCGCGGGCGGCGGTGTGCGTATGAACGCGGGCGCATACGGGCGCGATTGGTCGGATGTCCTCGTCCGCGCACTCGTCGTCACAGCTGGCGGCGACGGTTGGCTGGACCCTTCGGAGCTCGGGCTGTCATACCGGCATTCGTCACTCTCCCCCGGACAGGTCGTCGCTCGCGTCGAGTATCGCCTCGAGCCAAGCTCATCCGACCAGATCAAGCAGACCGTGGCCGACCTGGTCGCTCGGCGTAAAGCAACACAGCCGACGAACAGGCGAACGTTCGGGAGCGTCTTCAAGAACCCGCCAGGTGAGCTCGGCGCGGGTCAGATGCTCGAGCTCTGCGGCCTCAAGGGGTATCGGATCGGCGGTGCTGTGATCTCACCCAAGCACGCCAATTTCATCGAGAACGCGGGCGATGCGACGAGTGCCGACTGCATCGCGCTGATGGTCGAGGCGCGGCGGCGTGCGCAGGCGCGGTTCGGTGTCGAGCTCGAGCGCGAGGTCGTTTTCGCCGGCGCGATCGAGCTTCCGCCGGCGACGTAGGAAGCATGCGCCGCGCGGCGAATTTTGCCGCATGGCCGGGGGACGAACCGAGCGCGGATCGCGCCGGCATGCGCGTGCGGCAAGCGCTGTCGTCACGTTTCCGCGCGGCGCGGCGGGTGATCGCCTGCATCTCGCTCGGTTCGTCCCTTCCGGCCGCTCGCTCCTCGTCACCTTCGCGATGGTCGCAAGTGTCGTCTTCGTCTATTGGGGCGCGTACGCGTCGGCGGTTTTCGCCGTCGACCGCGTGCAGGTACTCGGCGCACCCCCGGAGATCGAGGGGGAGGTCGAAGCCGCGACGAAGGACATTCTCGGCACGAGCCTCGTCGCGGTCAACGCCGACGACGTCGAGGGCACGCTCCGCGCGCTCCCGTCGGTGGCAGGCGTGTCGGTCGACCGCGCGTTTCCGCACACGCTGGTCGTGAAGATCGCACCGGAGCGAGCCGTCGCTGT
>Ga0315283_10001860_pt1 | contig 17259 bp, 17 predicted proteins | sample YL17G09_0_MG_FD_204541 | JGI IMG/M metagenome (GOLD analysis project Ga0315283, IMG submission 204541) | Sediment microbial communities from Yellowstone Lake, YNP, Wyoming, USA - YL17G09_0 | ecosystem: Environmental > Aquatic > Freshwater > Lake > Sediment | place: USA: Wyoming | collected... | reverse complement strand
TGGGGCAGGACCTCGGCCCGCAGCCACTCGAGCATCTGCCGATCGAGCTCGGTGGGGCCGATCTCGCCGTCGACCAGGACCAGGATCATGGCCAGCTGCTCCCGGGTGAGCAGGTAGTCCTCCATCATCTTCTGCCAGGTCTTCCGCTTGTTCGCCGCCACCGAGGCGTAGCCGTAGCCGGGGCAGTCGATGAGCGCCGCCCCGTCACCGAGGGAGAAGCAGTTCAGGAGCTGGGTCCGGCCCGGCGTCTTGGAGACCAGGGCCAGCTGCTTCCGGTTGGCCAGGGCGTTGAGCAACGAGGACTTGCCCACGTTGGACCGGCCCACGATGGCCAACTCGATGTCGTTGTCGGGCAGTTGCTCGGCCCGCGCCGCCGACAGTACGAACTCGAGACGGAGGGGACCGGCGCCGGACACCGCCCGATCATGGCGTCTCGCCGACCGTTCGGTGCGGTATCTGCCTGAGCCTCGGCCGGGTTGGCCGGACCAGCTGGCGGCGACCTCGGCCATCTCGGCCAACACCAGGGCGTGGCCCGGCCCGGGCTGTGGGCACCAGCAGGCGAGGGTGGCCCTGGCCAACTCGTGCACGTGGTCCCGGATCCACACCGCCGTCGGGTCGTCGCCCCCAACCCACTCCCGGAACAGGTCGACGGACTCGGCCCGGGTCGTCGGCGTGACGATCCCGGCCGGCATGCGCACGCCCTTCCCGACGACGAGCGGGTTCCCCCACCGGGTCGGCCGGGCGGCGGTGATGACGCCGTCGGGCTTGCGCCAGCTCTTGGTCCGATGCAGTCAGATGACCTCGCTCACGGCACCGTCCAACCACGCGGGCTGCCAAGCTGGGGGCCACGACCGCACCGAGATCGGGGGACGAGCTGATGGTGGAACAGACCGAGACGTTGGCCACCGAGGACGGCCCGATGGGGGTCCACATCGTGCGCCCCGACGGTGACGGGCCCTTCCCCGTCGTCGTCTACTTCCACCACGGGCCGGGCCTGGACGCCGGCTCCAAACAGTCCATGGGTTGGATCGCCGAGGCCGGCTACTACGTGATCAGCCACGACCGCTATCACCGTGAGGAGCCCTGGTTCCACCTCACCGACAGGAACGACGAAGGGGCCATGCAGCGGTTCTGGGGCGTTCTCATGGGCACCACCGATGCGATGGTGGCCACCGACCTCGCGGCCGTGCTGGCCCACGTCGACGGTGACCCCGCCGCCCGCGAGGCCCCGATGGGCTGCATCGGCTTCTGCATCGGCGCCCGGTCCGTCCTGCGCACGATCACGGCCGATCCCGACCGGTTCCCGGTCGGCGTGGGCATGCACCCCTCGTTCACCGTGACCGACGACGACGATTCGCCCCACCGGGCCGTGCCCGCCTACACCGGCTCGATCTACCTGGGCTACGGCGCCGACGACACGATGCAGTCCCCCGAGTCCCAGCAGGCCCTGATCGACATGGTCGAGGCGATGGGTGACCGGGGCCGGGTCGAGATCCACGACGGCGCCAACCACGGCTACACCGTCCCCGGCCCCGCGTACTACGCGCCGGCCGCCGACCCTTCGTACGAGCGGGCCCTGGCCCTGTTCGACCAGGAGCTGCGCGGGCCGGCTTCCTCGGTGTAGGTCTTGACCCTCGGGCGTCAGGGGAGGACGCTTGTCGCTGCGATGGCGCCGAGACAAGGGGGATGGCGATGTTCGCTCAGATCATCGAGGGCAAGGCCAGCAGCGCGGATGCCCTGACCGCCGCGGGGGAGGCATGGGAGGCCCAGGTCCGGCCTGTGGCCGAGGGCTTTCTCGGCAGTACGGGTGGTGTCGCCGCCGACGGGTCGGCCATCCTCGTCGCCCGGTTCGCCGACCGGGCCGCGGCCGAGGCCAACAACGCCCGGCCCGAGCAGGCCGCCTGGTTCGAGGCCCACGGAGCGACGATGTTCGACGGGCCTCCGACGTTCACCGAGAGCGACGACGTCGAGGAGTTCCTCGACGGTGGATCGGACGACGCCGGATTCGTGCAGGTCACCCAGGGCCGCGTCACCGACCGCGACGCCATGGCGGACTTCGAGGCCCGAACCACGGACCAACTCGTGGCCGCCCGACCTGACCTCATCGGTGGCCTGCGGATCTGGCACGACGACAACCGCTACACCGAGGTCGACTACTTCACCTCCGAGGCCGAGGCCCGGGCCAACGAGGCCAACATGGGCGAGACCATGGCCGCCGACTTCGAGGAGTACATGGACCTCGTCAAGGTCGACCGCTACATCGATCTGACCGATCCCTTCCTGCGGTGAGCGCTCCAGGCGCCTGATTCGGCGGCCAGGGCAAACGAATCGGGCGCCAGAACGGCGCGGCACGCGCCGAGCCCTTCCCGCGACCCCGGGCCGGCCCAGCCGCCGGCGTCGCGGTCGGTGAGCCAGCCGAAGCAGCCCCCGGGGAAGTCCTCGATCCCGGACGTCGACACCCCGGCCACCGAGCTCCGCCTCGCGGCCCCGGGCCGCGTCGAGAATGGAGGTCCGCCCGGTGGGCGCTACAAACCTGGGGTGGCGAGCAATCCCGAACCCGCCCTGAGGGTCCCGTCGACCAAGGGCGTCACCGTGGCCGTGCACGACCTCGGGGGTGACGGCCCGCCGCTTCTGGTCGCCCACGCCAACGGCTTCTGTGGCGGGGCCTACGGGCCACTGGCCCGGGAGCTGGCCGGGCACCGCCAGGTGTGGGCCCTGGACTTCCGGGGCCAGGGACAGTCCACGCCACCCGAGGACCTGGACTTCGACTGGGCGGGGCTGGCCGACGACGTGCTGGCCGTGGTCGACGCCCTCGGTGGTGGGCCTCTCGACGTGCTCGGGCACTCGATGGGTGGGGCCGGGCTCCTGCGGGCCGAGGTCCAGCGCCCCGGGACCATCCGGCGCGCCTACCTCTACGAGCCGATCGTCCTGCCCGCCGGACTGGGCGAGCTCACCACGGGCGGAAACGTGATGGCCGACGGAGCCCGGCGACGCCGGGAGACCTTCCCGTCCCGGGCGCACGCCGCCTGGTCCTACGCCCGACGCCCGCCGCTCGGGTTCCTCCGGGCCGACGCACTTGCCGCCTACGTCGAGTTCGGATTCGAGGAACTGGAGGACGGCACGGCACGGCTGCGCTGCCGGGGGGAGCACGAGGCCCGAATGTTCGAGGCCAGCGGGACCATCACCACCGACGATGCCGCCGACGTGGCCCTCCCGGTGACCGTGGCCCTGGGTGACCTGGAGGAGGGCTGGGGCGGGCCCGCCCGCTTCGCCCCCGCCATCGCGGAGGCCCTGCCGAACGGCCGGCTCAGCGAGCACCCGCTCCTCGGGCACTTCGGTCCCCTGGAGAACCCGCCGGTCATCGCCGCCGACGTGCTGGCCAGCCTCGACGGTTGAGTGTTTCCTTTACACCTGTCTAGACAGTGTGATGGGCTGGCCGAATGGGCGAGCCCGAGTCGTACCGCATCAACAGCGACGACGAGCAGGTCCGGCTCGAGCAGGCCCGTCTGCTGACCCTCGCCCGGGTTGTCGACCCCACCACCCGGACCGCGCTGGAGCCACTGGTCCAGCCCGGCGGGCGCTGCTGTGACGTGGGTTCCGGCGCGGGGACCGTCGTGGCCTGGCTGGCCGACAAGGTCGGCGACCAGGGCCACGTGCTCTCCCTGGACGTGGACACCCGGTTCCAGCCCCCGTCCATCGGCGTGGTCGAGGTCCGCCCGACCGACGTCACCTCCGAACCGATCGGCGAGGCCGAGTTCGATCTGGTCCACGCCCGGGGGGTCCTCCAGCACCTCGCTCAGCGCGAGACCGTGCTGGTCGCGATGGTGGCGGCGACCAAGCCCGGCGGCTGGGTGGTGGTGACCGACGTGGACTGGATCCAGTTCGACGCCCAGGCCATCCCCGAGCCGTTCGCCACCCTCTCCTCGACTCTTCGGGGGCACTCGGTCCAACAGCACGGGTACGACGGGACCTGGGGCCGTCGCCTCGTCCCCGCCTTCCAGGCCCTGGGCCTGACCGACGTCGACGCGTCCGGCCACACCTGGACCATGCACGGCGGGACCGACTCGGCCGAGTGGTACGTCGGAGCCCTGGACCGGGCTCTGCCCCTCATCCCTCGCGAGATCTTCCCCGACGGCTTTGTCCCTGAGGAGGCCATCACCCAGGCCCGCGACCCGGAATTCGCCATCCTCTCGCCGATGTCGGTCACCTGCGTGGGGCGGAAGCCGGCATGACCGTCACCTTGGCCGAGGTCGTCGCCCGCCCCCTCTCCCGCACCCAGGCCGCCACCCGACGCAAGCTGCTGGACGCCGCCCGGGGCCTCGCCAACACCAACGGCTACGACGGCGTCACCGTCCGCGCCGTCGCCGCCGTCGCCGGGGTGTCGGCGCCCACCGCCTACCAGTACTTCTCCTCCAAGGACCACCTCCTCGTGGACGTGCTGGTCGACCTGGTCGGCGACACCACCAGCTCCCTGGCCCAACGCCCCGTCGACGGCGCCACCGTCGCCGACCGGGCGGCGGCCACCCTGCGCCGGGCCGTGGCCAACGTCGAGCGGGCCCCCCTCCTCTACGTCGCCCTCACCCGCGCCTACCTGTCCGGCGGCGACGACGTGGCCCACGCCCGTGACGCCATGGAGGGCTCGACCCGGCGGTGGATCGACGTCGCCCTCGCCGGCACCGAGGTCGATCCGGCACTGCAGGACGTGCTCGAGAGCCTGCTCTTCGCCCACATGGTCGGCCTGGTCACCGGCCGCCGCACCCCCGCCACCCTGGCCGACGACCTCGAGCGCACCGTCCGCACCGTCCTGGAGGACCGATGATGAGCACCGACTTCAGCACCTCGGCCGCGGCCAAGATCCGCGAGTTCGACGGTGAGACGCCGCTGCAGGCCATCGCCCGCCAGGGCGAGCACGAGCCGACGCGGATGACCTCGCTGGAGCGATTTCCCTACTACACGTCCTTCCCCTTCGCCTGGTACTGGGCCGCCTACAGCGACGACCTGGCGCCGGGCGAAGTCCGCCCCGTTCGCTACCTGGCCCGCGACCTCGTGCTGTGGCGGGACGAGGAGGGCGAGGCCCACGTCATGGACGCCTACTGCCCGCACCTCGGCGCCAACCTGGCCCTGGGCGGGCGGGTCGAGGGCTGCCACCTGGTCTGCCCCTACCACTGGTGGGCATGGGACGGTGAGGGCCGCAACGCCCACATCCCCTACAGCGACCGCATCAACAAGAAGGCCCGGGTCCACGCCTACCCGACCATCGAGCGCAACGGCTTCGTCCTCTTCTGGTACCACCCCGATCCCGACCAGGCCCCACTGTGGGAGGTCCCCCAGCTCGACGAGTACTTCGCCGACGAATGGACCGAGTTCTTCCCCAGCGAGTGGCAGGTGCGTTGCCCCTGGCAGGAGCTGGCCGAGAACGGGCCCGACTTCATCCACCTCAAGACCGTCCACGGGGCGGCCACGGTCCCCGAAGTCGAGGAGATCGCCTACGAGGGCTGGACCGGGCGGATCCGGGCCAAGGTCGACTTCGCCACCCCCCGGGGTCCCCAACCCGGTCGCATCGACACCGACTCGTGGGGACCGGGGGTGGGCCTGGCCCGCTTCACCGGGATCATCGACACCGTGTTCTTCGCGGGCACGACCCCGATCGACGGGGAGTGGACCCTGTCGGTGAAGGCCTACAAGGTCCGCAAGCTCGGCCCCGACGCCGAGGCGCTGGCCAAGACCCAACGGGTGGGCGACGCCCTCATCGCCGACCTGCGCAAGCAGATGGCCGAAGACAACGTCATCTTCGACAACAAGGTCCACCTCGCGAGCCCGGCCCTGATCGACGCCGACGGCCCGATCCTCCCCTTCCGCCGCTGGGCCGAGCGCTTCTACGTCGACCCCTCGGCGCTGGGCTCCAGCCCCCCGGACCTGATGGACCTGTTCCCGGACAGCAGTTCCGGCGCCTGATGTCGGTGCCAGGCCCGACATCAGGCGGCGCCGAGCACCTCGTCCTCGCTGACCGTGCCGCTGTCGCTGACCTGACTCGCCCAACGGGTGCCGTCCCAGTAGCGAAGCTGGTGCTGGCCCGAGGGGTCGGGGAACCAGCCGGGCGGCGAGAGCGCCGGCGCCGGGGGAGGCGGGGGGACCGCGACGCCCACCGGGGTGAGCGGGACACCGGCTCCGCCGACGAACAGTCGGCCGTCGGGGGCGACGGTCAGCCTCGTGGCCACCTCCCACGGACGGGCGAGGAGCACACCGATGACGGCGACGCCGGCCGACACGAACACCACCGTGGGTCCGAGGCCCGCGGTGAACCCCGGCTCACTCGGCCCCAGTAGGCCCAGACCCACCAGCACCACGGCGGAGAAGGCGGCGATACCGAGGCGGATGCGGAACCCACTCTTGAACAGGCCGCTGTAGCCCAGCGCGCTCAGGTCGTGGCCCAAGTGCGCCCGCTCCTCGGGGTAGGACCACTTGGTCGCCATAGCGCGGCCCTTGGCCTTCCGGACGGCGTTGGCGGGCGTCATCGTCCCGCCCAAGGCGATCAAGCCGATGAGCGCGAACACGAACACGAGGCTCGGGGCGTGCCCGTAGGTGGTGATCACCGGCCCGTAGTCGTACTGCCAAGCCCAGAGATGGAACATGGACTCGGCGGGCATCGTCCCCGTGCCCACGTTGGCACCGATCAGCATCCCGCTGGCGACGACCTCGAAGATCATGACCACCGCGAACCCGAGCCTTGCCAGCGTGGCCCCGAGGCCCCGACCCCTGTCCAGCGCGACGCCGGACCATCCCGGACCGGCGACGGGGGGAGCACCTCCTGGTGGCATCGTCTGCATGGCCAACCTCCTTTCCTGGAGGCGTCGCTTCGCCGCAATCGTCCTCCCGGCCCGACGCTGCAGCCAGGGGCGAACGTCCCGCGCTCAGGCGGTGAGCTCGGCCATCAGTTCGAGGACTGCGGAGTCGCCGCTGCCGACGATGAGGGTGGTGACCGGGCCGGCCTTCCAGGCCTCGAGACGCTCGGCGATGCGCTCCCGGGGGCCACAGAGGCTGATCTCGTCGGCGAAGTCGTCGGGGACGGCGGCGATGGCTTCCTCCCGCCTCCCCTCGAAGAAGAGGTCCTGGATCCTGAAGGCCGCCTCCTCGTGGCCCATCCGGGCCATCAGCTCGGTGTGGAAGTTGCGGCCCTTGGCCCCCATGCCCCCGATGTAGAAGCCGAGCATGGCCTTCACCGGCCAGAGCGCCGTGGCCACGTCGTCGCCCACGACCACCGACACGTTCACCGCGATCTCGAAGCCCTCGGGCACAGCCGGCAAGGCGTAGAGGTCCGATCGCGACGGTGGGAAGTAGAGCGGCAGCCATCCGTCGGCGATCTCGAAGGCGAGGGCCACGTTCTTGGGCCCTTCGGCCCCGAGGAGGATCGGGATCCGGGGGCGCAGCGGGTGGGTGATCAGCTTCAGCGGCTTGCCCAGGCCGACCGCGCCCTCGCCGTCGTACGGCAGCGGGTAGTGGGGCCCGGCGCTGGTGACCGGCGCCTCCCGGGCCACGGTCCGGCGCACGATGTCGACGTACTCCCGGGTCCGGGCCAGCGGTTTGGCGAACGGGCGACCGTACCAACCCTCGGCCACCTGCGGGCCGCCCACCCCGAGGCCGAGCACGGCCCGGCCACCCGACAGGCCGTCGAGGGTGATGGCGTGCATGGCCGCCGTCGTCGGCGGCCGGGCGCCGATCTGAGCGATGCCCGTGCAGAGCTCGATCCTCGACGTCGCTCCGGCCACCGCGGTGAGGGGCGAGAAGGCGTCGCTGGACCACGACTCTCCCGTCCACAACGAGTCATAGCCCAGGGCCTCGGCCCGCTGGGCGGCGGCGATCAGGTCGGTGGCCGGTCGGGGCTCCGCCGTCCAGTAGCCGTACTGATAGCCGAGCTTCAGGTCGGGCACCCCGGAAGGGTGCCACGGTTACGGCGACAGGACGAACGGCACTGGAACGGGGCGTGGTCATCCGCAACCATGGCGCCGTGAACCTGCACCACCCCCTGTCTGCCGCGGTTCTCGGACTCGGTGCGTACCTGGCGTTCGGGCGGCCCCGGCTGCGCCACTGGGGCGCCACCGACGAGGAGGTCCACGAGCGCTTCCCCGGTGACGACCTCATCGCCGGCGCCGGCCACCCGTCGACGATGGCCACCTCCCTTCCCGCCCCGCCCGGGGAGGTGTGGCCCTGGCTGGTGCAGATGGGCTGTGACCGGGCCGGCTGGTACTCGTGGGACCGCCTCGACAACGGCGGGCGACCCAGCGCCGACCGGATCCACCCCGAGTGGCAGGACCTGGTCGAGGGCGGCCGGCTCCTGTCCGTGCCCAGCGGCGCCACGTGGTTCGAGGCGGCGATCGTGGACGAGCCCCGGACCCTGGTGCTCCGGGCCGACATCGAACTGCCGTCGGGCCACGCCTTCGACCCGACCGGCCCGCTCCCCCGAGCCTTCAGCGAAGGGGTCTGGGGCTTTCACCTGCGCCCGGTCGAGAGCGGCATCGCCACCCGCCTCGTCGTGCGCACGTGGGGCCGGACGGCACCGCAGCCGCTGATGAAGGTGGTCGACGTGGTCCTGGGCGAACCGGCCCACGCCATCATGCAGACCCGCCAGTTCGAGGTCCTCCGCCGCCGGGTGACCGAGGCCAGGTCGGTCTCGACCTCGCCGATGGAACACGCGACGGAGATGGCTCAGGGGAAGAGCACGTAGACCTTGCGCAGGGTCTCGTGGATCTCCCAGGTCCCGGCCCAGCCCTTCGGGAACACCGCGGTCGACCCCGCCGACAGCTCCACCTCGGTGCCGTCGTCGTGGCGGCAGGTCATCCGGCCGGAGAGCACGTGGATGAACTCGCCCTCCTCGAGGTCCCAGCGGGAGTTCCCCGGCTCGCATTCCCAGATCCCCGCGGTCACCGACTCGTCGTCGGCTGCCCACAGGTCCAGCCCGTAGGTCGCCATCGGCTCGCCGAGCGCGGTGGCCAACGGCGACTCCAGCATCCCCCAGTCCTCGAGGTCGTCGGTGGACAGTTCGGCGGCACGGACGTTCGGCGTGGTCACGTGAGGACCGTAGCCAACCCGCCACCGGCCCGGGGCCGAAGCGGCGGGTCTAGATTCACGCGCCGTGCCCCTTCTGTGGTCGATCGACCGGTGAGCGAAGCGATGTCCACGTTCGAGCGCGACGACCTCCTGGCCAAGGCGCAGGAGCGGGCGGGCGGCCTCACCGACCTCGGGCCGGGCCCGTTCCTCGAGGGGATGGACCGCTTCATCGCCTCGCTGAACGCCGAAGCGGCCCTCAACGACATCGGCCGCTTCATCGCCGAGGAGCGGATCCTGCTCCACGTCACGAACCGCTTGCTCTACGTCCACGACCGCGAGGCGCATCCCGAGATCGCCGGCGTCGACGTGGTCAAGCCCGTGTTCATCATCGGCCTGCCCCGGACGGGCACCACGATCCTGCACGACATCCTGAACCAGGACCCGGCCAACCGGGCCCCCCTCACCTGGGAGCTGATGTTCCCGTCCCCGCCCCCGGAGGCGGCCGTCGGCAACGACGACCCCCGGGTCGAGGCGTGCCAGGCCACGATCCCCGACGGCGATCTGCAGTCGACCCTGTTCAAGGCCATGCACCCGATGGGGGCGACCCTGTCCCAGGAGTGCGTCGTCATGATGGGCGAGGCGATGTGCACCCCGCTGTTCCACAACCAGTTCCGGGTGCCCCGCTACCAGGACTGGGTGGACACCGGCGCCGACTGGTCCGCCGTCTACGACTTCCACCGCCGCCAGCTCCAGCACCTCGGGTGGCACAAGCCCGGCGACCGGTGGATGCTCAAGACCGGCGCCCACATGTGGGGCCTGGACCAGTTGCTGGCCACCTACCCCGACGCCCGCATCGTCTTCACACATCGGGACCCGGTGAAGTCGATGACGTCCTACGCCAGCCTGACGACACTCGTGCGGTCGCTCGGCAGTGACGAGGTCGACCCACACGAGATCGCCGAGGACTGGACGGCCCGGTTGAAGACGATGCTCGAACGGGCGATGGCCGTGCGGGCCGCCCGGGAGTACCCGGACGCCGTCTTCTACGACATGCACTTCCAGGATTTCGTCGAGGACCAGTTCGCGGAGATCGAGCGGATCTACGACGCCCTCGACCTCCCGATGTCGGACGAAGGCGGGGCGGCCATGCGGGCCTACATCGCCGACCACCCCAAGGGTGTGGACGGGATCCACCGCTACCGGCCCGAGGAGTACGGCGTCGACCCGGTCGCCGTCCGGCGCGACTTCGCCCCCTACATCGAACGTTTCGGGCTGGAGCCCGAGGCCCCGGAGCCGGAGGACGGCCCATGAGCCCCGCGACGATGCGCGCTTGGCGCACCCACGAGTACGGCGAGCCCGGCGTCGCCCTGCACCTCGACGAGGTCGAGATCCCCGAGCCCGGCGACGGCGAGGTGCGCATCCGTGCCCTGGGCATCCCGCTCAACCTGAACGACCTCGAGCGGATCACGGGTGGCAACATGATGGTGCGGCCCGACCTGCCCTACGCGCCCGGCATGGAGGTCATGGGGATCGTCGATGCCTGCGGGCCCGGCACCGAGACGTGGGCCGGCCGGCGCGTGGTCGCCATCACCCGGGGCGCCCACGGTGCGTTCGCCGAGTACTCGATCTGCCCCGCCGTCTCCCTGTTCGACATGCCCGAGGACATCGCCCTGCCCGATGCGGCGGCGCTGTTCTTCCCCTTCCACCTCGCGTGGCTCGGCCTGTTCGACCGGGCCGAGCTGCAGGCGGGCGAGACCGTGCTCATCCACGCCGCCGCGGGGGGCTCGGGCTCGGCCGCCATCCAGTTGGCGGTGGATGCCGGCGCCCACGTGATCGCCACCGTGGGCTCCGAGGACAAGGTCCCGCTGTGCCGGGACCTCGGCGCCGAGACCGTCGTCAACTACCGCACCGACGCCTTCGGCCCCGTCGTCCTGGAGCAGACCGGCGGCAGGGGGGCCGACGTCGTGTTCGACAACGTGGGCGACGCGGTCATGGCCGACTCACTGGCCTGCACGGCGTACAACGGCCGCTACCTCATGATGGGGTTCGCCTCGGACAAGACGGTCGCCGACGAGAAGACGATCGTCCCCCGGGCCATCGCCCTGGCGAACGTCAAGCTGTGCGGGGTGCTGCTGTCCTATGCCGATGCCGAGTTCGGCGCCGGCATCAAGGCGGCGATGGGCTGGAACTTCCCGTCCATCGACCTCGGCAACGAGATCATGGGCCAAGTGCTGGAACGGGTCCGTGACAGCCGGGTGCGGGCGGTCGTGGGCCGGGTCGTCGACTTCGAGGACGTCCCCGCCGCCTTCGAGGCCATGGCCAACCGGGAGACCGTCGGCCGCACGATCGTGCGCCTCTGGGAGGACTGATCGTCGCCGTCGACCTCAGGACGACCGCAGCTCCACCGGCAGGTGCTTGCTACCGGCAACGAGGTTGGAGCGGAGCGGCACCGCCGGGCCCAGCGAGCCGATGACCGGTGCCCGTCGGGCCAGTTCCTCGAAGAGGACCCGGAGCTCCAGCCGGGCGAGGCCGGCACCGAGACAGACGTGGGGACCGCCGCCGCCGAGAGCGACGTGGTCGTTCGGATCGCGATCGATGTCGAAACAGAAGGGATCATCGAAGACCTCCTCGTCCCGATCGGCCGAGATGTACCCGAGACTGACCTTGTCGCCCGCCCTGACCTGATCTGTCGCCGCCCCTGACCCTCCGCTGGCGGCAAGCTACTCGCCGCGCCAGACGGCGCCGATCCGCCCCGCCTCGGACCGGCCCTGGGCGAGCCCGGTGGCGCCCACCGCCTGCACCGTCTCGGCACTGAAGTCCATGAGGTTCCCACCCGTTGCCGCGATCGTGGCGTCGTCGAACTCGACCACCTCCACCACCGACCCACCGTCGCGGAGCGCGGCCACCTCGGCGTCGAGCGGGGCCCGGAGGTAGGCCTCCGCACCCAGGACGACGCGGGTGATGCACGACACGATCACCACGACGTCGTGGCCCTCGGTCAGGCCGGCGTTGGTCCCGGAGATCACCCCGCCGTCCATGTAGCGCCGACCGTCGATCGTGATGGGCGGGAGGATCCCGGGCACCGCACAGCTCGAGGCCACGGCTCGGTCGAGCGGCACACCGGAGCCCGCGTCCCAGACGGTGAAGGCTCCGGAGTCGACGTCGAAGGCGGTGCAGGCGTAGTCCCGGTCCGGCCATGGCGTCCCGAGGTCGGACCCCACGGTGGCCACGAAGTCGTCCTCGGGGATCGTCTCGGCCTTCGCCGCCAGGCGACCCAGGTCCCCGATGATCTCGTCGTGGGCCCGGCCCCCGGTCAGGGCCTCGAACATGGCGACCCCGACGGCCATGAGGGCCTCCCCGTCGACCACGGGGACAGCGGGACCCGACGTGGGTGGGGCGACCGGCCGGGTGGCGGCGAGCAGCTCGGCGGGCGAGGCGCCGAGGGCGAGGCGGGCGCCCACGATCGAGCCGGCCGAGGTGCCGACGATGCGGTCGGCGTCACTCAGGTCGACCCCGGCCTCGGCCAGGCCGGCCACCAGCCCCGCCTCCCAGGCCACACCGACCGGGCCACCACCACCGAGGACCAGTGCCTTGCTCATGACGCCCTTGTTACCAGGGGTGACGCTCGACCAGTTCCACCTGGTAGCCGTCGGGATCGGCGACGAAGCCAATGGTGACCGGCCAGCGTTCCATGCGGGTGGGGGCCATGACCGACACGTGCCCGGCGGCGAGGGCGGCCGCGTGGGTGCCGGCGATGTCGTCGGTGTTCACGTAGAGCTTCCACATCGCCGTGCCCATGGTGATGGGCCCGTCCTGGTCGTCCTGCTGGGCCAGCTGGACCTTGCCCCCCTTGTCGGGGTGCTCCAGGATCGCCTCCCGGGCGCCGCTGATGTCGGTGCGGCTGGTGCAGGTCAGGCCCAGGGTCTCATAGAAGGCGACCGTGGTGTCGAGGTCGGTGACGTTGATGCAGTACTGACCGAGCCAGGCCGGGGTGGTCTCGTCACCGTCCTGCCAGGGGTGGCGCTGGACGAACTCGACGAGGTAGCCGTCCCGCTCCTTCACGAAGCTGACGCTGGTCGGCCACTGCTCCATGCGCACCGGGGCCATGACCTCCTCGGCCCCGGCGGCGAGGGCGGCGGCGTGGATCGCCCCGATGTCGTTGGTGTTCACGTAGAGCTTCCAGAAGGCGTTGCCCCTGTCCAACGGTCCGGCCTGGTCGTTCTGCTGGGCCAGCTGCATCTTCCCCCCCCTGGCCAGGTTCTCGACGATGGCCTCGCCCGCGGTGTCGATGGCGGTACGGCTGGTGCACTCCAGGCCGAGGGCCTCGTAGAAGGCGACGGACACCTCGAGGTCGGTGACGTTGATGCAGTACTGCCCGATCCAGCTGGCCATGAGTTTTCTACTCTAGTTCAGAAACTCCTGCGGCAAGGCGGAGAACTCGTCCGGGCGGGTCACTGGTGGGATGTGGCCGCAGTCCCCGTTCACGACGGTCGGCGGGCCCGGGAGGTGGGATCCGCTCGACGACCCGGTCCCAGAACCGAGCGGTACTCGCCCCCCCGTGGATCAGCGAGAAGGTCGTCATTCCGACCCGTTCCGGGACCTGCCCGCCGTCACGGGGCGGCAACTCCAGGACCCAGAACGGAGGGGGGTCAGGGGACATGGGCGGTCTCGGCGTCGGCGACGAAGCTGTCGCGGTCGGCGGGGAGGAGGAAACCGGCTTCGACGGCGGCATCGGCGGAGGCGGTGACCTCGGCCACGTAGTCGTCGTGGTCGGTGTAGAGCTCGGCCAACTGGGCCCGGGTGAAGGGCGTCTCGGTCCCGAAGAGCGAGCAGAACACGCTGCCACTGCTGTTGTCCCCCCGCAGGGCGGACACCGGGGCGTCGACGGGCGGGGTGCGGATTCCGCCGACCACGTTGCCGAGGTCGTCGCGGACCAGTTCGCCGCCCTCGGACTCGATGTCCCCGGAGGTCGGCGGCGGCGTGCCGTCGACAACCCAGGCGTCGAGCGCGGAGAACGTCGCCCGCAGGACGGGCGCCTGCGGGCCATCGTTGATCGTGCCGCACTGCGCGGTCGGATCGGCGTTCGAGCCCGGCAGCCAGACCTCCCCGGAAGCCCGCCCGTAGACCAGCGTCGACGCGTCGGCGTGGGCCGCGCCGGCCACCTCCCAGGTGACGACCGAGTCGGAGTCGTCCTGGCGGCCGTCGAGGTGGCCCAGGAAGACCAGGTCGGTCTCGCTCTCGAACTGCAGCGCCGGCGCGCCGATGTCGGTGCGGAGGTTGGCCGGCTCGGGCATCACCAGATTCGGGTCCGCGTTCAGCGGCGCCGCCTCGGCGCCGCGGCTGTGGACGAGGAAGCCGTCGTAGATGTCGGCCACGGGCTGGACGGCGTTGAGGTAGGTGGCCAGGCGGCCGGACGACTGGGACTCACCCGCGCCCAGCAGGTGGGTCACCGCCAGTCCGTCCAACGGGTCCACCTCACCGGGACGGCGTAGCAGCTGTGCGACCTGGCTGAACATGTCGTAGGAGAACTCGTCGCCCGGGTGGTCGAGGTCGGCGTAGCGCTCCGGGTCCCACTGCTGCAGAGGGAGCAGTGCGACCTCCGGCACGCCGGGCACCTCGAGCGTCGGTCCGCCGCCCTGCACGCCGGTCGCCTGCGCCGACACCCCGACATAGGCGTAGCCCTCCTCCATCAGCAGCCGGTGCAGGAAGCCGAACATCGGGTCGGAGTCCCGTCCGGCGGTGACATTGAGCCACTCGACCAGCACCGTGCCGTTGAAATCGGCCGCGTCCACCGGGCGCCGGACGAGGATCCGGGTCGTGTACGGCGCCGCGTCGGCGGGCCTCACGGCCCAGACGCCATCGGTACCCAGCTCCCCGCGAGGCGTGTACGACGTCGCCACGCCGGAGATGAAGTACTCCTCCTCGGTGTAGCCGAACTCCTCGGCCAGGCCCCCCGGCATCGGGTTGTAGGGCACGCCGTACTCGCCGCCCTCGATCGGGCCTACGGCCGTGGGCACGGCGACGTCAGCCCCGGGCGGCTCCGTCGTGGTCGCGGTCTCGGTGGACGCCGGCTCGGTCGAGGCCGTTTCACTCCCCCCGCCGTCGTCGCCGCTGCAGCCGGCGGCGACGACCAGCCCCAGCACGACCACGGCCAGCGCCCGTTGGATCCTCATGTCTCCCGGTCGATCGTCCAGTGCGGCAGCAGGCTCGGGTCGGCCCGGAGCTCCCGCCGGGCGGCAGCCTCCCAGAAGCCCAGGAAGCCCTCGCCGTCGCCTCCCTCGAAGAAGCCCAGGACCGCAGGCGGCAGCTCGTCGCCCCCACCGCCGACCTCGGTCAGCCAGGCCGTACGGCACCGGGACTCGAAGGCCACCGAACGCTGGTGGGCAGCCCGGATGGAGCCGCCCAGGATGAACACGCCGTGGTGGGCGAGCACGGCCAGCTCGGCGTCGCCCATGGCGGCGATGGCCTTGGCCGCGGTCGACGAGTCGTTGACGGCCCCGCCGTACTCGTCGACCAGCGCCGCGGTGCCGCCGCCGAGGACCGAGCTCTGGTCGTGGCGGCCGGGCAGTCGACCGAGGTCGGCCCAGACCGTCCCCCAGCGGGGGTGGTGGTGGACGGCGACCTGCACGTCGGGTCGGGCCCGGTGCAACTCGAGATGCAGCGGGATGCCCAGGGGCACCGGCCAGTCGCCGTCGACCACGTTGCCCTCGAGGTCGATGCGGATGACGTCCTGGGGCCGGAACTCGTCCCAGGTCAGCAGCCAGGGGTTGCAGAGCAGCGTGCCGTCGCCCTGGTTCACCGTGATGTGACCGGCCAGGTGGTCGTCGTAGCCCTCCCGCCAGAGGGTGCGGGCGAGCAGGACCATCTCGGTCCGGATGTCGAGATCGGGCAGCAGCCGGTCGGCGGTCGGTTCGAAGTCCATGTCCGTGGATTGAGTCTAGATTCACCGCGTATGGGGGGTCGTCTGGAGGGCAAGGTCGCCATCGTCACGGGGGCAGCCCGGGGCCAGGGTGAGGCCGAGGCCCGCTTGTTCGTGACCGAAGGGGCCCGGGTGGTGGCCACCGACGTGCTGACCGACGCCGTCGAGGAGGTGGCCGCCGACCTGGGGGACGCCGCCATCGGCCTGACCCACGACGTGGCCGACCCCGAGGCCTGGGCTGCGGTCGTGGCCATGGCCGTCGAGCGGTTCGGCGGCGTGGACGTGCTGGTCAACAACGCGGGCATCCACTGGATCCGGGCACTGGCCGACGAGGACCCGGCCGACCTCGAGCGCCTGCTGCAGGTGAACCTGGTCGGGCCCTACGTCGGCATGCAGGCCGTGATCCCGGCGATGCAGGCCCGCGGCGGGGGCTCGATCGTGAACATCTCGTCCTTCGCCGGCCTAGCGGGGGTATGGGGCCACAGCGCCTACGGAGCGTCCAAGTGGGGCCTGCGGGGTATCACCAAGACCGCCGCCATCGAGCTGGGCCCGATGGGCATCCGGGTCAACTCCGTGCACCCCGGCCCCATCGACACGGCGATGCTGCCCGTGCCCGCCGACGCCCCGATGTTCACGGCCTACCCGCTGGGTCGGGCGGGCACCGCCGAGGAGGTGGCGGAGGCCGTCCTCTTCCTCGCCGCCGACGCGTCGTCCTACCTGACCGGCGCCGAGTTGGCCGTCGACGGCGGCCTGGCCGCCGGCACCGTGCCTAGAGTCGCTCGCTGATGCCGGCTTCGGAGACCGTCCGCATGTTCATCGACCTCGTGAGCACCACGTTCCCCGACGTGGGGGGTGACTGCCTCGACGCCACCGAGGCCCGCCGCATCCTGAGTGAGCGGCCCGAGCTGCCGCTGGCCCCGATCGACCTGCCCTCGGTAGACAACACGACGATCACCGGTCCGGACGGCGACATCCCCGTGCGCATCTTCACCCCGGCGGACGTCGGCGAACCACCGAACGTGATCGTCTACTTCCACGGTGGGGGCTGGGCCATCGGCGACCTCGACACCCACGACCGCACGACCCGGCGCCTGGCCAAGGACCTCGGCGCCGTGGTTGTGTCCGTCGACTACCGGCTGGGCCCCGAGGACCGCTGGCCGGCGGCCGCGGAGGACGCCTACGCCGCCACGGCCTGGGCCCGGGAGCACTACGGCCCCCGTCGCCTCGTCGTGGCCGGTGACTCGGCGGGCGGGAACCTGGCCGCCGTGGTCAGCCTGATGGCCCGGGACCGGGGC
>Ga0315283_10001859_pt1 | contig 17263 bp, 17 predicted proteins | sample YL17G09_0_MG_FD_204541 | JGI IMG/M metagenome (GOLD analysis project Ga0315283, IMG submission 204541) | Sediment microbial communities from Yellowstone Lake, YNP, Wyoming, USA - YL17G09_0 | ecosystem: Environmental > Aquatic > Freshwater > Lake > Sediment | place: USA: Wyoming | collected... | reverse complement strand
CCCAATGAAGACGATCGACACGACCGCAGAACGTGTATTCGAGATCGGCGCTGAGCTACGCGACCGGACCCGCCAAGGGCGTGGTTGCATCACGCTCAGTTTCCCAGGGGCTAGGAGTGCTCGGTGCTCACGGATGAGAACCGCATTGAGATCCCAGCCATGAGCATCGAATAGAGACGATCATTTCCATGAGACGACCTTCCAACCGCAATATGTTCATCTCGCTCATCGTTGCTGCGGTGTCTGCATTCGCCGTTTACAAGCTCGAGTTCGCGCCGGTGCTGGTGGTCGCGCACACCGTGGCTCGGGGTGAACTCGTCGCCGACGTCATGGGCACGGGCACGCTGGAGGCACGGGTGAAGACGACGATCAGCGCGCGAATCCAGGAGCGCCTCGAGGAGGTGCTGGTGGATCAGGGGAGCGTGGTCAAAGCCGGCCAACTCCTCGCCCGACTCGATGAGGCGGAATCCAGCCGGCAGGTCGCGATTGCAGAGGCCACGCTGGCGGCGACGAAGAAAAGTGCAGAGCGGGTGCGCGCTGATCTCGCCCGCTCGCTGGCGGTGCTCGCCCTCGCGCAACTCGATCACACGCGCCAGACGAAACTTCTCGCCAATCGAGTCGTGTCACGATCCGATGTAGACAAGACGGCGGAAGCATTGCGCGTGGCCCAGGCCGATCTCGAGCGCTCTCGCGCGGCCATCGCGGAGGCCGAGGGGCAGATCGCCGTGGCGGAGAAGAATGTGCTCTATCGCAAGGAGCAGCTCTCCTTCACCGAAATCCGCAGCCCCTACGATGGGCTCATCGTTCGGCGCGACCGCGATCCCGGCGATGTGCTGGTGCCCGGCGCATCCCTGATGCAGATCATCTCGCTCGATGAACTCTGGGTCAGCGCATGGGTGGATGAAACGGCGATGCCAGCGCTCGCGACGGATCAACCGGCGCGCATCGTGTTCCGCTCAGAGCCGGGCCACAGCTATCCCGGAACAGTGTCACGCCTCGGACGAGAGACGGACCGCGAGACGCGCGAGTTTCTCGTGGATGTGCGGGCGAGCGAGCTGCCGATGAACTGGAGCGTCGGGCAGCGTGCCGAGGTTTTCATCGAGACTGCACGACAGGCCGATGCGGTGCTGCTGCCGCCCGCCTTCCTCTCGTGGAAGGCGGCGCAAGCCGGTGTCTTCGTAGAGTCCGGCCGCACGGCGCAGTGGCGCGAGGTCACGCCCGGTTTGCGGGGTAGGGATTTCGTCGCCATCACGAAGGGGTTGAGCGCGGGCGATCAAGTAGTGCGCGCGCCCGATGGTCAGAGAGCCGCGCTCACCGACGGAGAACGAATCAAGCTGCCATGAACCTCGCCATCCGCGACATTCGCCACAACGCGGGGCGCTTTGCCTTCACCACCGTCGGCATCGGCATGCTACTCATGCTCGTGATGGGCATGGGCGGAATCTATCGGGGCCTCATTTTCGAGGCGACACTGCTCGTGGATCGCGTGGGCGCCGATCTTTGGGTCGTGCAGGGCAGCACGCGCGGACCCTTCGCCGAAATCTCCCGGCTCCCGGCCAACCTTGAAGACCGCGTACGGGCCGTGCCGGGCGTGGCGCGGGCACGCCGCTTCATTTCTCACACCATCCAGCGCGAGCACCGCGGCCGTCCGCTGCGCATGGTCGTGCAAGGACTCGCCTGGCCCGATGATCAAGGGGACTGGGTGCCGCTGGTCGCGGGTCGTCCGCTGCGGCAGGCGCACTACGAAATGATCGCAGACCAATCGCTCCGCCTTTCGCTGGGCGAGAAGATCAAGCTCGGCAAGGACGTGTATGAAGTCGTCGGGCAGACGCGCGGCCTGGTCGGTACGAGCGGCGACGGTCTCACTTTCTTCACCGCCAGCGACGCCCTGGCGATCCAGTTCGACGTGCCGGGCGAGGCTGTGCGCCTGGAACGCGCGGCGCGACGCGCCCGCGTGCAAGAGATGGATCTCGGTCGCCTCCAGCCGTTGCTTCTCGACCGCGCTGCCGGCCTCTCCACCGGCATCCCCGGCCTCGCCATGCCGGAGGTCAGCGCCATCCTCGTCACCCTCCAGCCCGGAGCGGATGAAGCCGCCGTCCGCGACGCCCTCCGTACCTGGCCGGATATCACCGTCTATTCCGCGCAGGAGCAAAGAGACCTGTTGCTCGCCGGCATGGTGGACAAAGCGCGCCGCCAGCTCGGGCTCTTCCGCGCCCTGCTCATCATCATCTCCACCATCGTCATCGCGCTCATCATCTACACTCTCACGCTCGACAAGATCCGCGACATCGCTCTGCTCAAACTCATCGGCGCGCGCAACACCGTCATCGGCGGTTTGATTCTCCAACAGGCCCTATTCATGGGGGCGTTCGGCTTTGGCCTCGCCTGGTGGATGGGCCTGTATCTCTTTCCTTACTTTCCCCGGCTCGTCCTCATCGAAAATTCCGACCTGGTTTCGCTCGGCCTCATCGTCATCGTCATCTCGACGCTTGCCAGCCTGCTCGGCATCTGGAAAGCCCTGCGCGTTGAACCCAACACCGTCCTCGCCGTATGAGCGCGCCCGGAGAGCAGAAGCCCGCGATCGAGGTCAATAACCTCCGCAAAGTCTATGGCAGCGGACATACCGAAGTCGTCGCTATCCGCGATGCGACGCTGCAAATCGGGCGCGGCGAAATGGTCGGCCTGTTCGGCCCGAGCGGATCCGGGAAATCCACGCTGCTCGCCGCGATGGCACTCATCAATCCGCCCACCTCCGGCAAGATCGCCATCAGCGGCCAGCCTGTCATGGACGGCCCACGCGCCCTGGTGGATGCCCGCGCGTTCCGCCGACAGAACATCGGCTTTATCTTTCAAAAGCCGAATCTCATCCCATTTCTCACTGCGCTGGAAAACGTCCAGGTGGCGCTGGAGATCAACGACACCCCGGCGAACAAGGCTCGCGAACGCGCGCTCGAACTTCTCGATTACCTCGGCGTCCGGCCGCGCGCCGACAACCTCCCCGACGCACTTTCCGGCGGCGAGCAACAGCGCGTCGCCATCGCCCGCGCCCTTGCCAACGACCCCAGCCTCATCCTCGCAGACGAACCGACGGCTTCACTCGACGGCGCCCTCGGACGCCAGGTTATGGATCTCTTTGCCAAAGTCGCTCACGAACGCCATGCCGGCGTCCTCGTCGTCACCCACGATTCCCGCACCCTCGAAATCTTCGACCGCATTCTGGACGTCGAAGACGGCATGATCACTAGCCGCACCGATCAGAAGAAACCCGCGCCACAACGCGCTTCATGAGCTATCGATGCTGCACCGCCGATCGAGCAGCCTTCAGAAGTGCGCCAACGCGACACCTACCACGGCTGACGTGGCAGGCAATCAGGAGGATCTACCGATGGACGCTCTCGAGCTGACGCCCGCGCGCGTCCGCGAGCTCGGTGCCAGGCTGCGCGATCTCCTCGAGCTGCGCGGCGAGCCCGTAGGGGTCCGTCTGCTGCACGCGGGCGCGGAGCGGCCTGCCGAAGCGAAGACGCTGGTACAGCATCGCTACTGCCAGGCCGTGATGCGCGCCCGCCGTGGAGAGGACGTCCTTCTCGATGCCGCCGGGATCTCGTGTCCCGCCGCAGCGGCGGCCTTCGGCTTTCGTCCGCTCCCGGCCGGCTTGGCCTCGGGACAGGGGCTCATCGGCTTCGGGATCGTAGCCGACGCCGAGGTGGGTCGTCGCATCTTCGAGCAGATGCCGAAGCTCGAACTCGGAACGCTCGAAGCGCTTCATGTCTTTCCGCTCTCTGCCGCGCGCTACGTGCCCGACGTGATCGTGGTGGAAGACGAGGTCGAGACACTGATGTGGATCGTGCTCGCCTACATGCACGCGACCGGCGGGAAGCGCGTCGAGAGCTCGACAGCCGTCTTGCAGGCGGTCTGCGCGGACTCGACGCTCACCCCGCATCTCGAGCACCGGCTGAACTTCGGCTATGGGTGTTACGGTTGCCGCGACGCCACCGACATCGAGCGGAACGAGACTGTGCTCGGGATGCCCGGCGACGTGCTGCCTGCCGTGGTCGAGCACCTGGAGGTGCTCCGGCAGAAGGCCATGCCAGCCTCGCGCTCGAAGCGCGCCCTTGCCGGGCTCGAGGGTCGCGCCCGGCGGGGGTCGAACGCGCCATAGACGAGATTCCGCGCTCCATGAGGAAAGGTTATCGAAGCTATGTGCGAACTCTTGGCGCTGTCCAGTCTGCGCCCGACCCGGTTGACCTTCTCTCTGGATGCGCTGGCATCCCATAGCGGCCCCGCCAGCAGGCACCGCGACGGCTGGGGCGCCGCATTCTATCAAGACGGGGATGTGGCTCTCTTTCGAGAGCCGACAGCGGCGAGCGACAGCCCGCTTGTTCGCTTCCTCGAAGCGCAAGGACCAAGCACGACGCTTGCCATCTCGCACATCCGCCGCGCAACCCGCGGGCCGGCCGCGCTGTCGAACACACAGCCCTTCCTCCGCGAGCTCGCGGGCCGTGTGCACGTGTTTGCCCACAACGGGAATCTTTCCGGTATCGAGCAGTCGAGGAAGCTCGTATTCGACCGATACCGTCCGGTCGGTGTGACGGATTCCGAACACGCCTTCTGCGTACTGCTCGAGCGGATCCGCGGTCTTTGGGACGCGACACCCAGCCTGCCGTCCCTTGGCGAGCGCCTCTCGGTGATCTCGGAATTTGCCGCCGATCTAAGGGAGCTGGGGCCCGCCAACTTTCTCTACGCGGACGGCGACGCTTTGTTTGCCCACGGGCATCGACGCCTACAAGCAGCCACCAGCAACGTCGAACCGCCCGGCCTCTTTGTCCTCTCGCGCCGCTGCGAGGATGCGGACGAATCCGTGCGTGCCCGCGGGCTGTACGTCGCTCCCGGCTTCCAGGAGGTGTCGCTGGTCGCGAGCGTTCCGCTGACTGAAGATCATTGGCAGCCATTCGCCGAAGGCGAGCTCGTCGCCGTGTCGGCGGGGAGGCGGATCGACGTAGCGACGTCGTGAGTCTGACCAGCTGGTGTACCCCGCGCTCGCAACTCGAGGGACCAGCCGCAAAGACGCGCGGGCGACCAGAACGTCCGGTCTTCCTTACCGCAGTGGCGGAATGAGCAACGTGGGAACCACTGTGCGGCGGGCGACATGGTAGGCGACGCTGCCCATGAACCTCTCGCCGAAATAGCCACGGCCCTGGGTTCCCATGACGACCAGCGAGTAGTCGCCCTGCTCGGCGCGTTGGACGATCTCCTGCTTCGGCAGGCCATAGGGCAGCTCGATACTCACCGACGCGGCGCCTAGTTCCCTCAGACGCTTCTCCATGCGCTGTAGCCGCTCACGGTCGATCCGGTTGAATTCTTCCAGTTTCTCCTCGAGATGGCCATAGATGCGGCTCTTGTCCTGAACGTGCAGAAGCGTGACGCGGCGCCCACCGCTGCGCACGATTTCTTCCACGTAGTTGAAAGCGCACTCGGCGATGTCGGAGAAGTCAGTCGAGAACAAGACGTGGCCGCGAAAATCGTCGCAAGCCATCTCGCAACGCTGCTCGGCCTCATCAGTGATCCTCAGTTGCGCCACAAAAAGCGGCACCTCAGCGCGATGCGCTACTTCCACGGCCACGCTACCCAAAAGCACCGCGCGGGCCAGCGTTGCGCCATGGGAACCGATGACGATCATGGAAGCCTGCTTGTCTCTGGCGACCCGATTAATCTCCCAAGATGGGATGCCCGGCGCGATCACGAGCTCGACCTGATAGCCCTGACCCTCCAGAGCCTGCTTCTGTTGGCGTAGCCTGGGCTCAACCAATGGTGCTAGCTGATACTGCATGACTTCCAAGTGTCGAATGCCCAAAGCGTGGGTCAGGATCATCCGCTCCGTTCCGAGCAGGCGAAGGCCGCGCAGGCAGCCAATCACGTGATCCGACGCCGGCGACAGATCGGAGGCGACGAGAACCTTGCTGAACATGGCGATACTCCCTATCGATTCGAATTCACACCCGCGTGTCGGCTCAGGCGACGGGCGTCGCCGAGACGAGGACCAATCCGGCGTCGTGGACCAGCTTCTTCACGTCCTCCAGGAAGGGAACGATGGTCTCCTGCTGCTCGGAGGTGACCTCGAAGGTCATGTAGGACGGTGCTTTCTGCCGTGCGCCCTTCACTGTGGGTACCTCGAGGCGAAGGTTCACGATGTCAAAGGGCTTGCTCTCGATGAGTTCTTCGAGGCGCACGAGGAAATGCTTGTCACCGAATTCCCCGGCGACATCGACCTTGGCGCGCGTGGGTGCGTGCGCCACGACGCTCTGCGCGGCCACCCGCGCCTTGAGCGCGTCGTCGCGTTCATGCTTGCGGAGAGCCTCCTTCTTGACGGTCCGGAAGATCTGGCGCTCCCGCTCGAGCCTCCACACCGCGTCGAGCGTTGGAAAGCTCAGCGCGTTCGTCGGGCAGATGTTGCCGCAGGTCGAGCATCCGACCGCACATTCCATCGGAGCCATCGCGACTGCGACACCGTCGTGCATCTCGAAGACGCCCCGCCCGCAGGTCACATAGCAGAGCTGGCAGCCGATACAGGCGTCCGGCTCAACGGTGGGGAACCACGGGACGTCCTCGCGAGGGATGCCGTGCCAGGTCTTTCTCTTGTCGTCGCTCATCAGATCGACCTCCAAGGGGTTCGTGGCTGCCAGCCGTCGAGGACGCGCACGTAGTTGAGCCGCTCCCACGCGTGCGAGTCCGGCGTGGAGCCAAGAGCGAGAACGCCCCGCGCCTCGGCGCTCCCGGTGTACCGCTTCTCGTCGAGCCATCGCTCTAGATCCGCGAGAATCGCGCCGATGTGAGCCGGGCCATGCTCCAAGAGCGCTGACGCGAGCTGCACCACGTGAGCGCCGCATAGAATCGCCTTCGCGGCGTCGCGACCCGAGTGCACCCCTCCCGTGCAGGCGAGCGAGAGCTTCGTCATCGGAGTGAGGATCGCGAGTGCATGCAGGCGCAACGGGAGCTCGTGCGCAGTCGAAAGCACGAGACGGCGGTCGACGTCGAGTGCATCGAGATCGATGTCCGGCTGGTAGAAGCGATTGAAGACCGCGACACCACGCGCTCCTGCACTTTCCAAGCGACCGACAAAGGCGGGCACCGAGGCGTAGAACCAGCTCAGCTTGACTGTGATAGGCACCTGCACCGCGTTCGCGACCGCGTGCACCACGGAGAGCTGCCGCTCCTCGATCGACGCACCGGATTCCGTAGGCGAGGTCGCTACCTCGTACAGGTTCAGCTCGATCGCGTTCGCGCCGCGCGATTCGAGCTGGCGTGCGTAGTCGGTCCACCCGCCCGGCGTGGTGCCGTTCAGCGAAGCGAGGATGGGGACGTCGACACGCTTGCGAAGTCGATCGAGCTGCGCGAGGTACGGCTCGGCTCCGAGTGAGAACACATCAACGTCGGGCAAGAAGGTCCTGGCCTCGGCATCCATGTCGGTGCGTGCGTCGAGGAAGTGGTACGCCGCCATCTGCTCGCTCGCGAGTTGTTCCTCGAAGAGTGAGTGCATCACGACGGCACCGGCTCCCGCGGATACCGCCGTGGCGATCGCTTCGACGTCGTTCGTGAGCGGACTCGCCGCAACCACGAGTGGGCTCTTCAGCGTGAGGCCGAGCCAGGAGGTCGTCAGATCAGCCATGGTGTGTCTCCGCGGGCAGGTGGATGCGCGCGAGCTGTTCATAGAGTGACCGTCGCTGGCGAACGGCATCGCGAGCCGCGTCGAGGAGCAGCGCATAGCGCTCGGGCGAGCGCAGCTCGACCATCCGGAAGCGGGCCTCGTTCTCCATGTATGCGGCCACGTCGAGATGCGGCGCGTCCGAGTCGAGCACGAGCGGCGCCTCGTCCCGGTCGATCCGCCCCGGGTCGAATCGGTAGAGCGGCCACACGCCGCTCTCGATCGCTCGCCTCTGCTGCGCAGGGGAACGCAGCAGGTCGTAGCCGTGGGCGATGCAAGGGCTGTGTGCGATGAGGAGCGATGGCCCTGGGTGACGCTCTGCCTCGAGGAATGCCTGGACGGTCTGGGCGCTTCTCGCCTGCATGGCGACCTCGGCGACGTAGACGTGGCCGTAGCTCATCGCGAGCAGGCCGAGATCCTTCTTTCGCGTCGCCTTGCCCGCCGTTGCGAACTTCGCCGCGGCCCCGAGCGGCGTCGCCTTGGACTGTTGGCCACCCGTGTTCGAGTACACCTCGGTGTCGAGCACGAGGACGTTGACCTTCTTTTTCGAAGCGAGGACGTGGTCGAGCCCGCCGAAGCCGATGTCGTAGGCCCAGCCATCGCCGCCGACGATCCACACGCTGCGCGGGACCAGATGGTGGGCCACGTCGAAAAGCGCCCGGGCCTCGGGTGAAGGGTCGCCATCGAGCGACTTCTCGAGTTCGATGAGCCGCGCGCGCTGCGCCGCGAGCCAGATTTCCTCGCCCGGCTTCGAGAGCAGTTCTTCGACCAGTACCGCGGGCAGGCGGGCCGCGATTGCGGCAAGCAGAGCCCGCGCGCGTTGCGCCTGCACGTCGACGGCGAGGCGCATCCCGAAGCCGAACTCGGCATTGTCCTCGAAGAGCGAATTGGACCATGCCGGTCCGCGACCATGTTGATCGGTCGTGTAGGGCGTCGTTGGCAGATTGCCCCCGTAAATGGACGAGCAGCCCGTCGCGTTGGCGATGATCAGTCGGTCCCCATAGAGCTGCGTGAGCAGACGGAGGTACGGCGTTTCGCCGCAGCCGGCGCACGCGCCGGAGAACTCGAAAAGCGGCAGGCGAAACGCGGCAGTGCGCTTGTCGATGGGCAACGCGGCGAGCGGCGTCGACTCGAGGCGCTCGAAAAAGGCGAACGCCCCGCGCTGCATGTCTCGGTGCGTGGCGAGAGGCTCGGAGACGAGCGCCTTGCGGCGCGGCTGGAGGCGATCCTTCGCGGGGCAAACCTCGATACAGAGACCGCATCCAGTGCAGTCCTCAGGGGCGACCTGCACCGCATAGTGCATCCCCTCGAACGCGGGATCGAAGGCCTCGGGGACCGAGCGGAAGCCCGGAGGTGCGTCCGCGAGCGCGGCCGGCGCAAAGACTTTCGTCTGAATCGCTGCATGCGGACAGATCATCGAGCAGAAATTGCACTGCACGCACACGTCGGGTTGCCAGATGGGGATCTCGAGCGCGATCGCCCGTTTCTCGAAGCGACTCGTTCCGGAAGGCCAGCTTCCATCCGGCGGGAACGCGCTCACCGGCAGCTCGTCTCCGTGGCCCTCGAGGAGCAGCCGCGTGACGCGCTGCACGAAATCGGGCGCTTCCGGCGGCACGAGGGGGGGGCGCCGGCGTAGCGCTGACACAGCGGTCGGTAGAATTACCTCCTGCAACGCGGCGAGTGAGGATTCGAGCGCAACGACGTTGCGGCGGACGACCTCGGGCCCGCGGCGGCCGAACGTCTCCTCGACGCTACGACGGATCTCGCGCATCGCTTGATTGAGCGGAAGAACCTTGGACAGCGCGAAGAAGCAGATTTGCATGACCGTGTTGATGCGCCGGCCGAGACCGGCTCGTTCAGCCACGCCATAGCCATCGACGACGAAGAGCCGGCAACGCTTTCCGATGAGCTGCTCTTGCATCTCCATCGGGAGAGCGTCCCACACCCGGTCCGGGGACAGTGGGGTGTTGACGAGGACGGTCGCGCCCGGCATGGCCGTCGCGAGCACGTCGCGGCGCTCAAGGAACTCCGGATCGTGTACGGCTATGAACTGCGCGTGCGCAATCCGGTACGTCGATCGAATCGGCTTTGGACCGAAGCGCAGGTACGAGAGGGTCGTCGAGCCTGCTTTCCGCGAGTCGTACTCGAAGTGCCCCTGCGCAAAGCCCGAGGTCTCCTCCCCGATGATCTTGATGGTCGCCTTGTTGGCAGAGACGGTCCCGTCGGACCCGAGCCCGAAGAAGACCGCCCGTGAGACCTCGTCGGGCTCGATGTCGAAGTCGGGATCGACGCCAAGCGAAGAGCCGGAGACATCGTCACGGATGCCCACCGTGAAGCGCGTCTTCGGCGCGGTGCAGGCGAGTTCATCGAACACCGCCTTCACCATCGCTGGCGTGAACTCCTTGGACGCGAGCCCGTAACGACCGCCGATGAGCCGCGGCACGCTCGGCCGCGCTCCGCGTGCTACGGCTTCGACGAGTGCCGAGGTGATCTCCAGCAGCAGAGGCTCGCCGGTCGAGCCCGGCTCTTTCGTGCGGTCGAGGACGGCAATGGAGTGCGCACTCGCGGGAAGCGCCGCGACGAAGTGGTCGATTGAGAATGGCCGAAAGAGTCGCACCTTCAGCACGCCGACGCGTTCGCCGCGCGCGACGAGATGGTCGACCGTCTCGTGCGCGCACTCGGCTCCCGAGCCCATCAAGACGAGCACGCGCTCCGCCTCGGGGTGGCCGACGTAGTCGAAGAGTCCGTAGCGCCGGCCAGTCAGCGCGGCGAAGCGCGCCATCGTCGCCTCCACGACGGACGGGCATTGGGCATAGAACGGCTCGACCGCCTCGCGCGATTGGAAGAACGCGTCGGGATTCTGCGACGTGCCGCGCAGGACGGGGTGGTCCGGGTCGAGCGCACGGGTGCGGTGCGCACGAAGCGCTGCCTCGTCCACGAGACTCTTCAAGATCTCATCCTCGAGGACCGCGACCTTCGTGATTTCGTGTGACGTACGGAAGCCATCGAAGAAGTGCAGAACGGGTACGCGGGCCAGGAGCGTTGCGGCGTGCCCGATCGCGGCGAGGTCTTGTGCCTCCTGAGCCGAGCCCGACGCGAGCAGTGCGAGGCCGGTCCCGCGCGCGGCCATCACGTCCGAGTGGTCCCCGAAAATCGACAGCGCGTGCGTCGCCACTGTGCGCGCCGCCACATGCATGCAGAACGAGGTGAGCTCACCCGCGATCTTGAAGAGGTCGGGGAGCATCAGGAGCAGTCCTTGCGAGGCGGTGAAGGTCGTCGTTAGCGCGCCGGCCTGCAGCGCGCCGTGAACCGCACCCGCCGCGCCCCCCTCCGACTGCATCTCGACAACCTCGGGGACCGTGCCCCAAAGATTGGGCCGGCGATCCGCGGCCCAGGCGTCCGCGTGCTCTCCCATGGGAGAGGCAGGCGTGATGGGGTAGATCGCGATGATCTCGCTCAGGCGATAGGCCACTTGCGCAACCGCCTCGTTCGCATCGAGAGTCTGGTAGCGCGGCGTTTCACTCACTCGAACCACCTCTCAACAGAAGAGATGAGACCTCTGATGTGCGCCATCCGGCGGATCGCCGCGATCGAGGAGCGACGCATCTGATGGCGTGCCAGCTACTCTGCTCAGAACCAGCCCTCGACCTTGCTGCGCGACGGCACGCCACCGGCGTGCACGACTTGGCCGTCGATGACCACGCCCGGCGTCGAAAGGATGCCGTAGCGAGCAATGTCCTGGATTGTCTCGACTTTCTCGAGCTGGATCTCGACGCCCTTCTGGCGCGCCACTTCCTCGACGAGTTGCAGCGTGGCCCGGCATTTCGCGCAGCCCGCGCCGAGCACCTTCACTTCTTTCGCCATGGTTGCTCCCTCCGTCACAGAACCGCGTTGAAGACGTAGCCGACCAGCAGGATCCCACTGCCGACGACTGCGACGAAGACCGCGATCAGCGTGGGCTTCAGGACTTTGCGCAAGATTACCATCTCCGGCAGCGAGAGCGCGATCACGCTCATCATGAACGCGAGCACCGTGCCGAGCGCAGCACCTTTCGACAGCAGCGCCTCGACGATCGGGATGATGCCGGCCGCGTTGGTGTACATCGGGATGCCGATCAGGACTGATACCGGGACGGACCACCAGGCCTCCTTGCCCATCAGACCGGCCATGAAGTCTTCGGGCACGTAGCCGTGGATCGCGGCGCCGATGGCAATGCCGACCAGGATGTAAGGCCAGACCCTTCCGACAATTTCGCGCACGGCGGCGAGCCCCGCCTGCACGCGCTCCGCGAGGGTCAGCGTGTCGCCCGCGGTCGCCACGCTGACACGCGGCAGGTCGCGAACCCAATCCTCCAGGTATGCCTCCAGACGGAGCCGTCCGATCACCCAGCCCGACACGATCGCCACCGAGAGGCCGAGGCCGAGGTAGAGCGTCGCCACCTTCCAGCCGAACAGGCCGAAGAGTAATGTCAGCGCCACTTCGTTGACCATCGGCGCGGCGATCAAGAACGAGAAGGTCACGCCGAGCGGTACGCCCGCTTGCACGAAGCCGATGAAGAGCGGCACCGCCGAGCAGGAACAGAAAGGCGTCACCACGCCGAGCGCCGCCGCGAGCACGTTCCCGACGCCTTCGTGTTTTGCGACGAGGAAGGCACGCGTGCGTTCCGGGGTGAAGTAGGAGTTGACCATGCCCATGGCCATGACCACGCCGGTGAGGAGGAGCAGGACCTTGGGCGTGTCATAGAGGAAGAAATAGAGCGCGGCGCCGAGACGACCGTCGCGCGCGACAGGCAGCACACCAACGAGCCATTCCGAGAGCGGAATCAACGTCAGGTAGGCCGCCAACCAAGCCATACCAGCGAGCAGGAGAAAGCTTCCCGGTCTGTCCACCGGCCAGCGGACGACACCAACCACGGATATCCTCGCAGTCTCGAGCGTGCAAGCGACAGAGTGCGGCGAAAAGACTTGTAACGCTACTGAACGGAGCGCGCCCTAGCCATCCGAGCGCTCCTTTGTCAGCAACCTGCTAATGATTTCACGGTCTCTCACCGAGATCGGGGTGAGAACCTCCGGTCGGGGCATCCAAAGGAAAAGCCCCGAGCAGGTGCTCGGGGCGGGGAAGGGCAGGGCTATAGCCGGCCGCTCGGGCCGGTCTCGTCCAAGATCGAGACGAAGGCGCCGTGCGTCGTCCAGACGACGGAGTCGAGGAGGCGGATCCCGAGGATCTCGCCGGCCTTCCGCAGGCGCTCGGTGATCTCCCGGTCTTCGCTAGAAGGTGAGGGGTCACCCGACGGGTGGTTGTGGAGGACGATCACAGCCACAGCTCCGGCGAGGACGCCGGGCTGAAAGACCTCGCGCGGGTGCACGAGGGTGGCCGTGGCCGTGCCGACGCCCACCACGGAGTGGGCAATCGGCCGGTGCCGGCCGTCCAGATAGAGGGCAACGAAGTGCTCGCGGGCATCGTCGGTGACGAGCTTGCGAGCAAAGGCGACGGCCAGGCGCGCGTGGCCAATCACGGCAGCCACGACCCGCCGCGGCCCGCGATAGCGGATCGCGACCTCGCGGACGTAGACGAGCTCCTGGGTGCTTCCTTCCGGCATTGGAGTTCTCCTTCACGGTGGTGGAAAAGGAAAGGGGGCACCGAGCGACGTGCTCGATGCCCCCGACCGAGCTGGTTCAAGTGTCTGGGATGGCACCCCTCACGGAGTGCTGCAGGCGTTGGGGGAACCAGCCGGTGAACGGCCGTTATCGCTTGCGGCCACTCTTGGTCGGCCGAACCTGGCGGCCGTGGCTGCCAAGATCGAACCATTCAGCAAGAAGCAGGGCGGCCTCGCGGATCGAGACCGCCTCCATGTGGGCCACGAAGTCGAGGACGTTCCCGCCCGACTGGCAGCGACCGAAGCAGTAATAGACGTGCTTCGACGAGGAGATGACGAACTGCTTGGGGTGGGTGCCCTTGTGAATAGGGCAGGGGCCACGGAAGCCGTCGCGGGTGCGCTGGAAGGATCCGAGCAGGTCGTAGTGGTCGAGCACGGCCTCGAACGAGACGCTGTCCTTCACCACTCGGAAGTCGACCCATCGTGACGCCGTCACGCGACTTCCTCGGGCGCTTCGGCGAGGCCGAGTGCCTGAAGGAGTCTTCGTCGAACGGCTCTATCGTGGTTCGGGGACTGGTCGGCGGCCCGGACAACGGCCTCGAGGAAATCGGGTTTCAAACCCAAGAGATCGCCAGCGTCGAGGTAGTCGCGAGCCAGGAAGTGCCGGCCCCGCATCCCGAGGCAGACTGCCGTCACGGGGCAGAACTCCTCCTCTCCATTCGGCCAGGCCCAGGGCGGCGCGGCCAGCCTCACGACCCAGACGTGGGTCGGGTGGATCTGGTAGATCCGGATCTCCCAGCAGTGCTGGGCCAGCGTGCGGAGCTCGGCGTAGAAATCCTCCTCGGTCATACGACCGCCTTTCAAGGAACCGGGGAGCGGGAACAAAAAGGGGGAGCCGGGATATCCGGCTCCCCAGGAGGGAAGCGAAGCCCTCAGGTCCCTTGAGAGGGACTCCGCCTGGAATCCCTCCAAACCCCCTGTCTTCTAACCGGTGTTATACACTACTAGGTGTATATCTGGCAAGTAATCCTCCCTCATAGTTGTGGATAAGGGATCAGGGAAGCCGACGAGTTCACGCACGAGAAAGCCCGCCGGAAGGCGGGCTCGTTTCGTTTGGCGGGCCGCTACTTGCCGCTGTGGATGTGGAGCTTCTTCTCGAGATAGGCCACGCGCGCTTCGAGGTCTTCGCGATCGAGGGGAGCCGGGAACGTTCGGGCTTCGAGACGATCGAAGGCCGCTCGCATCTCCGCGCGAAACGTCTTGTCGTCCTTCTCGCTTCGCTCGAGACGCGTCTCGATCTTCTCGACGCGGTGCGCGAGGCTCTCGAATCCTTGGTCGATGGCATCGAAGCGGGTGGCCACCCACTCGAACCCCTTCGCCATCATCTGGGCGAGGGTGTCGAGATTGGTGGTGGTCTTCTTGGCACGTGGCATGGGAAGAAGAGTTAGTCGCGGAAGGGGATCTCGAAATCCTCGAGAGGCAGTGCGCGCGACCACTCCCGCGCGGCGAGCTCCGCTTCCGCGCGCAAGATCCCGTGCTCGACGGCACCGGGAAGCTCCGCGGGATCACAACGATCTTCGTTCCATTCGGAGGAGGGCATGGTCCTATCCTCTCATACTTCGACGATCCTGTGAAGATCAACCGAGAAGCGACGCTGGGGATAAGCCTGGCCGCAGCCACGGCATCTCGAGCACGTTCTTCCCCACGAGCGCCGCGCGATCGGTGAAGAGGAAGAGCCCGCTGGCGTGGCCGTCGACCACGTCCTTCGCGGCCTGGAGGACGTTGCGGCAGCGATCGGCACCGGAGGTGACGGTGAGCACGCGGAAGGCGCGAAAGCCAAAGTGCTTCGTGTGAAGTCCCTGTCGCCAGGTCTCGCGATAGGCGAGGAGCTTTCGATGGAAGCTCGTGCGCTCGAGCGTCTTGCGAACTACCGGCATCGTTCCGCGATCGGCCTCAAGGAAGAAGTAGCTCCGGTTCCTGCCCTCGGGCTCGTCGAGGAAGTGGAGACCGAAGATCTTGTCGGGGATGACCCCGATCGGAACGCGCTTGCCCTCGTGCCGAACGTCGACCGTCCACTGGAGCGGGGCCGCGCCGCTGCGATCCGCTCCCGGTGCGCTTCGGGCAATCGTGCCGGGACTGATGATCCGGATTCTTCCGTGTGCGCGGCAGGCGAGCTCGAAGCCCACCATGACGTCGGCGATGAGGAGCGTGTGCTCGAGGAAGACGGGGGAGACACTTCGGTTCTTGGCCGTCCAGTCGACCCTCTCGCGGGCAACGCCGAATCGCTCGGCCAACAGATCCGCTCCGCGGTTCCCGAGGCCATAGACCATGGGCTTTGAGCCCGCGAGGGCGAAGTAGTCGATCTGCGTCCGCGGCCGATCAAGAAAGCCGCCGTGATAGAGGAGCTGAAGGCGCCGCAGGAGAGGCGGCGGCGAGGCCGCCAGAAGCTCCACGATGTGGGTTGAGCGCAGGAAGCGATGGCGCCAGACGATTCGGATGATGTCGATGTCGCGTGGCGTAATCAAGAATGGGCGCGGCTCAACGCGCCGGAACCGTGGGCGCCGTGTGCCGCTTGGGTGTGGGTTCATCACTTGTAAGTCTACCACGAGCGCTACTCCCGAAAATCCTCGGGCGCTACCGGCGCAGGCTCGGGCTTCGCGCGGCGCGTCGCGCTCAACGTGGGAGGCGGGGCCGCCGGAGCGAGCGACGCCAGGTGTTCTTCCACCGCCTCGCGAATGTCCCGGTCGGGCAACTCGCTGGGAAGACAGCGGATCACCGCCACCACGTGGGACTGCCCGATACGGCAAAACGCATGTCGCGGCGGGATGCCCGTAAAGTCCGAAGCCTCCGGGAAGGAAAGCTCCCGCACCTCGAAGTCGGGGAAGATCTCCGACACGGTGCGGACGTCGAGGGGATCGTCGCCGTCGATTGCCGACAGCATGCGCTCGATCTCGATTCGGCGACCCGCCCTCATGCGACCGATGCTGGCGCCGGCCTGGAAGGTGCCGACAAAGCCTTCGTTGTCGCGGTAGAGCTGCTTCTCCCGCTGCCGGTACTCTCGGCGCTCCGCCGCGTCCATGCCCAGGTACTTGTCCTCGAGCGCCGCGCGCAGGATCTCCCGCCGCTCGGCCAAGAACTCTTCCACCGGCTGAAACTCCCGGCTCTCGCGCCGTCGGACGACGATTCGAGACGTGTGCATCTCGCGCGCGAGCCGCGCTGCATCGTCGGCCGAGACCTGGAAGGCCACAAGCGTCCCGCAATTGCCAAAGATTGCGCGTTCGAGGCTGGAGGAGAGCTGGCCGAGGTTCTGGTTCGCGAGGGTGAGATTCACCTGGTACTTGGCCGACTCTGCCAGGATCGACTCGAAGGAGGCCACCGTAAAGTTCTGAAACTCGTCCACGGTAAGCGCAAAGGGAGAGCGCGCTTCGGCCGGGATCGCCGTCCGCGCGAGCGCGGCCTGCTGGAGCCCCGCTACGAGAAGGCCGCCCAGGAGTCGCGCCGGCTCCTCGCCGAGCTTTCCCTTGGCAAGGTTCACGATGAGGATCTTCTGCTCGGCAAGGATCTCGGCGAAGTCGAGGGCATTCTCGGGCTGCGAGAAGACGCGCTCGAGGTCGCTCATGGGTGCCAGGAACGCCGAGAGCTTGTTCAGGATCGGGGCCGCCGAGTTCTTCGGCATCTGCGGATACTCGAGCTCCCAGAACTCCCGGATCGCCTCGCTCTCGACCTTTTCGAGGACTTCCTCCCGGAAGGCGTCGTCGAGATAGAGCTTGCGCAGATCCCGGAGCGTTCGCGGCGCGGGGTCGGCGAGGAGCGTCAAGACGCCGAAGCGCAGGAGATGCTCCATGCGCTGGCCCCAGGCATCGCCAAAGAGCATGAGAAAGACCGAGACGATGTCCTCGGTCAGCTTCGGCGGCGAGAAGGGGAGAGCGAGCGGATTGAAGGCCGGTGCATCCAGGCGCGTGGGATCG
>Ga0315283_10001858_pt1 | contig 17272 bp, 15 predicted proteins | sample YL17G09_0_MG_FD_204541 | JGI IMG/M metagenome (GOLD analysis project Ga0315283, IMG submission 204541) | Sediment microbial communities from Yellowstone Lake, YNP, Wyoming, USA - YL17G09_0 | ecosystem: Environmental > Aquatic > Freshwater > Lake > Sediment | place: USA: Wyoming | collected... | reverse complement strand
GCATATCGTGCACTCGTACGCCCGTCCCGCGAGCTCCTTCAGCTGCTCGTCAGGTATCTCCTTCGCCCCTAGCACCCTGGCCCTCAGGCCGTACTGCCGTTTGTAGAACTCACGTAGGCGGAGTATCTTCCCGCGGGGTGTGACCAGCTCGACGTCCTGGGCCTCCCCTCCAGTGGGGCAGGTCGCGGTGCACTCGCCGCAGCGCGTGCACGCGTCGTAGCTCACGAGCGCGCGCACGTCTAGCTTGGATATGTCGAGCCTCTTCACGGGGCCCCCTCCTTCGGAAAGGCAGACTCGAGCTCGATCGCGATCGGGGTCGCGATCATGTGGAACAGCTTGCTGAAAGGTATGTACGCGATCAGGAGAGCGCTCATGACCCCGTGCACGAGCCACGCCTGGTCGTACAGGTCGCCCGCGCCCTCAGACATGGGCAGCGAGAACAGGTATCCGACGAACGAGTACTCGACGTTCTCAGTGTGCCCAGGGATGCTCCCCGCGATTCCCATGCCCTCGAGTACGAACCCTCCGAGCACGACCGCGAGCAGGAACAGGATGGAGACCGAGTCGGGCAGCTCCGTGCGCACGATCTTCGGCCTGAGGACGAACCTGCGGACCGCCGCTATGAGCAGGCCGACGAGCATCATCAGGCCGACGAGGTCGAACCCGAAGTCCCTGAGCCAGAGCTTGGCCCAGCCGTCCTCGGAGATCATCGGTCCGTACTTGAGGAAGTCGAGCGAGAAGGTCACGAGCAGGTCGAGCGCGAACATGAGCACAAACCCGCCCAGGATCATGAGGTGCATGAACCATCTCGAGACGCTCCTGTCCTTGAGCTTGGAGAGGTAGAGGGCGTCCTTCGCGAAGGTCCCGAAGATCCTCCCGAAGCGTCTGCTGATGACCAGCCTGAGCGCACGGAGCAGGGTCCGCACGAGCCTCCTCTCCGGGGTCCCGATCAGGCCCTTGCCGTGCATCCACAGGAGCATGTTGTACAACGTGCCGATGAAGAAGACCGCGAGGCAGAGGACGATCGAGAAGAGGAATGCGGACAGGTACGCCCTGTCCCTGACGTAGACGGTTTCGTACGGGAGGAGCAGGATGACCGCGCAGAGGAGTGCGAGGGCTCCGAAGAACGGAAGGTAGAGCCACGCCCTGTCCTTGAGATACCCGCCCCCGGTCATGCCGGTCGCAATGAGACTGGGTCGCTATAAAATCATCTCTCGCCCCTCAGGGCGGAGAAGTGGCGGTCGACGCACTCCCTCGCTGATTCTACGAGCAGGCTGGGGGCCGAATCGGAATACTCGAGGGCATCGGGACGAACGTCCATGAGGATTGTCCTTGCGCGGGTCAGTTTCGAAGCGACCGATTGCGAGGTGTCCTCGTCGAGGTTCGCGGTCCTCGTCTCGATTGCAGCGACCAGGTCGAGGAACCTTCCTCCATCCCACAGCTTGTTGCCTACGAGGAAAGACCGGTTCTCGAGCCCGAGGATTGCGACCTTGAGGTCCCCGAGTGCGGCCCGCAGTTCATGGTGTTCACCATCCGGAATTGGCTCGAGCCAACCGCGCGCGCGCCCCGCGGGCGAGCAGATGATCTGCAGGAACACATCGTTTGCCTGAGGATATCTCGGATGCTCCAGGTGCGGCCCTAACAAGATCATCTCGCCAGATCCGTACCGCGATTGGATGACCGCGGGCCGTCCGAGGACCTGTGATCCCGCAAGCGCCCGGTCGACCTGCAGCTCCGTGTCCTCCGTGAACGCATGGTACCTGAACACGACCTCGTCCTTCTCTGGCTCTCTGAAGACCGGCCCTCCGTACAACGGGGCGACCACATCGAGACCGGCGCCGCGGAGCGCCACCTCACCCCTGACAGGATGGACTATGCTGCAGGAGCCGTATCCCACCGCGAGCCTGGGCGAGACATTTTGTCCATGGACCCTCGGATCGATGTTCTCGATCCTAGTGGTCGAGAGGTTGAACTCGTTCAGAGGCACGAGCGAGGACGGCAGCGGCAGGTACGCGCCCGCGCACATGCCCACGTACTTTCCGCCCCCGCGTATGAAATCCTTGAGCCTTGGGAAGATGGTCCCGCGGAACGAGCCCGCGATCCGCAGGCCGTCCCCTCCGGAGATGATGACCGTTCCGCGATGGTCGTGCAGGAGCCGGGCGAGGCCGGATGAGTCGACGAACCTCGCGTTGAGAATCCCCTTCGACTCGAACAGGTCCGCGAGCCAAGTCCAGGAATGGGACGAACCCTCGCCCGCGTACACGACGATCTCTTCGTCTCGCATGTCATTCCGGCTTAGCACATAGCCCGGCAATAAACTAGTCGCCGTCCCATCTGGCCACCGACGCTGCCGACAGAAAGGGTTATAGATGCCCTTGTCTTATCTCGGCCCCTACAAGGGCCCATGGTCTAGTGGCTATGACATCTGCTTGACATGCAGAAGATCACCGGTTCGAATCCGGTTGGGCCCACTCCAGCCCCATAGCCGATTTCTTGTCAGCGTTGCCGATGACCGTTCAGCGGAATGTGCTGTCGAGTTCCTGCAGGCTGAGGGTGTCGCAGATCTCCTCCGCGAACCGCACATGCTCCTCGTTGTGAGACGCCACGCCACCCTTGAGCAGGTAAGGACGGATCTCCCAGTCCAGGGCGCCGAAGTATGTCGCAAGCACGCACCCGCTCGCGCTCAGCCCCACGATCACCAGGGTGTCGCATCCTTGCTTCTGGAGCATGGCCCCAGCTCGGGGTTGCCGAAGGCGCTAGCATGGCGCTTCGTGGCCTTCAGGTCGGTGTCCTTGATGTTGACCGTCCCCGGGACCACCAAACGCTCGGGTCCGCGAGAGAGTATTTATCCAATTCAAGGCGTTATGGAATTGTGGCGGAACCTCGATTCTCAAAGGACAAAGGGGGGGAAGGACCGGAGTCCCGGGGAACCGAGACGGCGGCCACGGACCCGCAGAGACTGCTCCGGGTGATGAACAGGATCGTCCCGATATTCCTCAATGTCCCCGACGACGAGATGTACAACGAGGTCCTGAAGATACTCCTCGAGACCACCGAGAGCAGACACGGCTTCTTCGCATTCATAGACGAGAACGGGTCGATGGTCGCCCCTTCGATGACGAAGGACATCTGGGACCAGTGCCGGATACCGGGCAAGACCTACGTCTTCCCCAGGGAGTCCTGGAGCGGCACCTGGGGGCGCGCCCTGACCGAGAAGCGGGCGGTGCTCTCGAACCACGACCACCACACCCCCGAAGGGCACATCAGAATCGACCGGTCGATGTGCGTCCCCCTCATCCACCTGGGCGGGGTCGTGGGGCTGTTCGCGGTCGCGAACAAGGCCTACGACTACACCGAGGACGACATGGGACAGGTCCGGGCGATGGCCGATTTCGTCGCGCCGGTGTTGCACGCGAGACTGACAAGGGACGGGAGCGAGCGCGAACACAAGCAGGTGGCGGACGCGCTACGTGAAAGCCAAGAACGTTATCACAAGCTAGTTGAGGGCATGACAGAGGGGATGGCATATTGCCGAATGTTGTATGATGATCATGGACACCCCGTAGACTGGATATATCTCAATGTCAACAGCAACTTCGATACGTTGACCGGATTGCATGACATAGTCGGCAAGAAAGCGACCGAGGCGATTCCAGGGATCGAAAAGTCGGACCCGGAGTTGTTTGAGGTCTATGGTCGGGTCGCATCATCAGGCAAACCGGAAGTATTTGAGAGCGAGATCAAATCATTGAGGCGATGGTTGAAGGTCTCAGCGTTTTGTCCGGAAAAAGACCACTTCGTCGCGGTTTTCGAAAACATCACAAAACGCAAACAGACGGAGGATGCGCTGAAGAAGAGCGAAATGAAGTACCGTCAATTGGTCGATCTCGCTCAAGAGGGCATCTGGGCCATCGATGCGGATGCAAATACCACTTATACCAATCCTCGAATGGCCGAAATGCTGGGCTATACACTGGAAGAAATGATGGGACGCCATCTCTTCTCATTCATGGATGAGCGTGGCAAGGAAATCGCTCAAATAGGCCTCGACCGTCGAGAAAAAGGAATCAAAGAACAGCACGACTTCGAGTTCCTGCGAAAGGATGGGAAGCGGATCTATGCTAGCCTGGAAACCTCACCAATGACAGATGAGGCGGGGAATTACACAGGTGCCCTGGCTGTTGTGGCAGACATCACCGAGCGCAAGCGGATCGAGGATGCGTTGAGAGAGAGCGAGAAGAGGTACCGCCTGGTGGTGGATAGTGCTGCCGAAGCCATCATTGTGGCGCAGGATGGGATGCTCCGTCTGGTCAATCCGATGGCCGTCGCAATGACGGGCCTTTCGGAGCAGGAACTCATGTCGAAGCCTTTTCCGGCGTTCGTCCATCCAGATGACCGCGCCATGGTGGTGGATACCTATCAGAGACGTTTGAGGGGCGAAGCCGTCCCGGCCCGCTACGCCTTTCGGCTGCTAGCTAAGGATGGAATCATCAAGTGGATGGAGATTGTCGCGGTCGCGATCGACTGGGAAGGACGTCCCGCGACCCTGAACTTCCTGACTGACATCACCGAGCGCAGACGCGCGGAGGAGGCGCTCATGCTGGCCAACAAGAAGCTCGACCTCATGAGCACACTGACGAGGCACGATGCGCTGAACCAGCTGAGCGTGGCCCTGGGCTATGCCGAGATAGCGCGCGGCCTCGCGAAGGGGTCGAACGTCGCCCCATACATCGACAAGATAATGAGCGCCGGCGAGGCGATAAGAGGTCCGCTCGAGTTCGCGAAGACCTATCAGTCGATCGGGGCCAACCAGCCGGAATGGCAGAACATCAGACGGGTCTTTGACAACGCACTGTCATCGCTGGATCTCCGGAACATCACCGTGCAGAACCATCTAGCCGACGTGGAGGTCTACTCCGACATGATGCTCGAGAGGATCTTCTACAACCTGGTCGAGAACACCCTCAGGCACGGCACAAACGCGTCCACAATCATCGCCTCGCAGTCCGAATCGAGCAACGGCCTGACCATCGCGATCGAGGACGACGGGTGCGGCGTCCCCGACCGCGAGAAGGAGGTCATCTTCAATCGAGGGTACGGGAAGCACACGGGAGATGGCCTGTACATCACGAGGGAGATCCTGGACCTGACGGGCATAGCGATCAAGGAGAGGGGCGTTTTAGGGAAGGGCGCGAGGTTCGAGATACTCGTCCCGACGGGAGCGCACAGAAGGCCGGCATGACAGGCGGCGCTACGCCGAGGACTGCGGACCGCGGCGGCTGAAACCTCAACCGACCCGGAGCGACTTCCCGGATACGGTCGGACGTACAGAGAGACCAGCTCGGATACCGCGCCCTCCGTGCCCCGCATCACGCCGTTATCACGTCCGGTCATCGGAAGGATAATGCACAACATCCGTCATTCGACCCTCAGAGATGCAGTCGGGCGAAATCCGGAGGATAGTGGGGGACTCCTCCAGGAAGCTCTTGGACACGTCCGTCCCACCGGTCAGGTATTGGCTTCTGAGCGAGGTAATGGCCAAGGGACGCGAGGACCGCGTGCTCCAGCGGACCATCGACGAGTGCGAGAGATATCCTCCGAGGCGGAAGCTGCTCAGGGACCTGAGGCAGGACGGCACATGGAGGATACCCAGTGGGCTGAAGGAGAGGGAGGACCGGGGCCCCGGGCCGCCTGTCGGTGGCACTTACAGGATCATGCTCAGGAACCTGTACAACCTGCTCCAGTACAGGACCGACCTCGACGAGGGCAACGTGAGGACCGCGGTCGAGAGGATCCTGGACTGGCAGACACATGATGGGAACATCCCGGGTTCGTGGTGGAACCACATCCCGCAGCCGTTCGAGGACGGGCACGCGCTCCATGTAATGCTCAGGTTCGGGCTCGAGAGGGACCCGAGGGTCCGGAAGCTGATGTCGTGGCTGCTGTCCATGCAGCGGCCGGACGGCGGCTGGAACATCCCCTACTGCCAGGACGTCAAGCACCTCCCGGAGTTCAGGAAGATGGGCTACCGGGAGTTCGTCGAGCTCATGAAGGACCCGAACGTCAGGGGGAGGTACGACCTCGACGGCCTCGCCCACATGCCCAGCTGCATCTGGAGCACGAGCAAGGTGCTCTGGGGGCTGACTCTGAGCGAGGGGCAAGGGCGTTCGAAGGCAGCCCGCAAGGGTGGGCTGTTCCTGCTCGGCAAGGCCTTCCGGAAGAACATGCATATGGACCTCCTCCCCGAGGCGGAGAACTGGACCATCTACAGGTACCCGCTCTACTTCAGCGGCGGGTTCTCGGTCCTCGAGGCGCTCACGAGGATCGACCTGTCAAAGGAAGACAAGGAGTACGTGAAGCTGATCGAGTCACTGGCCGACGCGAGGGGATCCGACGGCCTCTGGGGCAAGAAGGACAGGCCGCACCTGGAGCGGGAGCAGTGGATCTCGCTCACGGCCCTGACGATATTGAACAGGTACGCGGACGGCCTGTGAGCTCGCGGCTCAGTGCTGGTGATGGTGCTCCGGCTCGAAGTTCGCCGGGCGCAGCCTGCCGAACGCGGACCCGAGCGCCTCCGTCAACGTCGGGTGGATTATCTGCGCCCTCGCGAGGGGCGCGTAGGTCTGGTTCTCGGAGTTCATCAAGTTGACCACCTGCTGGATGAGCACGGAGGCCTGCGGGCCGACGGCGGTCCCGCCCAGGATCCTCCTCGAGGGGTACTCGACGATGACCTTCACGAAGGCGTCCTCGTCCCCGTACGCGTAGCCCATGGCAGAGTCGAAGTACTTGGACACCCCGACCATGACCTTCCTGCCCTTCTTGGCCTCATCCTCGGTCATCCCGACCTGTCCGACCTGAGGGTTGGTGAACACCGCGTGCGGGACCGCGTGGAGGTCTATGGCCAGCTTCTTCTGCTCGAACAGGTTGTGCTCGACTATGCCCGCCTGGTAGTTCGCCGTGTGCCGGTACATGTTCCTTCCGAGGGCGTCCCCCAGGGCGAATATGTTCGGCTTCGAGGTCTCGAGGAACTGGTCGGTCATGACCCAGCCCTTGTCGTCCGTCTTCACGCCGGTCATCTCGGGCTTGAGCCAGTCGGAATTGGACCTAACGCCCACGGCCACGAACAGGTGCTGGCCCTCGACCACTCGCTCGCCCTTCTCCGCGGGGTCGTTGATGGTGACCGCGACCTTCCCGTCCCTGCCCTCGACCTTGACCGTGTTCGTGCCCGTGTGGACCTCGACATGCTCCGACAGGCGCTTCTTGACGAGCGCACTGGTCTCCGGCTCCTCGTGCGGCAAGAGTATCGGGTTCCTGCCGACGAGCACGACCCTAGTGCCGATGGCGGAGAAGAAGTGAGCGAACTCGCAACCGATGTACCCTCCACCCAGGATGACCATGCTCTCGGGCTGCTCCTCGATGCCGAACACCGTCCTGTAGGTGTGGTACTTCACGCTCTCGATGCCCGGGACCGGGGGTATCTGGGCCCTCGCGCCCGACGCGATCACTATCTTGGGTGCGGTGATCGTGTCCCCGCCCACCTTCATGGTGTAGTCGGACACGAAGCTCCCGACGGCGTTGTACAGCTTCAGGTCCTTGACGCGGGACACGCCCTGCTCCATCTCGTGGCGTCCGTCGAGCACGATGTCCCACATGCGCTTCTTGATGAGCGGATAATCGACCTTGTCCAGGCGCAGGTGCACGCCCACCTTCGCGGCCTCCTGGGCCTCCCTGATCACATCCGCCGTGTGGACCAGCACCTTGGACGGTATGCAGCCCCGGTTGAGGCAGGTCCCGCCCAGCGGGCCCTCCTCCACAATGGCGACCTTGAGACCGCGCTCGAGCGCGGGGTCGACCACGTTCATGCCAGCTCCCGAGCCTATCACGATGAGCCCGAAATCCGTCACCTCGTTCACCTTCCCTCGATAGGCGTATCCGCTAGTCGGCGTATATGGATTCCCCGAATGGGAGCGATCGACGGTCGGTGCCGGCCTTCAGAAGGAGTGCGTCTTCTGGCACTGCTCCGTCCAGTCGGACAGCAGGGCCATGGAGCCCTGCTCGACGCCTTTGACCATCCCCTCCAGGGACAATCCCCTGGCCTTCATGCAGCTGCCGCACGCGGCCACCCGTCCACCCTTCGAGATCACCCTCCCGAGCATCTCCTCGATGTTGTAGTATCCCTGGGGGGTCTGCTGGCCGGGGAACCCGCAGTACACGGCGTCGGCCATCAGGAACATCCTGACGGAGGCTCCCTTCGCCTGGAGCGCGATTGCGAGCCTGAGGGCGTTGTACGCCTTCTCTGTACCATACGGGGCATCGTTGACGACTATGAGCACTTCCTGTGACATTACGATCCTCGGGGCGTGATGCACTCCGGGACGCAATATCCTTGCTCCGAACGTGTCCGTCGTCTGGTGTCCGCCGCACCATTGAATACCCCTTTGGGCATTCACCACCAGGTGATTGTCCATGGGTAGGCTCGAGCTACCTATACCAGAGCTCGGGAGGGGGACGCAGTTCCTGTCGTCCAACGCCGAGGAGCTTGAGAAGAGGATCAGGGCGGCGGTGCCCGCGCAGTTCAAAAGATCCATAAAGGTCTGGCCTTTCAAGAGGAGGGGGTCCTCCGGACTGGCCGTGGAGTTCGACGACGGCGCGGAGAAGTTCGTATGGGCGGCGATCGAGACGCCCAAGAAACCCTGATCATGCGGCTGGCCCGGAAGGATTGATATCCTGCCCGCGGCTTCGGAGTGAACGGAGCGTGCGTCCCTGACCGAGGGTACCGTGAAGAGAAGGCTGACCGAGAGAGAGATCGCGATGCTCAGGTCGAGACAGGACCGGATGGAGCGGTACGTCAGGACCGCGAGGTTCGTCCAGTCCAAGTGGTTCATGATCGGCGCTTCTGTGGGGATCGCGGTGTTCCTGCTGGTGATGTTCCTCGTCGCCCGGTGAGACTCACTTCTTCTTGTGAACCGGGCACGCGATGCCGAGCCTGCAGTACCTGCACTTCTCCTCGGGCACGGGAGGTATCGCCTTGATCAAACGACCGTACTTGCGCCTCGGCAAAGATGCTTCCCCGGGCCGAGAACGTCCGCACGTCAGATAAAACCCTGGATTGCGCACCCGGCGGTCAGGGCACCTTGGGGAGCGTTATGTTGTACACGCACCCCTTCGCGGGGTCCCCCTTGATCATGTCGGAGACCCACATCTGGCCCAGGTAGCGCTCGACGATGCCCTTCGCGGTCGCGAGGCCTATCCCGAAGCCCCCCGCGAGCTCCGACTTCGAGGCCTTGGCCATCCTGAGCACCTCGGTCTTGAGGTGGTCCGGGATGCTCCTCTCGGGCTGGGCGACCTTGACCCACCACATGTCCCTCCGGCCCTCCCGCTTCGATTCTGCGCTCAGGACCAGCCTGATGGAGTCGCGCCTGTCGGACCTCACGGCGGTGAAGAACAGGTTGGTGAATATCTCGGGGAGCATCTCGTCCGCCTGGACCAGTATGCTCTCCTTCGGGAACATGACCTCGAACTCGACCTTCTTGCCCTGCACCTCGCGGGTGACCTGCGAGATCGACTGCTCGACGGACTTCCTAAGGTCCATGTGCCTGAGCAAGAGCGGGGTGCCGTTCCTCAGTTTCGCCATCGTCCTGACCATGTTCACGAGGCGCATGATGCTCTCGATCTGCTGCGTGGTCCTCTCCATGATCTGGGCGATCGATGGGTCGAGGTCCTTCCGGCCGGCGAGGGAGTCCAGGTACGCCATCACCGGGGTGGTGTAGTTGGCGATGTCGTGGGTGAGCAGGTCCATATGGAGCTCGTTCTGCTCCTTGGCCCCGACGACCTCCTTCAGCAGCCTCGCGTTCTCTATCGCGACGGCTGCGTGGTTCGCGAACAGCGTGGCCACGTCCAGGTCGTCCTTCGAGAACACGTCCGGGGGATACTTGAGAAGTTCGATCACCCCGAGGACATCCTTCCTGCCGATTATGGGCACCGCGAGCATGCGCGAGTGCGTGGCCGGGGTGCCCGGGATGTGGTTGCCCCTCGGGTCGGCCTCTGTGTCGACTATGATCTCGGCCTTCTTCGTCCTTGCGACGTGTCCTACGATGCCCACCTCCACGGGGAAGTTCCTGTCCTCCATGGTCTCCCCCGCGTACGGGCCCGTGGCGTACACCGGGTTCCCGACCCTCTTCTCCCAGTCGAACATGTAGAACGCGAGCTCGTTGTTGGGGATCAGCTCCGACATCTTGCTCGCGACGATCCTGAATATCTCCTCGGACTCGATCTCCTTCTGGAGGTTCGCGGCCGTCTCTATGAGGGCCTTCTGTGCCCTCGACCTGACGCTCAGCAGGTCGAACAGCTCCGCGTTCTCGACCACCCTGACGATGTGGTTCGCCAGGTCCTCCGCCATGGCCGCCTCCTCGGACGTGAGCGGCGTGAGCCGCGAGTTGTCCGCGATGAAGAACACTCCTAGCGTCTTCTGCGACCCGAGCATCGGTATCGCGACGCAGTGCTCGAACGCGAACTGACCCAGGATGCGCTTCCTGGGCACCTGGTCCTTCGAGCCCTCGACGCACATCCTCGTCTTCTTGGACGCGACCGCCTCCGCCGCGATGGGGAACGACTCGAGCATGATCCTCTTATCCTTCGATATCGCGGCGCCCTTCGCGCAGCACGCGGTGCACACCAGCTCCCTCGCATCCTCGTGCAGCCTGAACAGCGCGACGAAGTCCGCGTCGAAGTATTCCATGGCGTTCCTGCAGAACCGCGACAGGACGTGCTCCAGCTCCTGCCGCTGCGTGGGAGCGCACGAGAGGCACCTCATCAGCACGGCCTGGGTCTCGGTGAACTCCTCGAGCAGGAGCACAATCTCCTCGACGCTCCGGTCTATCATCGCGTCTATCGCAGTCTTGGCGCTATCCCTCGACGACGCGGGGGCGTGCTTCTCTACGATGCCGTACATGATGTCCCGGAGGATGTGCTGGTTCCTGATCACGCTGCTCAGGTTCAGGCTCTTCAGGTGCTCGGCCCGTATCGTGCTCCTGAGTATCTCGCGGGCCTTCTTCGAATCCGGGTTCTCCGAGCGCTCCACGAGCGCGTCTAGGTACGCGCGCATGCGGTCCATGCGCGCGCCCAAGGGGACGGCGAAGTCCGCAGCCCGGGTGAAAGGTATCTTCGCTGCCTCCGCGGCCCACTTCTCGACTATCTCCCCCGAGTGCGCTCTGAGCATCTCCAGAAGAGGGGTGTGCGGTGGGCTGTCGGCAGGGTGCTGAGGGGCGTTCTGCATGTGTCCGAGACTCTCCTCCAGCGAACGTTAAGCAGAGTGTTCATCTGATTGCAGTACATGGATAAATCCGTTTGCCACCGATTCTTACTCGGACGACATCATGGACGTCGAAAAACAGCGTTCTTTTCGACCATAGCCAGATGTTTCGAATCTCGATATTCTTTAGGTCGCATACGCTTATATCGACGCATAGGATAGCACGCTCTAGGAGTTGTGTATTGGGATGCCCGCGCAACACGCTTCGGTCAGGACCTTGCTTCTCACGGGGAAGCAGGTCAAGAAGCTCCTTGATATGAAAGACGTCCTCGCTGCTGTCGAGAACGCGTTCAAGCACAAGGGGCTCGGAAAAGTGCAGATGCCTCCGAAAGTCTATCTGTTCTACGAGAAGTTCGACGGCGACCTCAGGACCATGCCCTCGTACATCGAGGACATGGATGTCTCCGCGGTCAAGATCGTCAACGTCCACCCGCAGAACGCGAAGAACTACGGGATGCGCACGGTCATGGCGCTCCTGGTCCTCATCAACCCGCACACGGGCGCGCCCCTGGCGGTCATGGACGCGACGCACATCACGGACATGAGGACGGGCGCCGCGAGCGGCATAGCCTCCAAGTACCTCGCGAGACCGGGCCCGAAGGTCCTCGGGATCATAGGCGCGGGGAACCAGGCGAGGACGCAGATGCTCGCGCTGATCACGCAGTTCGAGAGGTTCGACGAGGTCAGGATATTCGACCTGTACCCCGAGAAGGCGAAGTCGCTGGCCCGGGAGTTCAGGAGACACTACAAGGACAGGGTCGGCAAGATCAAGGCGGTCAAGGAGGCCAAGGACACCGTCGTCGACTCCGACATCGTGGTCACGTGCACATCGTCCCGCGGGTCCATAGTCCACGACGAGTGGGTCAAGGACGGCACGCACATCAACTGCATAGGCGCGGACGCGCCCGGGAAGCAGGAGATGGACCCGAAGATACTCAAGCGCGCGCGCCTGGTCATAGACGACTGGGAGCAGGCGAGCCACTCCGGCGAGATCAACGTGCCCCTGTCCAAGGGCGAGCTCGTCAGGGAGGACGTCGACGCGGAGATCGGCCAGGTCGTCGCCGGCCTGAAGCCCGGCAGGGAGAGCGAGGAGCAGATAACCGTCTTCTGCTCGACCGGGCTCGCGGTCCAGGACGCTCTCACCGCCAAGATCGCGTACGATGCTGCGATGGCGCAGAAGATCGGCCGTTCGATGCAGATCGTCCTGTGAACAGTTAACGGCGTAGAAGCCCCGCGCTTCTTCGAAAACCATTCAACCCCTTATCGTTCTTTTCATCTTTCCTGTGGCGGACCTCCGGTTCGACTGGAACTCGGAGCCAGTGTCGGAGAAATGGATACCGTTAAGTGCGCACAATGGGATACCGCGCAATATCCTTGCGGGCACACCCAATGAACTGATTCTTTCGGATGGGAGACTGCGGGATAGAGCGACAAAGATGTTTAGGGGGAATCTGAACTGAGAAAGAGCGTGATAGGGATAGCTGCAGCGATGCTGATGGTCCTGCCCGCGCTGGTGTTCGCGACACCCGTGCGTGCAGAGGGAGACGCATGGACCGTGATGGTCTACATGGATGGGGACAATAGCCTCGAGAGCGCTGTCCCTGTGGATCTGGGAGAACTGGAAGCCGTGGGCTCGACCGCGGACGTGAACTTCGTCGTCCTGGCGGACACGCTGGCTGGTCCGGCGTACCTGTACTATGTGAACCAGGGCGGCTCGACCGTGATAGCCTCGTGGGGCGAGGTCAACATGGCCGACCCCGCGACCCTGACGAGGTTCATCACGGACGCGAAGACGCTGTACCCGGCGAACAACTACGTGCTGGATCTCTGGAACCACGGAGGAGGCATCATGGGCGTCTGCTGGGACGACACGTCCGGCGACAAGCTCACCATGCTCGAGATGAGGACTGCGGTCGTGGACGGTGGCGTGAGCTTCGCGAACGTCTGGTTCGACGCGTGCAACATGGCGCAGGCGGAGATCGCGCACCAGTTCCAGGGATACGCGAGCTACATAGTGTTCAGCGAGCAGACCGTCTGGGGACAGGGCTTCCCGTACGACGCGGTCGCGACGCACCTAGTGGCAAGCCCGACGATGGACGGTAGGACGCTGTCGCTGATCGCGGCGGACGAGTTCACGGTGTTCTACGCGGCCCTCGGATGGAACACGTGCACGATAAGCGTGTACGACATGGCCTACCTGACGACGGTGTCCGGAGCAGTGAAGACTTTCGCCAGCGCGATGGTCTCGACGATGAACCTGTACTACAAGACATACAAGTCCTGCAGGGGTTCAGCCGCCGCGACCGCCGGAGCTGTCGACCTGATGGGCTTCGCGGAGCTGGTGTCCGCGAACACGAAGTTGAGCACGACCGTGAGGAGCGCCGCGAGCGCGACTGTGACCGCCGTGGACCTGGCGATCATCTACGAGTGGCACTCGAAGGACTGCGCTGGCATGAACGGCCTCGGGATATGGTACCCGACGAGCTCCGTGTCGTACTACTGGAGCGCGACGGTGGAGACCATGTACCGCGGGATGCTGTTCGACACGGCCACGGGCTGGGCGAACTTCCTGGACGCGTACTACGCGAAGGCCTGATCGGCGGGATGCAGGACGCGTGAAACCACTTCCGGAAACCTTTTCCGGTGTTCTATTTCCGTTCGAGCGGGATCCTGTGGGAGAGCGACAGAGCCTCCCCTGTCATTCTGAGCGCCAGTGAGCCCGACTTAACGGCGTTGTTAGAATCCTGTACAAGAATCGTTTAATACCGTGAATCTGGATATCCTCCGGCATCCCGGATGATGCACCAGGGGCTTTTTTCGCGGGGCGCCGGGACAGAGCGAAAAGGATGAGAGGGGGAAGATGACTTGAGAGGAATCGTAGTTGGATTAGTGGCAGCCATGATGATGATACTGCCCGCACTGGTGATCTCCACGCCCGTGCGCGCAGAGGGAGATGCATGGACCGTGATGGTCTACCTGGACGGGGACAATAACGTGGAATCGTACGCCGCGATGGACCTCGACGAGCTCGAGCTCACGGGCTCCAGCGCCGATGTCAACATCGTGGTCCTGTGGGACCCGCTGTCGGGACCGGCGAACCTGCTGTACGTGAACAAGGGCAGCTCGACCACGCTCGCTGCGTGGGGCGAGGTCAACATGGGAGACCCCGCGACGCTGACCAGGTTCATCAACGACGCGAAGACGCTCTACCCGGCCACGAGGAACGCGCTCGTGATGTGGAACCACGGCGGAGGCATAACGGGCCTGTGCTGGGACGACACATCGGCCGCTGACAAGCTCACGATGCCCGAACTGAGGTCCGGGATCGCGAACGGCGGAGTGGCGTTCGACGTGCTCGTGTTCAACGCCTGCGTGATGGCGGTGGCCGAGGTGGCGCACCAGGTGCAGGGGTACGCGAGCTATGTGGTCTTCAGCCAGGAGAACATGTACGCGCTCGGGTTCCCGTACGACGTGGTCGCGGCGCACCTCGAGGCGAACTCCGCGATGGACGGCCGGACGATGGCCCTGATGATGGCCCAGGACTACACGAGCTACTACATCTCGATAGGGTACTCCGGCGTCACGATCAGCGTGTACGACACGGCCTACCTGGGAACTGTCGCGAGCGCGGTGAAGACTTTCGCGAGCGCGCAGATCGCCACGATGGGCACCTACTACAAGACGTACAAGAGCATCAGGCAGTCCGTGCCCGCCCCGAACAACGCTGCGGACCTGTACAGGTACGCGCAGCTCGTGGGCTCGAGCACGAAAATCACCAGCACGACGGTCAAGAGCGCGGCGAACGCGGTCGTGTCGGCGGTCGACGCAGCGATAATCTACGAGTGGCACACGGCGGACATCACGGGGGAGAACGGCCTCGGGATCTGGTTCCCGATAAGCTCCGTGACATACTACTGGAGCGCGTCGATGGAGACGATGTACAGGGCGATGCCGTTCGACCAGGCCGCCAGTTGGGCGAACTTCCTGGACTCGTACTACGCCAAGGCGTGAACGCAGTTGGGCAAACCCTTTCCCCAAACCCCTTCGACCTATTCCCACCGGATATCCTTTTTATCCAGCATGTGATGTCCGCCCGATGATCTGCCTAGGCATCGAGGGCACCGCGCACACGATCGGCGTCGGCATCTTCGACCAGGACTGCAAGGTCCTGGCGAACACGTCGAAGATGATTGACCGTGTTCGCCCTACTAGCTGGCTCATCAACCCATGTTATCATGGCTGATTACTGGGTCGACAGGGGTATAAGCACAGCCCGAGCATAGGTTTCTCGTAGATTCAGAAATGGACCAGTGAAGACTAGAAGGCAGCAAAAGATGGCAGGACAAAGAACCCAGAAGCAGAAAACCGTCGAGAAGACGAGCGCGGTCAAATCATTGTTTGGGACTCGCAAGCCCAAGGAAGACTCAGAGCCAGTCAAGACCATGATCGTCAGGCGAGAAACGAAGAAGCTGCGGCGGGTCATGAAGACCGGCAAGATGGCCAGGAAACACGGTTCCGAGGCCTTCCAGGCTGCTGCGATGACTCAGAAGGATGTCCAGATCACGGAGCAAGTCATGGAGAGCATCGCCCCTTCCCTGCCTACTCCTCCTCACGAGACCCAGGAGACCTTCACATGCATCCAATGCGGGGCCGAGGTCCCTCTCGAAGCGGAGCGCTGCCCGATATGCCAATCGCTATACATCAAGGACGTCTCGGACGAGGCGCTCGACGAGGTCGCGGCGGCAGAAGACGCGTTCGACGAGGATGCCAACGCGTTAATGGCAACCGAAGCCATCCCCTGCATTCACTTTGATGCCGACACAGGCACGATTAGCTATCTCGAGAAGGATGACAGCGATCCCGATTTCATGCTCGAGTGCTCCCACTGCGGAACCGCCGTTCTGTTCGACACCGATAACTGTCCAATCTGCGGGACCAAGCTCGACGTGACCGATACAGGCATAGTGAGCCTGTTCGCTGACATGGAATTCGGCGAGAATGACTTGGAGGAGGAGCTTGACTGCCCGTTCTGCGGAGATCATGTTTCCCTCGTGCAAGGCGACTGCCCTGCGTGTCATGAGAAGGTCGAAGGTGCGGATTCGGCCGGGAAGATCGAACCAGTTGTCCACGGAGACAACGTCGTCTTCATGCACCTCGATGTGGAAACGGGAGAGCTGAACTATCTCCAGAGGCTTGCCAAGCGGTTGGGGTTCGAGCAAACGACCGTCCACCTGGACGGCATCGGCCGGAGCGGCGGGTTCGAGAAGGACTGGCAGAGCCTCTCGAGGATCTGACAAGGTGACATGCCATGGATGCTTTCGATTTGTTCCGCCTCGTGCTCGACGAATATTCCTCCCAGATCATCCAGCTGACCTCCCCCCATCCCATGAACGCAGTACAGCTCAGCGACTCACTCGGGATCCCGATCGCCGCCTGCTATCGCCGGATCAGGACGCTCAAGGAGGCGGGTGTCCTCAAGGAGGAGGGCAGGGCGGTATCCATCGGTGGGAAGCTTGTCGCGACATATCGGTCCTCCCTGGAGAAGGCAGAGGTCATTCTCACTGATGGCAGGCTGAGGATCATGATCAAAGCGAACGGTCAGAAGACGGCGAACGAAGTACTTCTCTCTGATGAGCCGTCAATGCTGCACTGGCCTATCGACCAGGATGCTGCGGACAAGTAGGGCGCTTCGAATTCCATACGGTCAGATGCTGGCCTTTTCCAGGTTGTCCGCGCGCTTCGCGTAGCGCCTCGCCTCGCTCTCGAAAAGCTTGTTCTGCTCCAGGAACTTCGCCCCGCGGGTCCGAAACTTCGCAGCCTTGGCGGTTTGTTGGGAGGCCTTGGACTCATTCTTCCGGGCGATCTCCTCCTGCTTGGCGACCTTCCGCTCCAAGTTTGCGATCTTGGTCCTCAGCGATTCAGGACTCAGCTCGCTCCCGGTCTGGGCGGCGCCTGACAGCT
>Ga0315283_10001856_pt1 | contig 17277 bp, 17 predicted proteins | sample YL17G09_0_MG_FD_204541 | JGI IMG/M metagenome (GOLD analysis project Ga0315283, IMG submission 204541) | Sediment microbial communities from Yellowstone Lake, YNP, Wyoming, USA - YL17G09_0 | ecosystem: Environmental > Aquatic > Freshwater > Lake > Sediment | place: USA: Wyoming | collected... | reverse complement strand
CACGAGCCCCGCTGCACCAAACCGTTCCCCCCCCACCGCCGCCTCGACCCGCGTCTCGAAGCCGACGGCGGGAACGGTGCAGGCCGCGAGAAAGGAGCGCGCGACAAAGTCGTAGAGCCGTTTCTTATCGGCGCACCACCCCGCCTCGCCCGCGCTCATCTTGGTCGGGTGGATGGGCGGGTGGGCGCGGTCGTTGTGCCCGCCGGACCGGGGGCGGCGCCACAGCTCGCCGGACGCGAGGCGGGACACGTGGGGGCCCCACAGGGGGTGGGCGGCGTGCGGCGCGACGAGCGACGCGAGGTCGTAGTCCGCGTCGAATTCGTCAGTCTCCGTCCTGGGGTAGGAGATGAACCCCTGCTGGTACAGCTCCTCGGCCAGCTTCATGACGCGGTCGCCGGGCAGGCCCAGAATGGAGCGCCGGGTGGCGGCTTTCTGGAGTTCGAGCGTGGACAGCGGCGGCGGCGGTTCCCGCGTGCGGCGGCGGCCGTCGACCGCGGTCACGACCGCGGGGCCGGCGGTCAGGGCGGCTTCGTACAGGGTGGCTGCGACGGCGTGGTCGAAGAGGGCGCCGCGTGCCCACTTGAACGGGACGACGGTGGTCGGGGTCGGGGCAGTTGGACCAGCGCCGCCCCCTCCCCCACCGTTCCCATCGCCCTCCACCTTGACGCTCAGCTGCAAACTCCAAAACCCTTCCGCCACGTGCGCTCGCGCCTCCCACGCGCGGCGCACGATGAGGCCGAGGGTCGGGAATTGGCACGGGCCGTACGAGATCAACCGCGCCGGCCCGTCGGCCCCGCCCGCCCCCCCCGCGTCCCAGTCGAATTTGTCCTGCAGGAGCAGGGACTGGAGGCGGGTGAAGGACGCGCCGACGCGGAGGTCGATCTCCTGTCGCGCGTCGACCGCGCGCGCGGCGGCCTCGTCGGGGGGACCGAGCGAGGCGAGGGCGCGCGCGATCTCCGGTTCGGACAGCGATGAGAACCGGGCGCGAAGCACGGTCAGGCGGGGGTTGGCCGCGGCGCACGCGGCGACGACTTCAAACGCGATGTTCTCCCCTTCCCGGTCGCAATCCAGCCACAGCACCAGCGTGTCGGCCCACCGCGCGTGCTCTTTCAGGTTGGCTTCGATCGGCTTCTTGTCGTCGGGCACCCGCTTGGCGACGGGGGCGGCAAAGAGGGACGCGGGGTCGACGCCGCGCCACGCCTTTGCCGCGCCGGTGAAATCCAGTTCAGTCATGTGGCCCGCGACGGCGGTGAACGCGATGTCGCACGGGCCGAGGGTCGGGAGCGTGGTCTGCAGGCGGTAGAGGCGGCAGTAGCGGGCGCTGGAGGGAGGAGGAGAGAAAGAGGGGTCGGCCGCGCGAAAAAAACAGCGCCCCATGCATCCCGCCACCGCCTCGGCGCCCTTCCCGCCACCCCCATCACACCACCCACTCACCACGTCGCCTCGCCGCGCACGGTTCGGCCCCCGTTGAGGACGCGGGCGACGCCTTCGGCGACCGAATTCTTTTCCGCGACGCAGAGCACGCGGCGCGGCGGCATGGTGAAGGGTTGGTGGCAAGCGGCGGCGCGGCGCGCGGCCCGGACGCCGGGACGCGGCGCGCGCGCCGGGCGGCGGCGCGGGAGTGGGCGCGTCGATGGCCGCGCGCCCGTTCGCCTGCCACTCTCGCCGTCGGTGCCGGGCCGCCGCCGCCGCGTGCGCCGATCCCGCGCGCGCCCCTGTCGCCACACGGCGGGCCGCCACCCCTCCCCCTCCCCCACATCCTCGCGCACACGATGGCCGCCCCCGCCGCGCTCGAGGCGGCCGCCCTCGCGGTCGCGTCCGCCCTGGAAGCCCGCGTCGACCAACGCCTGGCCGCCCTGGACAACCTGGGCGAGGAAGACATGGCGTCCCTGCGCGCGCGGCGGCTCGCCGACCTCAAGCGCGACGCGGCGCAGCGCCGCGAGTGGGCGGCGGCCGGGCACGGCGTCGTCGCGACCGTGCGCGGCGACAAAGACTTTTTCGAGGCGGCGCGCGGGGTGCAGCGCGTGGTGGCCCTGTTTTGGCGCGCGTCGAGGCCGTGCGACGCGATGAAGGGGCTCCTGCGGTCGCTCGCGCCCCAGCATTTGGAGACTAAGTTCATCGAGGTGGGAGGGGAGGGGAGAGAGATGGAGGGGAGGGTGGATGAGAGTTGAGGCGGCCGGCTCCGCGGGCCGACGCGCGCGCCCTTCCGCATCCCCACTTCTCTCTCCCCAGATCGAGGCCGAGACCGCCCCATTCTTGGCCGACCGCCTCAAGGTGTGGATGCTGCCGACGCTCGCGCTCATGGTGGGCGGCGAGGCGAAAAGCTACGTCGTCGGGTTCGACACCCTGCCCGGCGGCGTCGACTGCGCGCCCGCCGCTCTGGAGGCACGTCTGGTGGAGGAAGGCGTGCTGTTTGAGGCGGGCGCGGGTGCGCCAAGGACGGCCACAGCGCCGCGGCGCGCGACCGTGCGGCGCGGCGAGCGGCGCGACTCGGACGAGGATTCCGACTTTGATTGATTGAGAGAGAGAGAGAGAGAGTTGATCGGTGTGCCATGTCTACACGGTGCGCGCGGTGCGGAGTGGGAGCATTGATTTTAAAGGGGGGGTGCGCGAGGCTGCCTTCAATTACTCAAACGGGCGCGCGTCTGTGGGGTCGGGACGGGATCGAGACCCCGTGCCGCGTGCTATGTTGGCGCCGCGCGGCCGGCGCGGGCCGCGCACCGGGGGTCGAGTCCCGGCGCGCCGCCTGCGCCGCGCGGCGGGCGCCCGGCGGCGGGCGCGCGGCCGCGCCGCCGAGCGTCCCGCGGCGGCGCCCGGTCTCTCTGCGCGCCCGATGGCCGCGGCCGCCATTGAAGTGAGCGGCCGGGATGGAAGGAAGCGGTGACGGGAGGAGGGGGGGCGGCAACCCTGCCACGCACCTCAAATCGACGCGACTCGCCCCACCCGCCGGCCTGTGGATGCAAACGGGTTGATGTGTGAGTGTGGGGCGATCATCTTACGGCCGGGCCATGCAGACGCGCTCCCGCCTGTATAGGTTTTGCCGCCCCTCCAATCTTCCGCCTGAACGCGCGCCGCCCTAAAGCGGCGCGGTTGTGGACCTCGGCGCTGACTGCGGCGTCCGAGGGCTGGAGCGGGCGGGTGTAGAAGAAGAAGGAACGAGGGAGGGCGGAAGGAAACAAAGAAACGCGGCCGCGGGTCATACACTAAGCGGATCGTGGTCTCACCCCGCACCCCCGGAACTACCCGGTGGGCGGTCGAGGTTTGCATATCGGTGTTGTAATCAGCCCCGGGCGGCGTGGGGGGGGAGGAGCCGCCGATGCGGCGGCGGCGGCGCGGCGGCCGCGCCGCGGCGGCCGCGCCGCTGCGGCCACGCCGGGCGCGGGCGAGGGAGCGGCGCACCTGGGCACGGGCGTCCGGCGCACGGACGGGCCCGCATGGCGGCGCTAGCCGGTGTGGGCCCGTGTCGGCCGCCGCCGGCCGACGCCGCTCTCGGCCGCCACACCAAAACGGTCGTCCCCCATGGGCCTCGACCGCGCCGCCCTGCGCCGGATCAACCTGCTGGAAACGCTGAAAGATGATGCGGGGAGGGAGGACGAACCGCCGCCGGGCAGCGAGCGCTGGTGAGGCGACGAGGGGGGTCGTGGGGTGGCCGTTTTGAGGCCCTGCCCGCCTCCCACCCCCCTCCTTACCACCCAGGTCGGACGCCGCGCTGCGTGCCTACTATGGCCTGGCCCCCTGGCCCGCCCCCGACGCGGCCGCCTTCGCCGCGTGGTTCCCCGCGGCGGCGCGCGCGCCGCCGTTGACCGCCCCCCCCCCCGCCACGATCATCGCCTTTGCGTGCGCCGGCTCGGCCGAGGACATGTACACGAGCATCGGGTCGGGCCCAAGGCGCGCGCCGAGCCCGCTGCTCGACTGGGTCACGGCGGCGGGCGCGCGGCTGCTCGCGGCCCAACTCCCCGGGCGTGCGTCGCGCCGCGGCGACCCCTACGCGACGTCGGCCCAAGCGGTCGCGGCCGAGATCTTGCCTCTCATAGCGTCATCCCTGGCCGACGCGGCCTCCCGGGGCGCGCCCTGGGCCGCCGTCGGGCACTCGCTCGGCGCGTGGCTCGCGTTTGAGCTCGCCGCCCTCGCCGCGTCCGCCCGCCTCCCCCCCGCCCGCCTGATCGTGTCGGCCATGCCCGCGCCCGACACGCCGATGGTGGCGCGGCCGTGGACGGCGCAGGCGTCGCTCGACTCGGCGGGCTTCGCGGCCGAGTGCCGCGCGTGGGGCATCGCGGACGCCGTCTTTGCGCCAAGCGTCTGGGCCGAGTACGAGCCGCTGCTGCGGGCCGACTTTCGGCTCTTCGACGAGTACGCGTGGAGAGGTGGGAGGAGAGAGGGGAGAACGGGACGCGGGGTCGACCGTCAGACTCACAAGTGCCTTGCAAACTACATGCTCAAACAATCGCCGCCCCACCCCTCGTCCCACCTCCAGCCCGCCCTCCCCTCCCCTGCCACGTCACCGCATTCTACGGCGACGCCGACGACCGCGTGACGCGCGCCCTGGTCGACGGCTGGCGCCGCCGCACGGCGGCGACCGCCCGCGTCGCGCCGTGCGCAGGCCCCCACCTCTGGCCCCTGGCCCCCGCCCACAAAGCGTCCTGGCTGGTGGAGCTCGTGCGCGAGGCCCGGGCGGCCATGGTGGGGGTGGGGGGCGTGGCGGCGTGAACCGGAAACACGGATGATGGGCACGGGGGCCGCCCCCCCTCGGCCGCTCGCCTCAAACGTCCGGCGACACGCCCGCCGGCGCGGCGAACGAGCTCGCGGCCGCGACGTAGGACGAAGAGAAGGTGTGGATGTTCATGGTGGGCTTGAAGGACGACGGGGTGCCGATCACGTGCGGCGCCGTCGTGCGGCGCGCGGGCGCGGGGCGGGCGACTGTGCCGGGCGCCGCAACCCCCGCCGGCCCCGCCGCGGGCGGCAGTTCGCCGCCGCCGGCCGCCAGGGCCGCGGCGGCGTCCGCGTCGTCGCCCGCGCCGTACACAAGGGTGCCGGCCACCATGACGCCAAACCCGGCGGCCTGCACGAACGACCACTTGGACCACGACTCGCCCAGGGTGCCGCCGCCGGCGCCGCCGTAGAAGAGGGCGAGGTCGACGAGCCAGACGAAGAGGGTGCGGGACGTTTCCAGCACGGTGCGGAAGACGGCCCCCGCGTGGCCGGTCACGCGCATGCCGGCGACGTTGTAGAGCATGAGGGCGGCGCCGTCGATGATCAGGGTGGCGGCGATGGGGCGCGAGTGGAGGGCCATCTGGAGTGGAGGAGGGGGTGGCGTGTGGGCACGAGGCCGGCGCCGGCGCGACCCCGACCCCCTCGCCTCGCCGCGCCCCTCGCCGCACATGAATCGTGTCGCGCGTGTCCTCGTGCACGCCGTCCCCGTCCACGCCTGGCGTCATGGACACGATCGGGAGGAGGACCAGGGCCATGGCCAGCGTCCCGAGGACGCCTTCCCAGCCGACGATGAGGAGCGGCGCGATGCCCATCCCGGCGTCGGACATAAAGTGGTCCTCAAACGTGAGCTGGGCGGCCTGCACCGCCTGCGACGCGATGATGAGCCCCATGCCGACCACCATCTCGGCGGGCGGCACGGGGCGGGTGCGGGAGCCTTCGCCCGAGAGGACCGACGCGGCGCCGACGGCGGCGATGCCGGCGGCGCAGCACGCGATGCCCCGCGCGTGCAGGCGGTTGAGGGTGCGCCCGAGAAAGGTGACGGCAAAGAGGGCGGCGAAGAGCATCTCGGCGCCGCGCATCATTTGGTAGACAGAGGCCTGAAGACGAAAGGGGGGACACAAGGAGGTGTCGGCGCGCGCGCGGCGGCGTCGCCACCCGAGACCCGCCCCACCTTTCTCCTCTCCCTTCCACTCATACCGTCACGCTCAGCAGCCCGACGTTCATGAGCACGGTGGCCACGAGGTCGAACGCGGTGGGCACGGCGAGGAGCGCGGCGCGGTGCGCTTCGGCCGCGGGCGACCACCGGCCCTCGCCGGCTTCGAGGAGCGGGATCGACGCATCGCCGGCGGCCGCGCCATCGCCCCGGGACGCTTTCCGAGCGTTCCGGCGGGCGGTGCGCTCCTGGAAGAGCGCCAAAGGGAGGCAGAGCGCCATGCCCGCAAACATCACGCAAGTCATCGCCCACGGCTTGCGAAAGTATTTATCTTTGCCGTCCAGGCCCGGGCCTTGCAGCTCGTAGACTGGGGGCGGGGTGGGAGGCGTGGGGAGGCGCGAGAAGGCCGGCGCGCGTTCGCCGCCCTACTGCGGCGGCCGACGGCGCCCCGCCCGCATCCCGCCCCCTCCCGCCCTCCACCACCCCCGCCCTCCACTCACCAATCTTAGCCAGTAGGCTAGCGGTCGTGCCGAACACGACGAGGCCGGCGACTGCCGAAACAAACGCGGGTGAGGGGGGCATGGTGGGCGTCGCGCGCGGGCGCCGGGGCTCCGCTGCGCGAGGGGAGGCGGCGGCCGCGGGGCCGCTGTTCTAGCGGGCAGAGGGGCGGCGGGCGCGGTGTGGGCAGCGGCGGCAGTCGCGTTGCGCAGCAAAACGCGCTCGGTCTCTCGGCCCCGATGCCGCGCCGTGCCCGCGGCCCCGTGTCGCGGGGCCAGGCCGCGTTTGAAGCGCTGCTGGCCAGCGACGGCGAGGGCGAGGGCGCCGCGCCGCGCCGGGGCGCGCGGCCATCGCGCCCGCCCAAGGACCGGGAGCGCTTTTTCAGGTTGCGGGCCGATGCAGCGACGGGAGCCGGTGTCGGACCGCCGAGCAGGCGGGATGAGACTCCACTGGACGCTCTCGCGGCCAGCTTCCCCTCCGTCGACCGCGCGCTGCTCGCCGACTGCCTGGGCGCCGCGGGCGGCACCCTGAATGGCGCCGTCGAGGCCCTGGCCACGCTGGGCATTGTCGAGGCGGGCGGCGGGGAGGCTCGGCGCCCGCTGCCGACCTCTGCCGCCGCCGACGCCGTCGCCGTCGCTGCCGGCCCCTGGTCCTTTCTCGTCCCCGACGTCCAACGTCTCATCTGGGCCCTGCTCCCCCAGCGCGACGCCGCGCGCGCCGCGGGCGCGTGCCGCGAGTTTGCGGCGCGCGCGCGCGAGGGGCGCGCCGCGGTGCGCACGCTGCGGCCGCCGCGCGGCGTGCCGCCGGCCGCCGTCGGCGCCATGGTTGTCGCCCACCCGAAAGCGACAGGCCTGGATCTGGCCAAATGGGGCGGGGGTGGGGAGGGAGGCGCGGGGGATGGCTTGCGAGCCGCCCTGGCGGCCGCCGCGGCGGGCGAAGCCACCCGCCGCTCCCCCTTGCGCTCGCTCGTGCTCCCCCGAGGCGCCGAAGGCGATGAAAGGGCTCTGGCTGACGCCCTGGTCGCGCTTACGGGACTGACGAGGCTGGCGGCGCCGGGGTGGGCGCGCCTCGGCGACGGCGCGGCGCGCGCGCTGGCCGCCTACCAGCGCGCGCCCGAGGACGGGCTCGACGATGTCGCCGGCAGCAGCGACAGCGATGCAATGCCTCGCGCCGCCGGCGGCACGGCCGCCCTGCTCGTCGCGGCGGGCGTCGCCGCCGCGGCGTCGCGCGCCGCGCAGCGCCGCCCGTGCGTTGCCCCGGCCCCCGGCCTCGCCGCCATCGAGTTGACGGGCGCCACGGCCCTGACCGACGCGGGCGCCATCCGACTGCTGCGCGGCGGGCCGGGAGGGGCGTCGGTGCACCCCCCCTGCGTCGCGGCCGTCGACCTCTCCCGCTGCCCCGCCCTCACCGACGCCGCCTTCCGCCGCTTTGCCCCCACCCTGCGCACCCTGACCGCGGCCCACTGCGCGGGGCTGGTCCGGCTGACGCTCGACGCAGGGGGCGGCCCGCGGCTCGCGTCGCTCGACGTCGGCCGCTGCGCCCGGCTCGAGGCCGTGACCCTCGCCCTGCCCCACTTGGAGGCATTGAATGTGTCGGGGTGTGGGGCCCTTGCGTCGCTCGACGTGGCGTGCCCCGCGCTCGTCGAGGTCAACGCGGCGCAGTGCCCTAACCTCTCTTCTCTCTGGCCCCCCCGGTCCGCCCCGGCCCTCGCCCGCCTGAACGTGTTTGGGTGCCGGGCCCTGCCGTCGGCCGCGCTCGAGCCCGCGCTCGAAGGGTGCGACGCTCTCTCATCGCTCGTCGTGGCGGGCGCCCTCTCCCTCGCCCGCCTGCGCGCGCCCTCCCCCCTTCTGGCCCGCCTGGACGTCGCGGGGTGTCGCCAGCTGGTCGAGGTGGTCGCGCCGTCGCCGCAGCTGCGGGCGTTCAACGCGGCGGGGTGCGTGTCGCTCGCGCGGCTCGCGCTCGGCGCCGCCTCGCTCGACGCCCTCGCCCTCGACGGGACGGGGAGGCTGCCGGTGGAGGTGGCGGCGCGCGTTCGGTCGCTCGCGGGGAGGGGGGCGGGCGGCTAGGGGGCGTGTGACTGCCGGCAGCGGCGGGAACGCGGCGCGGCCAGCGCCCTGCCACTCCGCGCCCCCTTGGGCCAACCCCGCCCCGCCCCCCCCGCCGCCTCGCTCCACGGCGGCCAGTATGCAGGTACGGAGGGCGATGCCCGCGCCTGGCCCCCGCGCGTGCCCCGGGCGCGACGGCATGCCGACTCGCCTTTTTTCCAGCCCACCCGACAGAGCGCTCGCGCCGCGGCCCGGGCCGCGGACGCCTCAACCGACGCGCCTCCACCCGCTCCGGGCGGCCTGGCGGCCTCGTTCCGCCACGCGGCGCCAGGCCCCCGCTTCGGCGCCGCGCCCCTCGCCCCCCGCCCGACGCCCCCCGCCGCCTCCTCCCACGGCGGCGGCTCCGTCTGGGAAGCAGTCCCAGAGGCCGACGTGGTCGCGCGCGGCAGGGACAAGACCTACCGCGGCGTGCGCCAGCGCCCGTGGGGCAAGTGGGCGGCCGAGATCCGCGACCCCCAGATCGGGCAGCGCCGGTGGGATGGACGGGATGGGGGGGCGGGAGGGCGGTGCGAGGGCGGGGCGCGTGGTGGGAGGGGCCGCGAGCGCCGGCGCGCCCGCGCCGCGCGCGGTTCCGCGCTGGCGCCCCGGATTCGGCCCGCCCCGCCCCACGCAATGCTGGCATATGCCATGTGCGCCCCTGCTAGGCGGCGGCCGCCGCCAATTGCGCGGGCCCGCGCCTCCCTCGGCCCCGCCGACGCGCCCCCCCTCCCCTCTCTTCTTCAGCTGGCTCGGCACCTACGACTCGGCCGAGGAGGCCGCCCGCGCGTACGACGCCGCGGCGCGCGCCATTCGCGGGCCGGCCGCGCGCTGCAACTTCCCGCACGAGACGCACAACGTTGCGACCGCGGAAGCGCTCGCCGCCAGTGAGTAGGGGAGGGGCGGAATGATTGAGATCGGTATTGAGAACGGTCAAGCGGCGCGCGGGAGGCCGACACGACCCTTTGCCCCCCCTCAGTGATGCACGCCGGCTCGGGCCGCGACCGCCCCGGCGACACCCAGTCCCGCGCCGCCCTCCTCTCCGGCAAAGCCCCCGGAATGCCCCGACCGCCCGTGCCGGCCGCGCCCGAGCCCGCGCCCGAGCCCGCGCTGACGTTTGGCGACCCGCCGCCGCTCCCCGCGTCGCTCGAGCAACCCCTGTTCGACAACCACGCCCTCCTCGCCGCCCGCGCGCGCGCCGGGGGCGTGCAGGCCGGGCTCGTGGGCGGCGCCGGCGTCGCGTTCTCGCCGGCCGCTGGCGGCGCGGGCGCACTGGCGCTGCTGCCGCGCGCGGCTGCCGCCGCCGCGCCGGCGACCCCGCTCCCCGCCCAGCGCCCCCCCACCGCCGACCGTGCCCCCGGCTCCGGCGCGCCCGGCACGTCCTGGGCCGCGGTCGCCGCCGGGCGGCGCGCGGATCCCGTCGGCGTGCCACCGCGCGCGCCTCTCGCGCCCGGCGCCGCGACGCCCGGCTCCTCGGCCGCGCCGGTCCCGCTGCCCCACCTCCTGTTTGGCACGTCGCCCTTTGGCCGCTCCGTCGACATGGTTGACGTCTGCTGCCAGCTGATGGAGGCGGGGCGCGCGACGGCGGCGGTCGACCCCCTGAACCTCGGCTCCCTACGCGCCGAGCTGGAGGCGACGCCGCATGGGCCCGGGGGTCGCCGGCCGTCGTCGGCGGTCGTGGCGACGCCGCGGCCGCCCCTCCCGGCGACCGCGCCTCGCGCCGCCCCCGCGCGCCCCGCGTCGTGGGAGGACGACGACGACGACGCGCTCATGGGCATGTCGCCCGACGGGCCCCGCGTCTCGACCGCGCTATTTGCCGCGGCGGGCGGCGCGGGCGCAGTGGCGGCCGCGCTCGCTCCCGCGCCGTTCGCCCCCGGCGTGCCCGCGTTCCGCGCCACTGCCTGGGTGCAGGGCCAGATGATAGATCAGGCGTGAAAAATAAGATGCCGAAAGGGCCGGGGCGCGCCGCAGCACGGTGCTGCTGCGCGTCCTGCCTCCAACCTGAACCCCCCTTTCCCTCGTTTTTCCGAGTTTCTGATGCCGCCCGTCGCGTGTTTGTCCGACGTCGTTGCCTTTTTCCATGATTGACGGGGGCCGGCGACGCCGCGCGCGCCCCCGCGCGCGGCCGGCGCCGCCCCCCCCCCTTGGCGGCCGCGCCCCTGCGTTGACGGAGCCGCGTGCCAGCGCGCGACGCTTCCTTGTAAAGCCACACACCCATGCGCGGCCGCAAGCTGATTGATTGTCCAATGGTTAAACAGGGGGCAGGAGGGCGAGAGTGGTCGTGCAACGCGCCCCCACTCCCACGCAAGCGCCGGCCCGCCCTCGCGGCCGCCGCCGCAACCCGCGCCTCTCCTCACCATGCCGTCCTCCGCCCTGGCCCGCGCGGCGGCCGGCGCGTCCGCCTGCATCGCGCGCGCCGCCGCCCTCCCTGGCGGCGCGCGGCGCGCCGCGGGCGACCTCCCGGTCAAGTCCAACCCGCACGTCGAGGCGTGGGGCACGAGCCGGGAGCACATTGAAGAGGGGTTCCGGTTCGACGGCGCCGCGTTTCGGCGCGCCGTGCTCTGGATCGTGGCCTTTCCCGCGGCCCTGTATTTCGGCGTGACGTCTGAGTTCGCCAAATCGGACGCGCTCGCGGGCAAGCCGGCACGGCACGTGATGGGGGTCGAGAGGAAGGCGTGATCAGAGAGAAGGGGGAGGCGGTTGGCGGGCGCCCGCCGCCGCCGGCGCCCTGTCACTCCCTGCACCGTCCAGTATCATCGTGTTGCATGGCGGGCGGTGGCAGGAGAGCCACACCCCCTTCTCTCACCTCATCCGGCCTCGACGTCGCGCGCCGCGATATAGTCCGGCCGCTTCCGCAGCGCGTCGGCCAGCGCGGCCTCCTTCTCGCGCTTGCTCAAAAACGGCCAAAACCAGCGCGCCGGGGCGTGCCCAAAGACCGACGCCCAGTTGGCCGCCCGCCCGCCGTCGTGCGGCCAGCGCCCCGCAACGCGCGCCTTTTCGTACGCTTCAATCGTCGTCACGTTGCGGGAGATAAGACCGACGTGCATGACGAGAAAGCCGGCGACGGAGAGGGCAAAGGCGGCGTCGACGACCGTGCCCGCGAGAATCAAAATGTCGCCGCCGCCCGCGGCGTCGCCCGAGGAGCGCACCGACCTCGCAAAAGACGCGCCCAGGAGGGACGCGCCGATAATGGAGGCCAGGAAGGTGTAGAACAGGAAGAGGAGGAAGGCCTGCGGGAGAAGAGAGGGCGTTGGCGCGCGTGCGCCTCCCGCTGCGCGCGCGCTGTTCACCCCTCTCCCTCTCTCCATCCCCACCTTGTAATTCAGCAGCCCGACCGTGTTGACCACCCACACGCAGTAGTGGTCCATGCGCAGCACGCACGCGCCGCGCACGGAGCAGTGGTGCGACCGGTCAGGTTTCCACTCGGCGCACTTTTTGCACCAGCGGGGGCGCGCCGCGCCGGCCAGGCGGGCCGAGGGGGGGGGCGGGGCGTCCATGAGGCGGCGGAGCTCGGCGTCGGCTTGCTGTGACGGGGAGGGTGGGGGTGAGCGGCGCGCGGCGTCTGCGCCGCGCGCACTCCTCTTCCTCTCTCTCACCTCGTCGCTCTCAAACGGGTGCCACCCCGGGGGCACGCCTCCCGGCGGCGTGGCCACGGCGGCGACGTAGGCCAGGGCGCACGCGGCCGCGGCGAGCAGAAACGCGGCGACCGCCGCGACCGCCGCGACGCGCGCCCCGGCCCCGGCCCCCGTCCGCCCCGCCACCGTGGGGCCGTACGAAGCGATCACGGCGGCGACGGACAGGGCGACGATGCCGAGCACGACGGCGGCCATGATCTGGGGAGGGAGGGAAGGAGGGAGGGCAAGAAATCAACAGGGCCGCCCTCGCTGGCGCCGCCATTCCTGCCTCCTCTCCTCCCCCTCTCTCTCGCTATCGCACCTTGCCCACGTGGCGGAGCCAGCGGCAGTGACGGAAGACGTCCAGGGCCGTCCAGTCGCACGCGCGCGCCATGGCCGCGCCGCGCGCGCACGCGCTCGCGTTGGGGGGCGGCGCTCTCGGCGACACCAATGCAGCGAGGCCGGCGCGGGCCGCAGCGGTGGGCGCACGCCGGGAGTGGGCGCGCCAACGGGCTACGTGAGCTCCACCCACGCCCCCCCCCCCCCCCCGCCCGCCCGCCGCCCGGGCACGACGGCGCCCCACCTGCTGGGCCGACCAGGGGCGCGGCCGCTGCCCCGCGCGCGCGCGCCGTGTCGCCGCGCGCCGATGGCAACGCCGCCGCCGGCCGCCGCCGGCGCGAGCCGCGCCAACGATGCACCGGGGGCCGACGGCGAGAAGTATGGTGAGATGAAGGAGGCGGCGGGCAGCGAAAGGCAGTGGAGCGCGTCGCCGCGCGCCTGCCCGACCCCCACCTTCTTCCCCAGGCCTCGCCGTCTGGCTCGCCACCCGCGCCGCCTGGACCGCGGCCGCGACCGCGCGCGCCGCCGCCGGCGGGCGCCCGCCGCCCTCCCCCCCGCGCATCGAGGCCGACGCGGTCTACGAGGACGTCCTCGCGACGAGCACCCCGTTCCCCGTCCCCATTCCGCTCGCGGAGATGACCGACTTCCTGGTCGACACCTGGATCGAGGACGGACTCTACTGACGCGACGAGGGAGGGTGGAGGGTGGCGGCCAGCACTTGCAAACCGGACTGGGTCGGGAGGCTCGCTGCGGGCTCCCGCTCTCTCTCTCTCTCTCTCGCTCGCCCTCGTTCCCCTCCGCTCTCTGTTAGCTATTCACCCGAGTGGTACCCAGCCCGCGCGCTCGCGGGGCGCCAGGAGGAAGGGTTCCGGCACCCACCCCGCCGCGCGCAGGTCGGCCGCGAAGCGTTTGCCCCCGCGCCGCGCGGTGGCGACCGCCCGGTCCAGGCACGTCTCGGCGTCGGCATCTGTGACGAGGCGGGATGAGGGCGGGAGCGTCTCCAGCTCGCGGCGGGCGGCGGCGGCGGCGAGGACGGCGGCGAGCGTGTCCGCGGGCCCCGCGTCCCCCCGCAGCGCGATGCGCAGCCTCCCCCGTCCGGCTTTGGCCACGCCCAGCGCGCACGCGGTGGCGGCGAGCGGGGAGGTGGGCGGGCGGCGGGTGAGGAGGAAGCGGTCGCGGCCGCCCGCGCGCTTGAGAGCGCGCGTGAGCGCTTCGGGCGACGCCACCGCGTCCTCCAGGGGCACCAGGCGCACGCCCACGCCGGAGCGGCGCGCGGGCACGGAGCGCAGGAGGAGGGGTTCGGCCGCCGCCGCGACCGACGGCGGCGGCACCGACCCGGTCGCCAGCCACGCGTCGGCCGCCAGCTCGGCCCGCTCCCGGTTGAGCGTGCGCAGGTGCACGGCTTTGAGCTCGCCCCAAATGGCGGTCAGGTCGCCGGCGGCGAGGCAGAGGAGCAGGGCGAGCGGCACGCGCGGCGGGCCGCCGCCCGCCCTCGCCGCGGCCGCCGCCCCCCGCCGCAGCACCGCCACGCACAGCGCCAGCCCCGCCGTGTCGACCACCATCTGCTGCGCCTGGGCCTTGGCCGTGATGTCGGCCAGGTTGCCGCGCAGGGCGAACGACTGGCCGAACGAGGGCTGCGTCGAAATGTAGGTCGTGAGGCCGACCGACTTGCCCACGTTGGCCGCCGCGGCGAGCGCCAGAAACTTGGCCGGGAAGCGGGGCGTGGCCAGCTCGAGGCCGACGGACGCGGTGAAGAGGAGGGACGTCGCGAATCGAAAGCGTTTGAGGTCGGAGTCGAACGACTCGCCGAAGCGGGTGGCGGCGCTGAGCCGGCCCAGGCGGCCGAGGCCGTCTTTGAGGAGCCAGTTGATGCCGGCGGCGGCGGGCAGGGAGCGGCGGGCGCCGACGCCGACGGCTTGGAGGAGGGCTTGGGTCGCGAAATTTGTGAGCATCGTGCTGCACAGCCTGTGCCCCGCCCGCCACCGGCAATACGACCAATAATCCGGGGTGACGTCGGCCGGCGCGGGAAAGAACGACCGCCACGCCGCGCCGCGCGCGCGGCGTGCCGAGTCGGCGGCCGCGTCGGCCGCGTCCTCGCCGCCGGCGGCGGCGGACGCGGGGGACACGGGGCGCACCCGGGTGCCGTCCCACACGTAGCGCCGCCGGGATGGGCCTGGGCAGGGGAGAAAGGAAGGTCGGCGCGACGAACGAAAAAAGAGTCGCCCCTTCACCTCTCCAGCCCCCTGCCCCCCCCCCCCCCCCACATACCTGTGCCCAACCCAACCGGCAGCTCGGTCAGCGTCTGCGGCTGCTTGCGCTTGGGCAGGAAGGGGAGGCGCGCCGCGGCGCCCGCGGTCGCCGACGCAAAAAGGGAGGCCCGGCGGCGGCGCCGGGGCGGCGCCAGCAGGATGGCGACATTGTTGCAGAGCTCGAATGCGAGGTCAAAGGACGGCGGCTCGCCGGCGGCGGCCAGGGGGAGCCGCATGGCGGCGGGTCGGCGCGGCTAGGCGCGCATTGGCGGCGGCGGCGCGCGGGAAGGCAGGCGGCCGCGGCGGTCGCGCGTGGGCGATGGAAGGGGCGGGATGGGTGTGAAGGCGGCATCCGCCGCGGCGCGCGCTCGTCGGCGGCCGACCGCGCACGCACGCCGCGGCACGCCCGACGACCCTCCTTCCCACCCCCACGCCCCAGGCAGGGCCTCCACATCACACACCCAAAAAACAGGCACGCCAGGGGGTGGCAGCCAGCCCCCCTTTCTCGCTTTCTCTTCATCAGAGCCCGAGCGCGTGCGCGCCCGCCTGCATCCACGGGTGCGCCACGTAAGCGCCCAGGGTCACGATCCCGATGGTCAAGTACGGCGCGCGCACCCACTCGCGCCAATAGTCGGGCGGTAGGATTTGGCGGCCGTCGAGGATGGCGGCGAAGGGGAGCCACGACGTGCGAGCCGCCACGGCCTCAAACGCGGCCCCATGCTTCTTGCGCAACCGGTAATCGCCGTGCGGCATCGACAGAGCGTGGTGCGCGAGCAGGGCGAGCGAGGTGGCGGCCATGAAGGTCGTCCCGATCCAGGCCGTGTGCGCGGCGCACCACAGCGCCTGCCCCCACGCCTGCGGGTGCCGCGTGATGCGGGCGACGCCGGTCTCCCACAGGTGCAGTTCGGGTTTGTCGACGGCCGCGACCTCCAGCAGGTTGAAGGTCGAGGGGTAGAGGAGGAAGAAGGAGAGGTAGTTGGCAGCCCACATGACCGAATGGACCCCGGGCGCCCCGCGCACGTCCCACAGGGGGACGCCATCATACCGGTGATTGATGAAGTAGGCGACCGCGGCGGCGGCGAGGGGCAGGGAGACGCCAGCGAAGATCACGCGCCACGCGCGCGGCCCGACGACCGCTTCCGCCGCCGGGCGCGCCGCGGCGCCGCCCGAGTGGACGAGCGCGAAGAACGCGAGCTGAAGCACCATGGCGGCCGACGTGTCGCCGCCGACGGCGGCCTCGAAGCCGCGCACGTACGGGCCGGCGAGGCCGGTGTCGGGCGAGAGCCAGGCCTGAGGAGGAGAGGGGGGTCGGTTTGAAGCGCACGCTCGTTCCCCACCCCATACACCACCCTCCTACGACTCACAAACCACAGGATGGCCATGACAGCGGTCAGTTCGACCGCGAAAAAGGCCCACTTGGCGGGCGACTGCGCGCCGAGGTCGAACGCGCCGGCGTCCTCGCCCGCCGAGGGGGGTGGCGCCTCGTCCACCGCGGCGCGCGGCACAATGCGGCATGTCGGGGGTGGCAGCCGCGGCGCGCAAGGGCGGCGCACGGCGGCGGGCCGCGCGGCGGTCGGCCGCCGCAATGGGGCGGCCGCCAGACGGCGCGCGGTCGCGAGGGCGCGTGGGGCGCTCGAGCGAGCAATCGCCGACATGGCGGCGGCCGCGACAGAGCCCCAGGCTCGACTGTGCGGCAGGCCCGGGCGAGCGCGCACTCTCCGCCGCAGGCCGCCGCGGCCGGCGGCTCCCGCGCTCCCGCCATGAAGCGGCGCCGTCACGCTGCGACAGCCGCCACAGTCCCCGCCCCGAGGCTCGGCCTGCTCGACCTGCCTGACGGCGTCCTTGTTGCAATCGCCGCGGCGCTGGCCCCGCTGCACGGCGGCTTTGCGCTGGCCTGCTCGTGCAAGGTGTGTGACGGCGGGCGAGAGTGGACGGCGGGAGCACGCGCACGCACGCGCGGCGCCCAGACCCCCGACCCTCCTCTTCTCTTCAGCGCCTGCACGCCCTCTTGTCCAGCAACGACTCGCTCTCGCTGCTCGTGTGCCCCGCGACAACCGCGGCGGCCGTGGCGGGCGTGCGGGCGGTGCCCCGGCCGCGGGCACGGGCGACGTTTGCGACGCTCGCGGCCGCGCTTTCTGCCGCGCGCCCCGGGGACACGGTGAGACTCGTGGCTGGGGTTTTGACACCGCCTGAAGGCGGCTTCATCATGCGCACGTCCGTGCAGCTGTTGGGCGCGGGAACGGCGTCGACCCGGCTCGCGGCTGGCGTGGCCGGCGCCCCTACTCTCGTCGCCGCCGCGCCGCGCTGCGGTGTGCTCGTGCGCGACCTCACGGTAGATGCCGCGCCCGGCGCGCCAGCCATTCGCCACGAGTCGGGCTCCCTCACGGTCGCTTCCTGCCGTGTGCGCGGCGGCGCCGGCCCCCTCGCCTTTCTGCACCCGCCCCTCCTCACCCTCGCCGCCCGCCCCCCACCCGGCCTCCCCGCCGCCCTCGCCGCGTCCGCCGGCATCTTTGGCGGACGGCTCACGGTCGCCGGGTCGGCGGTCGTCGGCGCGGCCGGCGGCGCCGCGGTCGGCGTCGGGGCAGGGGGGGGGCGGTTGGCCGACGTGCGCATGCTGCCGCTCACCCGGGGCG
>Ga0315283_10001851_pt1 | contig 17292 bp, 16 predicted proteins | sample YL17G09_0_MG_FD_204541 | JGI IMG/M metagenome (GOLD analysis project Ga0315283, IMG submission 204541) | Sediment microbial communities from Yellowstone Lake, YNP, Wyoming, USA - YL17G09_0 | ecosystem: Environmental > Aquatic > Freshwater > Lake > Sediment | place: USA: Wyoming | collected... | reverse complement strand
TCCGCCCCCCATCGCCGCTTAAGGGTCTTTTCGTTGCAGAATTCTTTCTCAAGGGCCTTGCTTTTAAATGTTATTAACATGCCAGCAAATTTTTGTCAAGAAAAATATTAACCTAATGGGTTAATAGAATTAAGTCACCCCTTACCTTCGACGATTTTGATTTCTTCTTCGGTTAAATCGTAAAGTTTATAGACAATTTGGTCGATGAGCCAGTCGGTATTGCAGGATTTCTCTTTCAAAAGAAAATTAGAACTCGTTCCCCAATTGATAGAATATCGAAACCTGATTTAGAAACCCGTCCCTCAATTACTTACTCTACACTTTTCACCTATGATAAGGTAAACTCCCAACTCCCCAATCTGCATTCCGCATTTGGAACGGCCAACTTTTTTATGGATGACACCAGAGATCAATATTTATAAACTCACCTTGTTGAATGTTGAGACCTGACCCTGTGGACCCCTAAAATCAACCTTTTGTCCGGGCCGCAAAAGATGATTTAGTTTTCCAGTTTACCTCCGGTTGCTGTCTTAACCGACCTCGTTTCGCAATTTTTGATATGCTTCGGAGGCCAGCCAATCAGTAACAACTTTTTGAAAGGCTGCATCGTTCATGAACCGCGCGAAAATCTCCTCGTTCTGATCCATCCGTTCCACGAACAAAGTTTCCAGGAGATTCTTGAAAACCAACTCAAACTTATCTTTAGGATTCACGACGGCCGCCTGCTTGAGCCCCTCCTCAGAGATCGCGGTTTCTACGATCTGATCGAAGAAAAGTTGATCCGCTTGATTGAAATTCGTCCCGAACCTTTGATTTATAATATCAATCAAACGCGATAACGCCAACGGACCCTCACGGACCATGCCGGTGCCCACCTCTGTTGGTCCGTCCAATGGTCTAGCGTAACCCTCTTTTAGGCTGATGGAGCCCTCGCTGATCTTCTGCAGGCGATAGTAATCAAGTCTTACTTCATCGTCGAAGTTGTATGCTGGCCCCCTCCGGCGCCGCGGAAGTTTCGGAGCGAGATGTCGAAGGAAAACGTACAGTTTTTCAAGATCGGAGTCCTGGTATGGGATGATTTGACTTAAGAAAGTGTATAAATTGCGAAACGAATAAAGCTTACCACGCCAAAGCTCCGCCTCGTCCTCATCCTGTTGTTGGAGCGCCCCAAAACGATCCATGGCCGGGTCCAAGGCTGCGTTCATAGCCTGATGGTCCGCCGCACTTTGCCGCTGGCTGGGCTTGAAGTAAACTCCACAGAACCTCTGTACTTCCTCAGATAGATAAATCCCTGAGGCGTCCAGTTCGCCTTTTATCTGGTACATGAGTGCTGGGTCTACCTCTTCACCCATCTCGGCCCCTTCATAATAAGATTTGAACGCTTCCCGAATCTCCTCCCGGTCATTTACGAAATCCAGCACGAAGGTGTCTTCCTTAAGGGGGTGCGTGCGGTTAAGTCGAGAAAGCGATTGTACGGCCTGGATCCCGGCCAGCCGCTTGTCCACATACATGGTGTGCAGTAGCGGCTGATCATAACCAGTCTGATATTTCTCGGCAACTAACAATACGTGGTATTCGGGCGTAGCGAACTTTTCCGGCAATTCTTTCTCCCTGACTCCGTTATTCATCCCTTCTTCGGTGTAACTCAGCCCCGGAAACTTGTCGTCCAGTACCGTACCGGAAAACGCCACCAGTGATTTAATGGGGTAACCTTTGGCTTCAATATAACGATCGAAGCTCTGTTTGTAGCGTACAGCCTCCAATCGCGAACCGGTCACGACCATTGCCTTGGCGTGGCCGCCTATTTTGTGGCGAGTAACAGCATTGAAATGCTCAATTATTACTTCGGTCTTTTGTGCAATGTTGGCCGGATGAAGCTTCAGGAAGCGCGCCAGTGCCCGTGCCGCCTTCTTCCGTTCGACGTTTGGATCATCCTCACAGATCTTAAGCAGCTTAAAATAGGTCGCGTAGGTGGTGTAATACTTCAGAACGTCGAGAATAAATTCTTCTTCGATGGCCTGCCGCATAGTGTAACGATGAAACGGACTGCCATTTCGCCCGAAGACCGCCAGCGTCTTGTGCTTCGGGGTAGCGGTAAAGGCAAAGAAACTTATATTTGCCTGTCGCCCGCGCTTGGCCATACTGCGGAAGAGCTCCTCCATGTTCTCCAAACCCTCTTCGGCGGCCTGACGCTGCGCCTCCTGGTGCAACCCCTCACCCCCCAGTATTTCTTTGAGGTCGGTCGCAGTTTCACCACCCTGCGAGCTGTGGGCCTCGTCAATGATTACTGCGCACCGGCGGGTGGGGAGCAGACCTGTACCCTTGTCGCCCCGTTCCTCGGCCATCTTGAGCAAGTGCCGCGAAACAAATGGAAACTTCTGGAGTGTAGTAACAATCACTGGCACGGCATTCTCCAGTGCCTCAGCCAGTTGACGAGAACTCTCGTCGATCTTTTGCACTACGCCTCGCTTGTGCTCGAACTGATAGATCGTGTCCTGCAACTGTTGGTCCAGCACTACTCGATCAGTAATCACTACAACTGAATCGAAGACCCGCTGGTTCTGTGCATCGTGCAAGGACGACAGTCGGTGCGCCAGCCAACCTATCGTGTTGCTTTTGCCACTACCTGCCGAATGCTCTACAAGGTAATTGTGTCCAACACCCTCACCGCGCGCCGCATCAACCAAGGCACGCACCGCCTGGAGCTGGTGATAACGCGGGAAGATCATCGTTTCTTTCTTGACTTTGCACCCTTCGTAGGTACGCTTCTCTTCAATCTGCAGATGAAGAAACCGAGCCATCAAGTCGAGCAGGCTATCGCGTTGTAGCACCTCCTCCCATAGATAGGCAGTTCTATAGGTCCGGCCCGCAGGGTCAGGCGGATTGCCGGCGCCGTTGTTATGGCCCCGGTTAAAAGGTAGAAAATGTGTAGCCGTGCCCGCCAATCGCGTGGTCATGAAAACTGCTTCGGTGTCAACAGCGAAATGTACCAATGCCCGCCGTTTGAACTCGAAGATCGGTTCCCGCGGATCACGGTCTTGCCGGTATTGCCGCATAGCGTCGTCTACCTTCTGTCCGGTCAGCGGGTTTTTCAGTTCCGCGGTTGCAATAGGGATGCCGTTAAGACTGAGAGTGACATCGATCGACTTATCGGAACGGGAGGAAAAATGGAGTTGCCGCGTGATTCCTACACGATTAGCTCTGTAGCGTTCTTCAAGCTCTGGATTGAGCCTATGTGCCGCCTTGAAGAAGGCCACCCGCAACGTCCGCCCGTAACACTTGAATCCATGCCGGAGGGTGGTTAGCGAGCCATAAGTGTCCATCCACTTGCATAGGTCACCGATAATTTGCTCGCCGGTGCGTTCACCGTGTAATGCTTCCAGCTTCTTCCACTCGTCGGGGTGGGTCTCACGGATGAATGATAGAACTATTTCCGGGAAAATCGCCCGCTCACGATCAAAGCCGTCCCGTTCTGCGGTGGAATAGCCGTTCGCAAGCAGGTGCGACTCAATGACAGCTTCGAAGGCTTGCTCCTTCAGCGTTTCCCGCATCTTAAAGGGTCCAGTGCTCCCGCCGCATCAGTCCCAGCAGATTTATGCAGGGGACGCCAAGATCACGGCATACGTCGGGTATGTAGTGAGTTCTCTTTGCGCTTTTCTTCTCGGCAGCCGAGGTTTCCTGCGACACAACCACGCCATCTTTCACTTTGGCAAGCGCTATAACGTACGCATCGGCTGATTGATGAGGACTCTTGGGGTCCAGCAGGTCGGGATATCTGGACTCGATGCTCGCCGCTTCTACCTGTACCAGGGTATCAAGCGTTAAAAAAAGGCCGGATGTTTTTTCACCCACGCCCGCAATTCAGGGGTCCCCACAGCATCAATTTCCTCCTTCACAAGCTCAACGGCAGAGCATTGGCCAGCAGCGATCAGTTCCTCAATTCTTGTGACCAGGGAGATAAAGATATCAGGCGGATAATACCGTGCCTGCCAATCCATAAAGGCACTTGTATCGAAAGAATACATGATCGTTTTCCGTTATTCTCCGTCGTCGAAGCTGCCCGCGGGTCGCATCGGCCCCGTGCGGAGCTCATTCCGTAGTCTGTCGAAGTGATCGAACCGCAAATCAAGGTAGCGGCTCGCCTGCACTGCCGTGATGCGATTCATATCCAACGCTTCCAGTACCAACTGAACAAATGGGCGACCGCTTCTGCCCAGTGTCTTGTCGACAGGCAACGCGAAGCCCTTCCGTTTCGGGAGCGTACCGAGGTATCGGTTCCATTCTATTTTCCACCGGTTGTAGCCGTCCCACGATAGCGTGCCGGCAACCCGCAACCGCGTTGCCATCGCCAACGGCGTTGTGTTGAACTTGCTGGCGAGCGAGCGCATCAGGATAATATCCCACTCGTCAAGCGAAACGTCCATCTTCCGCAAAAAAGCGGAAAGCATCTCCGAAGGAATTAATGCCGCGCTGGCAGCCTCTTCGGCGAATCTTTCGACTTCCAGCCAGCCAGCATCATCGCGGGTCTCACCGATAGCAGCGCGTTCCTCGTTGCCGAGCGCAAGTGCAAGGTGAGTAAGCTCATGCAACAAAGTAAAACTCCGTGCGCCGGCGGACGACTCTTTGCTGTTAATGCCTATTGCAGGTAATGGGAACTTAAACAGCGTAACTCCGCGTGCCTGGGCGAGGCTCACCTTAGGGAACTGAAACACCAGCACGCCTGCTGTTTCGACGGCCTCGCGCCAGCGCCGCCATGCCTGCCAATCGGATGTCCATCCGAGTTGCTCATCAGCGGTGATGCCAAGAGCCTCGCGCAGCCGTGCGCCAACGGCTGCCGTGCTTTCGGACAGATGAGCGGTAAAGCCGAAATCCTCCACGCGCACGCCCAGTTCTTCGCTCAACTCCAGCGCCACTTTCCGTCGCTGTGACATAACCCGCAGGGCAAGCCGGAATTCCGGCGACTCAACACCAGGCCGCACACCCGGCAGGCGACGATACTCTGCCGCAAGAGGGGGGAGAGCCGGAGGTTGAGGGAGGAAGAAAACACCGAACGGTCGCCGGTAGAACTTAGCAAGATCTTGCGCTTGCCGCACCGTGGGCTTTAACTCACCACGCTCCCAGGCAAGCAGGCGTTCCGGTTTTACATTCAGCCGCCTGGCCACCGGCTCGGGCGGATACCCGCTCTCTTGCCGTGCCCAGGTGAGCACAGTAGGGTTGACGAGTGCTGGTGTAGATGTTCTCATATTTAAACTATATCCAATTTTCAGTGCCCTCGGCAATTCAAAATAGCGACTTAATCTTGCCTGTCACGGCGGCGGCGATAAGGGCAGCTCGGCGCTCTTTCAACAGTCCTATTGTCCGTTCTGCCGCCTTCCTTAAGGCGTTGAGCTTAGCCGTTTCCGCCCAAATGTGGGCGACAATAGTTCGTTGTTCTTCTAACGGCGGAACCGGCATCCAGATTTCAAAGAGGCCATCCGGATATAATCGGAGCCTTGAGGACCAGACACCCTTCGAGAAGCGGGTGGCTTCCTGTGCAAATACCGGAATACGGACAAGCGCATCCACATAAGCAGGATCGAGGCGCTTGCCCTTTTGCTCAAAATCAACAATCTCCCTCCCAATTTCCCAATATGCCAATACTTGAGCGTTGTTTATTTCTCTAACTACTTTTGTCCTTGCTTCAACCAGGATATTAGCAATCCTGTCAAGCAAATTATTGTAATTCCAAGATATTTTCACTTTATTCTTCATCGGAACATTGATTAAAAGATGCAATTACATCGTATCTGTTTGTAATTCATTTTTAGACTATTCCACATCTCAATTGTTTCCTTGCACAGAGCAACCTTCTCACAATTGTACTTTGATTTTAAATACTCAATAACCTCGGAATACATATTGAATCTTGTTTGAAAATCAATTTTTTTGCCCCAATTGGAGGACTCTGTCAAATACTTGACCCAACTCTTATCCGAACACCCATTAATAGTGCTTTGAAGCCCTCTTAAAGAACCTAATGTAATCCTTTCTGGACCGAGATTTTCAAATATCAAGTCTACTAATTGCAGATAAGATTCCTTCCAATCGTCAATCGGAACCATTGGGTCTATTCTTACACGAACTTCATAGCCAGCTTGGTAAACCTTTTTTGCTGCTTCGATTCTCTTTAAAATAGGCGGTGCCTTTTCCCACCTCTTAGCAACAGGAATGGCATTGAGACTGAAGCTAATTATTGTTTGATTATGAAGTTCAATTTCCAAAAGGTTTCTTATGTTAGAAGATTTGGTTAAAAACAGGACTTTATGGAGTTTCTGAGTTTCAAATAGAGGAATAATAAATTTAGAAAATGATTCATTAGAGGTTTCATGCATCAATGAATCAGCGATCTCACCGGTATTTAATATTTCAGGTGTTTTAACCTCTCCCAAAAAAGCTCTCGTATGTAATTCAATTTTCCCATAGTCTTTAATGACGGGTTCCTTACCGTTAGGTCTAAATCTGAATGTCCCCTTTAAATAGCACCAACTGCAATCAAAAGGACATCCGTAAGCCCATTTAAGCTCAAGGAAATGAGGACAGACAACATCATAGAGGTTCTTAGGCTTTGGTGTCTTATCGAATCTTGTAATGATTGAGCTATCACTGACTTTCTGGACCAATGATCTTCTTGATCCATCAAGGAGGAGATACTCTTTCATGAATACTTTTCTTTTTATTTCCATAACTATGTGATTCAACGATTAAGGATTCATACGAAGGTTATTCTGTCATTTCCTTTTAATCCTGACTTCTTCGAGCTTATCCGGTCAATATTAACTTTCCCTTCCATTTCCAACTCCTTAAGGGCCTCGCGATAGTGTTTGTCAATAAAACGAGTTTCTAAATATGTTTCCTCCTCGATGTCCTCACAGGATAGGGTTTGTCCTTTGAATCGTTGAACCAGAAATCTTTTTAATGATGGAGTATCTTCTGCAAAAAGAATCTTTTGGTGCTTTGCTACAAAGTCATCTGAGAAAAGGGGACAGTCCCCTTTTCTCTTAAACTCCCCTTTAAATAACGAAAGCTGACAGGGTAGGGTCTCCCAAGTTTCCCCATCTCTCTTTCCCAACGTGTCTCCCCTACCACCCCGATGGCCCCTCTCAATGCGTCCAACCACTCCTACATTGAAAGATGCTGTCTTCGCCCACACTTCAGAGGCTCGACCACCATAACTCAAGGTTACGAGGCTACCTGTGGGTTCACTTGCGTTACAACCCGCTGGGTTGCTCATCCTGCCTTGCAGGACTTCGTCGGTAGGCTCCATGGATTCGGTCTCCCTAACCATGCTACCCAAGCTACATGGCTGTGGCCTTTTGCCATGAAAGGACTTTCACCTCATAGAAGAGATGGAGCATTACTCTTGGCACACAAAGTGTCCCTCATTTCCTCCTTTGACAGGAGCAATATAGGATGTCCCCAATTGATTCCGTCTGTGGCCCCTCTGGCTAATTCCCTTTTCCATTATCAACCGAATTCTAACAAAAAAACCAAGATTAGGTTAGAAGCCACTTATCAAGCTGCGGACCAAGCTGTTCAAAATGTAGTTGATTTACTTGCTGCATAAAAGTTAGAGAGAAATTCTCAGAGTTAAACATGTAAGAATCTAATTTACTTAAGGTAGAGTTAAAATATTTTAGTGTCTCTGTTTGAGTATATCCTTAGCTACCGGGCTTAGAAAAGGTTCCATCATTTTGTGTGCCAAGCCATGGGCCGACAGAGCTTTATCGTATTCGGAAAGCACAACCTTTATCATCTTCTCGACAAGCTCTTTCTTGCCGATTTGTCTCAGCGACCTGCCGTCTAAATATTTATGGAATAAATACGGATTTTTCTTCAGTCGGACCAGCCTAGATTTAACCTTCTTGTAGTCCAACAGCAAACCCTCACACCCTTCTTTATGCGAGATTATTTGAAAAAGCTCATCCAAATCCTTTTCAAGTCTACAAATAAGTGTCTCATGGTGCTCTTTATCAATAAAAAATGACAATCGCTCAAGCATATGTTCAGTTTCCTCTAACTTTCTCTTCACCTTGAGCATGAGGCTACGGTCACCGGAGGATCTTCTGCATAATGCACTCAACCGACGTCCTAAGATACTTGCCTGCTCCAAGAATCGTTCATATTCTAGTGTTTGTTCAAAGCCGTCCCGACGACCATTCGGTTTGATGTTGTGGTTCCAGATTTGTATTTCTCCAATATTCCATGTTGCAAACCGTCCTTCCGTGAAGAAAGGAGACAGAAAATATTCATCCCCCACTTCGATGTTCCCGTGTCTAACACGAATCCCACGCATTGCAACATGAGGGGAAAAAGAAGCTTTGAAGTGTGTCTTAGCGTACCAGCCAAGTGCCAGGGGGTTTCCGTCCGTTCCTGGAAATTGAAAAACTTCTACATTTTGAATTTTATCCTCAATATTGGTCGAGATTTCAATTCTGTCCGAATATGGTCTCAGAAGTTTTTCCCCATTAAGGGTTATTTCGTAACTTTTATAACCAGAGATGTCGCCAAAGTACTCATCGAGTCTTTCTGCAAAAGAGAAGTTGCTTCTGTCATAAGGCACTGGAGCCACCTGCGACAAATACTGTTTAATTGTTCTTATGTTCATTAATTTATCCGAGTGGAACTTATGAATACCCTCCATCGTTACACGGAAGAAATGATCAGTATCCCGCTCACTAGGCCTTCTTTTAACGGCTCTTGTTATACTTTTGACCACCTCGACCAGGCTCGTATTTCGCTTTATTGTTGTCGTTAAATCTTCAAGGCGCTTTCTATCCCATTCTATAATGGAAACGTCTTCCATGCTGGAAGAACGCGTCTCGAATCTTAGCAGTTCGCAATAAGCAAGCCCGCCAAGACGTCCGATACCCCTGAAGCCTCTTTGGTTAGTCCCTTCCTTCGGGCTGGAACCCAGGTTCAATAGTACTTGGTTGGCAAGAGTCTCAGGTAATCCAGCGCCGTTATCTTCAATGCAGACCGATCTATCTTCTCCTAAGACCAAAATTGATATACGCCCCTTATCACAAGACAGTTTCCCTTCGCGAACCGCAATATCAATCGAGTCCACCGAGTTCTGAATATACTCTCGATAAACCATAAGGGGGTCGTCATACATCCCTGATGTGATCACGTCCAGCATCTGGTAACCAATAAATGGGAGTTGATGGTGGATTCCATTCACTTTTTCATGTAGAGCTTTAACCATTCTTTAACCTCTTTATTTGTGCATTTGTTATAGTATCCTCGGATTGAACTGGTTGTATTAGCACTCACAGCATTATGAAATCTTCCAGCTTCCTCTGGTTGCTCCTTAAAAAGACGCAGAATAAAAGTCCGAAATCCTTCAACTTTGCCTGTCCCGGGCGGACGTTTCGGCTCGTACTCATATACTCTTCTTTCATGTTTGTTTCTGTTCCTTAAAAGTTCCTCCGGCATGTAAAGGTTGACGATGAATTCTTCGAACGTTTCTCCAATTGTTCTCCAGGCTAGCGTTGGCGTTGGAGAAATTGCCCCGAATGCCGCCCCTTTCATGATTTCCACGTTCCTTGTAAAACGCATTGTCCAAACAGCAAAATTCACAAAATCAAACTTTTTCTCTGGAGCGGTAGGAACATAATCCCGGTTTCGATTGGATTCGTCTGGATATCTACTTTTGATTGGTGCATAGCGCATGGGGTAGCTATAGATCGCGCCAGAGGATTTATCTGTCCCCTTGCCCCATTTTTCATTGAGCCTAATGTTAATTATCAATCTGTCATATAAGTCCCTCGGAGTATCTTTCCAGTTGTACAACATATAATTGGAAAACTCTTTTATGCCGTACTTTCGCGCGACTTTGAGCGCGCACACATATGTCTTCTTATCTTTCACGTGGTCGAAAGCTACCCTCATAGGCTTTATGTTGAGTTTAGATAGCAAAGACGTTGTTCTCTCATCTATGTACCGGGCATCTAATCCTTGATTAAAGTCAATAACTCGTTGTTTCTTGGGCTTCGAATTTGTAAATTGTCCCCTGCCATACCCAAGAGAAACGAGGTCTTCAACAATCTGCTCTAACCGCGAAGACGCCAGAACGTTATTATCCATTAGTTTCAGTTTTGATTTATCCCCGTATTTGTTGCGTAGTTCTGAAATCACTCGCTTTATGTCTATATATTCGACATAAGAAGGCTCAATCTCAGGTACTCCACAATATTTGCAACTTCTTCGACATCCTCGAGTTGTATATGCATAATATGTATCGTTTATTCCGTAAAGATAAGAGTCAAGTATCTCGTAATCCGGGGGCAGCATGTCGATATTTTCGTCTCCTTCAAGGTCAATTTGTTTTGGAGAACTGAGTATCCCTGCAACGGGTTGGATTCCTGTTTCTTCAAAGATTTCTTTTGGCATTAGAGAAGCCATTATTCCGCCGACATAAATCTTGTGAATGGAGCCGCCGACGGCATCTTTGTAGAAATTTATTGTTTCAACAGTCTTCTTCCATTCAAAAGTAAATAGCGTAGAGATGTAAACCCGGTCCCACAGGCTTGCTGGTGAGAAGAGGTCAAGCTCCTTAAAAACCAATTTATCGCAACCAGAAACAAACTTAACTTCATCCCCACGCATTTTATGGAAAGTAGCTAGCTTCATGAGGCCCAAGGGAGGATACCATAGCACCTCATCTTCAGGTCTCTTCTGCAAACCAGCCTTCGTTTGCTGAGCTCTTTTTCGGGCTTTCTCAGAAAATTTTCTGTAGTCTGGTTCAACCAATAGTATTCTCAAAATCTCAACGCCTCCTTCAGCACAGCGTAAATTTCTTGAACCCCCTTTTGACCTCCCGCATAAGAAAATGGGCCTTTGGAACTCCAGTTTACTCTCTCCGCTAAGGCTGAAAGTTGATTCTTAAATTCCTCGACTGAACCCGATGTACACCTGCCACTCACTACTATATCCGCTAACAACCGTGTTAAGGAATAAAGTCCGACCCCCTTTGTTATTAGATGATGACGGTGGTCATTCCACTCTTGCGGAAAAACCATTTCGACTGCTTTCCAATAGTTCTTAATAATTGTGTACATGCCATCTATTTCTCCAAGATTTGCTCCTTTTGTTTGAGAGAAGAGGCGATGGATGGCTTTTTGCATCATTCGAAATGAGGTTCGCCTTTTTAATCCAGAGGTTGTTTCACCACCATATCTAATGAGTTTAAACCATGGGGATTCAGGGTCTTCATTCAGTTTTTTTGCAATAAAGAGGTGGGGTGCCTCTACAGCTAAATCAGTAAGGAGATTGCTGTCATGATAATCAGTTAAAGAAGATGATAAGCCTTTTGCTTTACTATTTATTATTACAAACTGTGCCATTTCGGTTCTTAAATCAAGGGCAATGAAACTCATAAAGGCCAATGAAACATCTTCATCATAAAGTTCTCCTAACCGGTGCTGACAATCGACTTGAGCCAAGCATTTTGTATTTTTGTCAATATAAAGGATGGCCGAACCATTTTTGCTCCTTTGTATTTTCCATGCATACTGAAAATCCTTGCGTAAGTTAAATGTGAGTGGAATAGTTGAACTTCCTTTGGTTTTGATATATTTTTTGAAATTTAAACTGTGGCTTTTATTTCGAGGACGTTGATATCCTTCGCCGGTATCCTCATTCAAAATATCAGCAAATGATAACTTATGAAGGATCTTAGCTGGGGCGAATCCCAGAAAAACCTCCTGTGAACCGCACGTTCCAATAAATCCACGGAAAATATAAAATGAAGAAATTTTCTTCATGTTGAAGAAAAATAATTCATTTTTATAATAATGTCAAGAGTTATTTTCTGCCGAGCTTTCAAAGAATTGATAAGGTCTCGAAATGAAGCAGGGAGTTTGATTCTAATCCTTTCTAGTCAAGCAGTATCTCCACAAACGCATGATCAAATCATTTCAAGTTATTAAAGTATCTTAAGTTGGACATCTGTTCCAAATCTATCTGTTGTATAATAAATCTTTTCAGGATTTTCCTGGAAGGCCTTTTCTAACAATTGAATTCCATTATCGTATTCCAAAAATACTTTTCCATTTCGACTTGAAGATAAAATATTTGCAAGAAGCAGAAGCGGCCTATACAGGCAATAACCAGATATCCCTTTGAGAACATCATAACTATAATTAATAAATTTCAATAAACTAATATTTGAGCTCTTAGAAGACGCCTGAGAAAAATAAGCTAAATTCATAATTTCATAAAAATTGCTATCAAGAATTTTGGGAACTGCCTGCTCTGGATAGCCTGTAGTCAAATACTTGCTGTATAAATTTCCTAAATTGACTACTAAAATTTCTCCTAATTTAGTAAAAGTGTATTTTCGAGAATAATTTTTGGCAAGAATGGCTAGATCGGCCATCCACTCCAAACGTGGAATACATTCTTGTTCCCTTCTTGAGCCCGATCCTTTCTTTTCACTTTGTTTCTTTATATCATTCTCTATAGACAACTTCATGTTTTCTATATCATCTAATTGACGTCTATCGGATGAAGTGTAAGCTACTCCGGAAAAAAATTGCAGAACTCCATTTATAATTTCAGGGATCATGTTACCAGCATCAAGATAACTAAATTGTTCAGTGCCGAACTTCCTGTATATAGCGTAAGAAAACGGAATAAAAAAATCACCATCTGAATTTAAAAGATTATATAAGAAGAAAATTTTCTGCTCAGTTGTTAATATAAATGGATTGCAATTTAACGAAATATTGAGGAACGCTTCCTTCTCTCTCTCATCCATTAATCCTTTCAATAACACCTGTCCCATATCAGTGATTGTAAAAGTTGAGTCAACACAATTTAGCTGGCGAGGGAGGGATTCCGTATATTCCTTGAATCCATCTCTTGATAGCCATCCTGTTTGTGAGGAATGGTTATAAATGTAAAAGTCTTGAAGCTGAGTTTGGATCCATTTGCCTTGTTCAAACTGGGGTTTTTCACTAGGTTTCTTATATAACCAATTGAGATATTCTTGATCAAAGGGTATCTTCTCTATTTTGGTAAGAGTATCCTTAAGAAGTTGGGACATTTCAGAAATTGAGTTGGCCTGTCCAGAGGAAGACACAAAAAATTTGCATATCCCTAAACGTTGCATCGACTGACGTGCTCTGCATTTTCTTAGAGACATTATGCTTCGAATCCTCCATGTACACTTACTCGAGGTCTAATTTCCATTACAAAGCATCTCTTCGTATTCGTATCCGATATAATGGCCTGCCCTATTTCAATATCTCTAATCAGTTCCCTAGGGGTAAGACTTTTGTAATCGTCTTTTATCTCTGCTGGAAAGGGAGATTTTAGATTGTCAAGAATATAATCGATGTCCCCTTGAGAAACTAGTTTATGAATAATAAATGTTTCCACTTGAGATAATACATTTACGTCCAATGCACGTGGCTGCTGTGTGGTGACAACAAAAGAGAGACCGAAATTCCTACCTTCTTTTACCAATTTTATTATACTGTCTGTTGCAGAGGTTTTGCGCCCTGAGGGGATTACATTTTGGGCCTCGTCTACAACAATCCATGTCTTTGGAATTGCTTTGCTGACAAATTCTTCTTTTTCAGCGCGCAATTTTTCATCTAGGGTTGGGTTGACAAGTAAATCTTTAATATTTTCTGATGCCTCTGCACGTTCATGGATGATTCTCCGTATTATAGTGGCTACTACCACCCCTCTTAAATCCTCGGGGAGTCTATTTAAAAGAATGACAGCTGCTCGTCCTGGTTTTAGAATTTCGTTTAACTGTGTCCCACCTCCAGAAAATATTTTATGCATAGCATAAGACCGTAATTGTTGTAGAATAGCTCTTCTTGTATCTGGTTTGAAAATACTGTCCTCCTTGTCTTCATCGTGCTCAATGCAGTTAATTAGATCCCGGATGCTATAATTATTTTTAGGTTCATGGTTATTTCCTTTCGTATCACGCCACCCGATATTGACAACCTTCTGATAAATTTCTGACAAAAATTGACCTTTTATATCGCGCACAGTATCAAGATTAAGTAGAATTCCCCAGTCTTCTGCAGAGAAGCTCGAGACATCAAGAAATAATTCTTTATATCCCGTGGGGGTTAATTCATATTTGTATCCTGCAGGCACCCAAATATCGACATTAAGTACTTCTGGACTTATTCCCCACCCGGCTAACAAAGATGCCTGTTTATTTATCTCCTGGAGTTTACTATGTCGATTAAGAGGTATATACATCCACTGGAAAATATTTAGTGTATCGAACATCAACATTGCTCTGCTGCCATACACTGAGGATATAGATGACGGGTTCTTAACTGTTATATGCCCTTCAATCAGAGATGCTAATGTATACGATTTTCCTTGTCCCCTTTTTCCCACGATGGCAACAACTTTCTCTTTAGATGTATCGTATTTAACATTATATCTCCGTCCATATTCAGCTAAACGTCCCAAATAAATCCACTCCTGAGGATCTTCGGTTTCTGAACCACAAATAACCCAATCTCCCAAAGCTTGCAATTCTGGATCTAAACCATAATTTTTCATAATGTTTGCCCTCACAAATCTTTAATTAATGGTTCAATGAAATCCCGATCTGCGACAATATATTTATTAAGCTGTTTACCCTTCTGATATGCTTCGGCGGATAAGGTTGCAAGTGTATTTATTATCATTCGGGCATTACGATTAGGCTCTTTTTCATACAAAACCTCTACAGTTCTATCCAAAGCTTCCTGAGTAAATGGTAACTGTTCAGGCTTTACACTTTTTAAATTCAAATTATCTATCAAATTTTTTGCCTTGTCTTTATTAATTAATGCATCTAGAACTTCTTTAATAAAGTCTTTTAAATCTTTTTTTGTTGAGATGAGCCTCAAAAGGTCTTTGATTGCTAAGTGAATATTACTCTGCGAAACCCCTAATCTAGATAAAATATCATCTGGCTGACTAATTACTTTTGGGATCGCGGTTACTCCTGTGCCAAAATATGCAAAAACAAATCCCACGTCGGTATTATCAGGCTCTGCTAACTGAAGAAAAGCGTCATGGATTTCAGTTTGTCGTTTCTTAACTTCACTTAACGCCTGGGCTTCGTCCATAAAAAAAACTATTCCAGAACCTCTAACCCTTCGGACCAGATTCCCAATATTTAAAACTACATTTAACATATCACCGCCAGTATCAAGCATCTTCTTGACCCCTTTGTCTTCTAAATCTCCACTTTTTGTAATTTTGTCTGCTCTCAGCCATTGCCAAGCAGGTAGAGTAGATTTTACTTCTCTCAAAAAAAAGGCTGATAATAAGTTTGCAAGCGATGCTTTCAAATTTTCGTCACCGAATTTGAAAACTTTCATCATTTCAAAAGATAACTCAGTAGTTCTGGAGCTGGGTAAGTTATCAAATTCCCTTACGATCTCCCTCAGGAAAGTTTCTCCGATGGCATCTAACATCTTTCCATGAATATATTTCCACCCGCTCAAACCTTTGGTAGTCTCGTCATAAGGGTTAATCCTCATTATAAAAGGAACTGCTGGATAGGTCTTGCTATCTTTATCAAAAAGATACTTCAAATGATACAAAGTATGCGTTTTACCAAATCCAAATCTGCCGAATATCCCGCACTTTGGGACACCTCGGACCAAAAAGTCACTTTTGACTCTTGAAAGCAATTCTTGGCTCACTTGCCTATTTCCAAAGTACCACGCTGCATCTTGTTCTGGATCTATCTCAAAACGGTTTCGATTTAAACAGCAATAATCTTTCAAATCCATCTCTCTAATCTCCATGGCACACCTCCAATTTTTCAAAATTTACTTGGCAAAGATTGTCCCAGCTCTACCTGGAAGGTCATAAATACCTAATCGCTGCAGTTCTTCAATAATATCCTGCCCTTTGCCTTTTCCATCAATCATTATACCAATCTCATGTGCTCTTGTAGCATGGCCCGAAAGATTTGCCGACCCAACCAATGCGAATCCAAAGGGATCACATCTACAAACATAAACTTTCGCATGTAGTTCATTATTGTAAAAAAGAGTTACAGTTGGACAGGATTTCAAGATCCCAACCGCTTCAATGTTAAAAGGCTCCTTTTGGGGATCTCTCATGAATATACGAGTATTAATTTTCTCCTTAGTTATCTTCTCCACAATATCCCAGAGCTGGATTCTTTCTTCTGATAAGGACGTGATCCATGGAGATACTATCAAAAGGTGTCTCACTTCAACAGCCAAAAGAAACCTTTCAAAAAATGCCTCATGACCTCCTTCATAAACGACTTTTACAAATTTTTGCTCCCATTCATTATTGAATGCTTCTTTCATAGCTTTATAGACTTTAGAGTCCCCACTAAAGCTAATTTAGGATTTTCCTGACAAATATCCAGGGATGTTACTATTGCCTTTACAAAGTTTCTAGCTAAGGTGCCATCTTTGGAGGTTCTTAAGAACATATCTACATAATTCAGTAGATTCTGTCTAATCAATCTACTGATATTTGTCCAATCATAAGATTGAATGTGCAGATCTCTAATATGGATAGCTAGCTGCTGTAAGCTAGATTTAGGCAAAGGTTGTAAGTTTATAATGTTCTCATCTTTAATGTCAGAGAATCTATCTATTTCGACTTCCTTAAAAAATAATGGAGTTGTCGCATAGATAAAATATAAGTTTGTTGTCTCAAAATTACAGTTTATAAGCCTGCCCAAGTTATCGTATGCATTTCGAATTTTAGAAAATTTAGAAATACAAGGAATACTTTCTGCTTCGTCTAAAAGAATAACCATACCATTAAAACCAATGATCTTTAGCATCAAAACAAGATTTTGAAGCATTTCAAGAGAGGTTGCATCACAAGCATAACTTTTGGCTCCTACAGTTTTCGAATCACGAAAATTGTTTAAATCTCCCTGAATCCATCTGATTGCTAACTCTTTGATTTTCCACGGTTCCTTCTTGGACGGCTCTACATAGGCAGTCAGAACATTTTGAAAATCGGGACTGAGCTTCTTTAACTTTTGAAGGACGAGTTTGCGATTATCAAGACCTATTGTGAGAATTTTGTCACACCAATTTTGGATAACCATTTCTAAAGCTGGTATATCACGACAACTGTCAGTTCTAAGTGATTTAACTATATGACTGTAAACTGTCCCAGAGGTTATACTATTTTTAGTTGAAACTTGAAGTGTGGCTCCCTCCGTGGAATAATCCACGGAACCCGAAAACTTTTAAAGAAAGGAGCCACAATGAAATTAAA
>Ga0315283_10001850_pt1 | contig 17295 bp, 14 predicted proteins | sample YL17G09_0_MG_FD_204541 | JGI IMG/M metagenome (GOLD analysis project Ga0315283, IMG submission 204541) | Sediment microbial communities from Yellowstone Lake, YNP, Wyoming, USA - YL17G09_0 | ecosystem: Environmental > Aquatic > Freshwater > Lake > Sediment | place: USA: Wyoming | collected... | reverse complement strand
AACCACCGAGCCCGAACTGAAGAAATTCATCCTCGATCACGCCGAGTGTGATAAAATCCCAGGCATGAGCCTGGCCGCATGAGAGAGAATGTATCACTGTCGAGTTGTACTCCTTCCCTTTGCAATAGACCCGCAAATTGCCGGGCGTGCAGGTCTCCCATCCTCCCTGGCAGGAGTACTCCGGCCTGTGGGGATCGAGAAGATGCACGGAGATCTCTTCGGACAGGCCCTGAACTTCGTATTGCTTGAAGTCGAGCCAGTCCCATTCGAAAATGGAAAAGACGAACTTGCTGTAGAACCCGTCGTGATATCCCTTGGCATTCGTGAGCGTGTAGGTCACGTCACTCGCCGGGATCACGGTGTTGTCCACCACCTGAAAGGTTCCGTTCACGACCGCGTTGGGCATGTTCATGTGGTAGGAGATCCACGCGGGGAAAACGCCCCCGGTGTGGGGTACCGGCCAGTCCACCCAGGGCCGCCAGCTCGGGCCGAAGCCTCTTGTGTATTCAAGATCCCAGTAGATGGCCCGCGTGATGGCGCCAGCGCCGTCCTTGGACACCGACTCTCCCTTCACATCGTACCGGTGCACGCCCGGCGAGACCTCGGTCACGTCGATCGTTCCTCCGGGGTTCTGAAACTCGAAGCCATCTCCAGGCTCGAAAGCCTCTGAGGCAAGGAAGTTCCCGGGCACCGCTGCATCCCACTTCTCGCTGTAAACGGGGAAGGATCTCTCCGTGGCCGTCTCCTCCCGGATGATCATTCCAAAGGAGTTTGTGAGACCTTGCTGGAACAATAGATTCTCGGGGTTTGCCAATCCGTATGCGGCCACGCCTGCCACATCCTGCGCCTCATCCAGAAAATTGAAGTACCATAACTGATTGTAGATGAAGTCCGTTGTCCGGGAATCGTCTTTCCCGTAATTGTAGCCGTCCGTGTTCGCCTGGGTGGGCGTACCGACCTCAGGATGCGGCGGTTCAACAGGCTGGCAGCCCGTGCACGCGCCATGGATCAGGAGCAGGAAAGAGATGAGAAGAACCAGAGGACCTGCCGAGGCCCTCAACCGGGAACTCGCTGGTGGGATCTTCATCGCTTGTACTCCTTGCATGAGTTGTTTGCACTAAATTAAATAAGTTTTATTTATCTATAAGATTAGAAGACAAGCTCCCTCTCTGTCAAGCAGAAATTCCGCCCAGGGGTCGGCGTGCCGCTAAGGCGCAGCAGGCGTCTGCGAGCATCCCGTCCAGCCGAACAGAAGCAGCGCCAAGCACAAGGCTGGAATCCACCCTGTTCGCAGGCCGGTTGCTTCCCCTTGCTGTTTCTCTGGTGTCCTCATCTGCCATCCTCCTTTCTCGGGTGTTTCTGGTCTTCCAACCATCCACGGTCCATACCATCGCGCTCCCCCTCCGGATCTCCGTCCAGCTCTACTGGGAATCCAGTAAGGGAATCATGCTGCTTCCAGAATGCCCACAAACGGATCCGAAGCTCGGACAGGCTCGATCACCACCTCTCTCCGGGCAAGCTGAAGTGCGCCCGTGGGGCACCCCGTACTGCAAACACCGCAGCCGATGCAGCGGCTGGAATCGACCCGAACCGTTAGGTGCTCCAACGCCAGGGCCTGAACCTGACACCTCTCCACGCAGTCGCCGCATCCGCTGCAGTCCTCAGGGTTTGCCTGCACCATGAAGTTCGATTGGGCAAGAGCGCGCGGGTGGTTGTATTTCACCACCATGCGCAGAATCCCGCAGCAGCAGCCGCAGCAGTTGCAGATGAAGGTCATCAGGTTCGACACGTTGTTCGTGCAGTGCACGAGCCCGGCCTTCTCACATCCATCCAGGATCTGTCTCGCCTCTTCCCTCGACGCCTCCCTGCCGAAACCACGCTTCACCACGAACCGTGCCACGTCCCCGAAGCTCATGCACCCAACCTCCGGCACGCCCTTCACCTTGCAGGGACGGCCCATCAGGTCGGCATGGTGACGGCAGTAGCACTTGGCCACCGCAAAACAATCCTCCTGCTCGATGAGCTGGCAGACTTTCTCATACGGAAAGATCTGGGAAATCGAGCAGACTTCCTCCTCCACCGGGATCACCCGGGCGAAGGGACTGCCCGTCATCCCCTCGAGCTGACCCATCATCTCCGGTGTGAGAAGCGCAGACATCTTCTTCTCGAACTCTTCGAACAGGGCAGCGAACTTCTTCTCCCGATCAGAGCCTTCGGCCCGCATGAGCTGAAACTCTGCGATACCCGGCACGAAGGGGATCGCCGAATACTCGGTCCGGCCGTCTCTCTCAAGGGAGAACACCGTCCCTTTCCGGGCCATTCTTTCCAGGATTGCGCCCAGCACCTGCTCCGGCATCCCGGTCCGGCCGCTCAATTCCGACAACGCCGCAGGCTGCGCGGGCAGCCTGATCGCGAGACTCGCCTCCTCGGGTGTGAAGATCTCCTGAAGAATGAGAAGGTAGTCGTCCACGAGAGGCATCTTCTGCGAGAATCGATTCAGCCGTGCTCCCAGCTCGTAGTAAATCTCGCGAATCATGTCAGTCCTCCCTCTTTCTCAGACCCGCCCGGATCATTCGCTCCCGCATATCGAGGTTCTTTTCCACCATGATCTGCAGGGCGTTTCCGACATCCCGGTGGAACCGCTCCACCTCCTCCGGAGAATCCTCCTCAACGCGCACGACATAGTGGGGCTCCTCCCACCACCGGTCCTTGGCCTTGACCATGGGCTTGGCTCCCGGGAAGCTCTCCCAGTAAGCGCAGATGAAGTTCAGGAAGAAGCGCATCATGTCTTCGTAGGAAAAAAGCTCGTTGAACACCTCTCCAGGCCGGTTGTACCAGTAAAGGTCCTCGTCCGCGGGCCCGATGGGAAGCCCCAGAACGGTTGAACAGCCCTCCGGGCATCCAAGAATTTGCGCAGCCATCCCCGAGGTCCCCTGGATCCGGTTTGTGATGTTGTGCTGCCAGGCAGTCGCGCACGCCCAGGAGCAGGAGATCGAGTAGTCGATCGTCTTCCAGACGCAGCAGGGGCCCTGATAGATCACTCCAAGCGCAGGCGGATTTTCCCGGCTGTACTGGTTGAACTCCCTGCAGGTGTCGAACCCACAGGCTCCGCAGTCGTACCCCACATTGGAGTGCCGCAGATCCGCGCCGAGCAGCAGAAGCGCGGGCACACGGCCCTGATCGTACGCAACCCGCAGGAACATCGCGTCTCCTCCGGCCGGCGGCATGACCTGCGCAAACGCTTCCATGACCTCGAGGATGGGCACGATGTCGTCCCCCGTCACGATCATCGACTTCATCTCGACCCGACCCGTGATGTGCGAGGCCTTGTGGGCCGCCTGCGCGCAAAGTTTTGCGATCTCATGGGTGTTTTCGATGATGGACTGCCTGCCGTCGTAAAGGCCCATGGTCATTCCTCCTCTCGCGTATCCGGGGTCTCCCCGCCCTGGACTTTCGTTCGATTCTTGAACTTCATGAACCTCTCCCGCATCACGTCCATCCAGTCCATGTAACTCTTGATCCGAGCCTCCTCTTCAGGTTTGGCATGTTTCACCGTGGAGGTCCGGTAGTCCGGTCCGATCTGTCTCATGAACGTCAAATACTGCCGGACATTGGTCTGGATTTTTTCCCTGGCCACCATGTGGTAGTCCGGGCAGACGTCCACAAACGGGTTCTTGGACAGAGTCGCAACCGGGATGCCAACGACCACCGCCGAGTTCCGGCACAATCCAAGCCGCATGCCTGCGACCCCCATCGTGAAGAACGGCCTGGCGTCCACCATCAAGCGATTGGCCATCTGCAGAGCCGACCCAATTCCGAAGCCGATGTCCGTAACCCGAACGATGCAAAGAGGCCCGTTCACCATCCGGTTCGTTCGTCGGTCCGTCGTGTCGATCAAGTGGGCTGTGAGCTTCTTGCGCTCGTATAGGAATGCGCAGCTCGGCTGACCGCTGCACCCCCCGCAGTTCACGTCAAACGGGTCGTCTCCAGCCCGGTAGTTCCCGAGGAAGATGATCGCATCCGCCTGCCGAGCCATGACCGATTCCGTCAAAAACAACCTTTTCAGTAATTGGTTCTCGCGTTCGTACGCCATCTTTTCCATTTCCCGGGCGAGCCCTTCCTGCTCGTCCTGCCCATAGAGGATTTCCGCCTCAATCTGTGGAACGCCCCCGCCCTGAGGCGCTGTCAGCGCGGCGTTCACCATCAACCGAGCCGCGACCAGGGTGTTCTCCCGCCTGTTCATGTCCTGGGGAGAGTATTGCAGGTTCTCGTCCATGTAGATCCGCGGCATGGTGACCTCCTTCCTTTGAATTGGCCGGAAAAGACTTTCTTCGGATTCACCTTCAGCCCGTTCGTTCCTGAGACGCGAGGCCCACGAGTGGACACACCACCGGTTTCCGGAATCAACCCGACAAATATACTTGAATAACGTTGTTTGTTTTCATTGGCATGCTTAGAAGAAGATACTGCCACTTGCCATTGATCATCGCAACAACGATCCGAAGGGCTAAACGTACATTTAGTTCTGGATTCTATGGTCATCTCCCATTCCCTGTCAATGTTTTTTTCGCGGAACCGAACGAATCATCTCCACAGCCAGTTAACATGAGGCTCACACAAAAAGTTTTCCACTTCGTTTTTTTTCTTGACAACACTCCTGAGCAGTCGTATAAGATCATTCTTGTCACATGTCTAAACATCCTTTTAACATACTTGCCTAGGCAATCATCTCGGAATAGTTGGTTTGTTACAGTAATCTTTCGTTTAGATATGATACGACATCACACGTATTTTTTCCTCCTTCAGGAAGTTTTCTCATGAAAAACGCCAAGCCTCTGTCCCTGGATACGGAGACGAACATCTTGATTGCTGCCGAGAAGGTCTTCGCCGACAAGGGGCTGGGAGGAGCCCGCGTCAAGGAGATCGCGGATCTCTGTCAGGTCACGCCTGCCATGATCAACTATTATTTTGGAAGCAAGGAGAATCTCTACCGCACGGTGATCGAGAACTTCTTCCAGCGGGCGGAGCGCCAGACACTTTCTGTGATGACAGAGGGAATCGGTCCGGAGGAAAAACTGCGCAAGGTTGTAGAGGCAGGCATCGACCTGCTGGGTGAAAAGGAGCACGTGGCTCGAATCCTCATCCGGGAGTTCGTGGACTGCGGCAGGTACACCGATTTGATCGTGAAACGGCACCTTCGGGATCTCTTCGTCTCATCGGCGAACCCTTTGATCGTGCCGAAGGCTGGGGTTCAGAGCCAGAGTTCAGGAACCATGCACCTTGTCTTCAACTTGCTCGGCTGCATGGTCTTTTTCTTTATCTGCGGACCGATCGTCAAGGAAATCTGGAAGAAGGACATTTTCACGAAGAAGATGATCGAAGAACGCAAGGAGGAAGTCATCCGCTTTGCCTTCCAGGGCATCGGAGACTGGTTCATGAAGCAGACGGACAAGCAGGAGAGCTAGAAAAGGGATGGGCAAAGGTACGAGCCGGATCATCCTGGTGTGCTATCGACTGGCGGTTACCCTGCTGGTGCTGGTCAACGTCATTCCCCTGGCCGGGGAGGTTCTGTTCACGCTTCACGGCTGGAAGTCCTACTTCCTGGACTTCAACGTCGTGGATGAGAGCGGCCGGGCTCATTCCGGCTTCCTGGGACTCGGCTCCATCCCCCTTGCCGACGGCGAGATCTTCCAGTACGCATTCCAGAACGGCGATGAAGAGGCTTCCTCTGCACTGAAGCGCCCTGTAACCCTTGGGCCGGATGCGGATGGCTTTGTCTGGGGCGACAGAGGCCACCTCTGGGCCGGCAGTCTGGACTACCTCCCCGCCCGCCGCGGGCTGGTCGACGGCGCCCGGATCGGCCGAAAGATCGAGCCCTGGCAGCAGGGAGAGCTTTCAGGACCTGGCGCGCCTTGGGACATCCAGGGTCCTCTTCTTTCCGTTCTGGGGCAGTACCCCGTGTACACGGTCGAATATGAAAACGATTACTTCAAGCTCGAACTCGCTTACAGATCGCGCTCCCGGGGATGGTACCAATGGAACCAGGGAGAAACCTTCCGGACCGGCGACTTCGGCCATGGGAACATGAGCGAACTTCCCTGCAACGTGACCGGACAGATCGTGCACAAGGCACGGGGCGAAACCTTCGCTGTGACGGGCTATGGGGTCATGGAGACTGCCGTCGGTACCCCCTGGAACTGGTTCGAGTGGGGCTCCCACAACTGGTTCTCCTCGAACTATCCCAACGGATGGGCAGTGGGCTTCTGGCTCGCTCCGGACGACTGGCAGTGGGGATATCACGTCTCTCCTCATGAGATGTGGGTCTACGACCCGGCCCGGAACCAGTACTACCACGGCAAGAGAGTCGAGTTTCTTGAATACGACTGGGGCTACGATCACATCCACCACGTGAGGTACCCGAAGGCCTACCGGGTCCGGGGCGTTACGAACGAAGGGGTCGCAGAGATCTCCGCAACGAGTGTCTCCTACAAGCCGATCCTTGTGGACGTGAAGTACTCACCTCTGGACATCCATATGACCTATTCCAGGGCTGTCATGAAGGGGACCTTCACCTATCTGGACGGCTCGAGCGTCGCCCTTACAGACGGCAGAGGCACCATGGAGTTCTACCCCCGATATATACCGAACATGATCTACATCACGCCATGGTCCCTGGCGCTTCTCGTCCTTCTCGTGGGCGGCCGAAGGATCACGCTAAACCGGGCCGACCGAAAGAGGGTGAGGCGCACACTCCGGATCATGCTGGCATGCTGGGCCGGCATCGCGGCACTGACTCTCTGGTGGCTATGAAGTTCTGTCCCATGGAAAGGACGCCTCCTTCGGGCATGGAGAAACCATGAAAGCTGACAGCTCCCTTACCGCCACACAGACGCGATGGGACCCCTTCGATCTCAAGCTGATCCAGGTGCTGGGCACCCTTCTCGGCGTGATCCTCGTGGTGAGCACCTACCTCCACTTCTGGGCCCCTGATGTGCTCCGGGTGCCTCAGACACCCGTCCCTGACAATACGTTTTTCGACATGCTCTTCATGGAAGTCCTCACCCTGGTCATGTCTTTTCTCTGCGGTGTCCACTGTTACCGAAAATTCGGTCCCTACGCCACCATGCTCTTCTTCGTCGGATCGTTTGTCTTCACCGGATCCATGGAAAACCTGATGATCATCACGGGCCGGTTCGGGCTGATCCCGTTCCAGAGCTACTATTTCAACAAGGGTGGACTCACCCTATTCTTCGAAGTGCCGACTTCCGTTTGCCTCGGATGGTTCGTCCTGGCCTACTCCTCGGTCTACCTTGCTGGGCTCCTGTTTCCCAAGACCGGACATGTCGCCCGGGCTGCCATCGCAGCCTTCATCTGCATGGACATCGACCTCTGGTCCGACCCGGTCATGACCCACCCGGCCAACATGTTCTGGACTTGGCTCCAGGACCGTGCAGAAACAACTCACCTGTTCTCCATTCCTCTGTACAATTTCGTGGGATGGTTCGGGATCATCTTCTTCTTCGAGGTCCTCTGGTTGAAGACCCAGGACTGGCACAGGACCATGGGCAAGCAGAAGGCCACGGTCCGCTTCTTCCTCTGGGTCTTCTTTCTCATTGCGCTCTACCTTGCCATGGTCGTCGCATCGGAGCTCCTCATCCGGGCAGTTCTTCCCCCTGTCAATTTCACCATCGGAGGTGTTTGAATGAACCGGTCCAGCAAGGAATCCTGGTTCGACTCGCTGGTCGAGTATTCACCGATCCTCGCCCTCTTCATGCTTTTCGTGACCATCGCGGCAAAGGCGGTGAAAGTGGGCAACCCCTCCATCTGGCTCGTGGGCCTTACGGCCCTTCCAGCCCTGGTCGCGATCCTTTGGGCGGGCCGCATCGTCTACCGCCGGGGAAGAAACGGCTGACACTTCGGAATCTCCATCGAGGAAAGGACATTCAGGATGAAACCTGCGCGTGAGGTAGCGGTGATCGGGGTGGGCATGACGCCCTTCGGAAAGTTCCCGGACCGAAGTACCCGGGCCATGGGAGAGGAAGCTCTCTGGGAGGCGTTGAACGACGCCGGGGCCAGACCGAAGGACATCCAGGTCGCTTACGGCGGCTACGTGGGGCTCTTCATGGACCTTCCCATGATGGCGATCCAGATCGCCCTCGAGCAGGTGGGAATCGTGGGGATCCCGATCACCCGGATCGAGAATGCCTGCGGCTCCGGCTCCAACGCATTCCGGGAGGCCTGGCTCGCCATCCAGACAGGGCTCTATGACGTGGCCCTCGCAATCGGGATCGAGAAGCTCAGCAATCCGAGCCTGGACCAGATGCGCGTCGTGCGCGATTTCGGAGGCGGCGACCGGGAGCGAGAAGGCTGCATGGGCATCTTCCCGCCCGGGATCTTCGCCATGAGCGCCCGCCGCCACATGAAGGAATACGGCACCACCCGGGAGCAGATCGCCCTGGTTTCGGTGAAGAACCACTATCACGGCAGCTTCAACTCCAAGGCATCCTACCAGAAACCCGTTACCCTGGAGCAGGTGCTCAGTTCCAGGATCATCTCCGACCCTCTGCGCCTCCTCGAGTGCTGCCCCAACACGGACGGCTGCGCCGCACTCGTTCTGGCAGCCAAGGAAGCTGTGGGTCGCTTTACCGGCGAGCCCATCTGGATCGCCGGTTGCGGCCAGACCTCCGGCACCTATTCGGGCAAAGGTGAGTTTTTCATGTCCGATCTCATCCAGGCCTCGGCCCGCGAAGCTTACGAAATGGCAGGCCTCGGGCCTGAGGATGTGGACGTGGCAGAGGTCCATGACTGCTTCAGCATGGCTGAAATCACCCACTACGAAGATCTCGGCTTTTGCAGACGCGGCGAGGGGGGTCGACTCGTGGAGGATAAAGTGACCTGGCTCGGAGGCCGTCTGCCCGTCAACCCGTCGGGTGGCCTGCTCTGCAAGGGTCACCCCCTGGGGGCCACCGGACCCGGACAGATTTACGAGCTGGTCGAGCAGCTCCGCGGCCAGACAGGCAAGAGACAGGTCGCTGGAGCCCGCGTCGGGCTCCAGCAGAACGGCGGAGGGTTCCGCCACTGCGACGGCGGTTGCAACATCGTGACGATCCTGAAGAAGTGAGGACTCCTGCCATGGAGGACCGGCTCTACTGGAACATGGAGATTGAACCGTTTCTGAACACGCCCGGCATGCGGAAGATCCAGATCGAGCGGCTCGGCCAACAGCTTCAACGAATCTACGAAAAGTCCGCGATCCAGCGCAAGTACATCGACAGTCTGGGCGTCGACATCACGAAGATCCGCTCCCTTGAGGACCTCCAGAAGGCCTTCCCTCCCATGGACAAGCACCAGGTGAGGCAGCTCGTCCTTAGCCACATGGGGGAAGGAGGAATCGAGGGCCTCCTCAACAACTTCCTCTGTTCGCCCTTGAACCAGGTCGTGCTCCTGGCTACAACCTCGGGTACGACCGGAGAACCAACCCCCTATTTCTTCACCCAGGGAGACCTGGAACTCATGTACGAAAGCATGGCCCGTGTTCTCTGGCGCTGCGGCCTTCGCCCCGGGGACGTGGTCGTGCACGCCATGGGACTCAGCATGTTCGGAGGCGGCATTCCCTGCGTCCTGTCCCTGATTCACTTCGGGGCAGGAACCGTCCCGGTGGGCAGCGAATCCGGCACCGAGCGCGTGCTCACTTACTTGAACATCGTCCATATGGTCAAGGGCAAAATCGATGGCGTCTTCATGACGCCTTCCTTTGCGGAGTACCTGATCGAGAAATGCCCGCAGCTTTTGAATGTTGAAGTCAAGGACCTCGGAATCCGGCGTCTCCTCTCCGGAGGCGAGCCCGGAGCCGGGATCGAGGCCGTCCGGACGAAGATCGAGGGCGCCTTCGGATGCCGGATCTACGACATGATGGGGCTCACCGCAGGTTTCTGGTGTTCGTGCAGTCACGACCCGTATCAGGGCATGCACTTCGTGCGGGACGATACCTGCATCCTGGAGCTTGTCCATCCTGAAACCAAGGAGCCCGTGCCCATCGAGGACGGTGCGACCGGAGAACTCGTGGGCACCGCCCTTGCGGGAGACACCCTGAACATGATCCGGTTCAACTCCAACGACATCATGCAGGTCTTCACCTCGCCCTGCCCTTGCGGCCTGAGCGGCGCCCGCTACAAGGTCATCGGCCGCTCGGACGACATGCTCAAGGTCAAGGGAGTCATGGTCTACCCGGCAGCGATCGACAACGTGATCACAGGCTTCGTTCCTCGAGTGACCGGCGAGTTCCGGATCGTTCTGAGCGAGCCGCCGCCACGCGTGGTCCCGCCCATCAAGCTCAAGGTGGAGTATGGGGAAGGATTCCCTCAGGAAAGCCTCACCGTGCTCTCCGGGGAAATCGCGGACAAGATGCACGACGCCCTCAAGATCCGTCCGGAGATCATCTGGATCCCGCCCGGAACGCTGGAAAGATCGGTGCACAAGACCCAATTCATCGAAAAAGCCTACGAAAAGTGAATCACCTCCTGGATCCAAACCGCGGAGAAGATGGATGAAGGATCAAGTTCTTTCCGACCTGGCCGGTCTGTTCGGCCCGGATCATGTCACCCGGGATGAAGAGAGACTCGCCGCATACTTTCGAGGGCCCGTCCCTTCCATCCCACTCGTCGCAGTCTCTCCCAGCGAAGCCGGCCAAGTCTCAGAGCTCGTCCGGTACGCCGGCAGTCAGTCCATTCCTCTTTTCACCCTGAAAGACGTCCGCTTCTCCGTGTACCCCCCCGCATCCGGTGGAATTGTGGTCGACTTCAGCCGCATGAACACCATCGAGCGCATCGATGCCCGCAACCTCTCGGCCTCCATCCAGAGGGGAGTGACCTGGGAACAGTTGGGTCGTGAGCTCGAACGGAACGGCCTGAAGACGCTTCTCCCCGCAGCCTCCACGTCTCCCTATGTGCTGGAAGACATGGTCAGCCGTGTGATCATGCGCTCCGCGGCCCGGTATCCGGAAGCGCAGGTCTCGAACCTCAGGGTGGTGCTCGCCGACGGCAGGGTCCACCCGACCGGCTCCCATGCGCTTTCCGAAGACGGCTGCGACTCCAAGGATGACGGCGGACCGAACCTCTCGCGCTGGTACTTCGGCGCAGAAGACATCTACGGCATACCGGTCCGGGCCACGATCTGGCTCTATCCGGTTCCCAGGACCGAGGAGTTTCTCTTCTTCGGCTTCGAGGATCTCGCGCCCGCTCTTTCGGCGCTGCGCAACATCCCTCGAAAGGAGCTCTGCGATCAGGCCATGGTCATGAATGCCTGCTATGTGCGCCACCTCGTCCCTGGTTGCACTGCCCCTCTTCCTTCCTGGTTGTTCTGGGCCGGTTGTGAGGGGAGGCCCCAGCATGTGGAGCATCTCACCCGCACAGCCCGCCAGGATGCTGCAAGCCTCGGCGGGAAGGAACTCCCGGAATTGCGGGAGCCTCTTGCGCCCGCCCTGCACCGCGTCTGGAAAAGGCCGAGCGACAGTCACGGTTTCTACACGTTCATCCGCCGGATCCCGGAATTCCACGCGGCCGTGACCTCACAGGCCAAGACAGACCTGGGCGAGCTGTTCGTCGCACACGCATACGGCCGGGCCGCATGGTGCGAGTTCGACTATCTTGAGCCGTTGCCTCACGCCATCGATGCGACCGTCGAAACCACGAACGATCTGCTGCTGGAGAAAGGCGCCTACTTCGACCGCCCGCTCGGCACGCTGGCCGACAAGTTCTATAGAGGCAACCCGGCCTATCTCGAACAGATCACCCGGGTCAAGAGAATGATGGACCCGAATCGGATTCTCAACCCAGACCAACTGCTCACCGGAGTTTGATCCATGGCGTCTTCCAACAGAATCGGCGATCCCGTCGGCTCCCTGCAGGAATACCGCAATCTTGCCTGGAAATGCGTACGGTGCGGCCTCTGCCGAATGGTGAACCCTGAAAAAGTCATCCACCCTTCCTGGTGGGAGAACTGCCCGGCTGGATCCAGGTACAAGTACGAAACCTATTTCGCCCCCGGAAGGCACGAACTCGTCCGGGCCCTGACCGCCGGAAACCCTGAACTCGGAATCACGGAAAGAATGGTTGAGGCGGTCTTCACCTGTACTTCCTGCGGTCACTGCCAGGCCAACTGCCATCCCATCAAAGAACTCCAGCCCATGAACGTCGGCCTGGCTCTGAAAAGGCATCTCATCCGGATGGGGCACGGACCTCTGGAACCTCACCATGTGATCATCCAGAGCATCCTGAACTACGACAACCCCTGGATGAGCCCGAGGTCCGGCCGAGCCAAGTGGACGAACAAGGTCAAGCAACTGAAGATCAAGGACGCGTCCAAGGAGAAGGTTGAGGTCCTCTATTTTCCTGGCTGCAACGACTCTTATGTGCCGGGGCTCGTCGACGTTTCGCGGACCACGGCTCGCATTCTTTCCGCGGGAGGTGTCGACTTCGGGATACTCGGCGCCAAGGAGCGCTGCTGCGGATCCACGGCCTTTCGGGTCGGCGCAGTCGAGATGTTCGAGAAATACAAACGGGCCAACGTCCAACAGCTCAACAGCCTGGGCATCCGCACTCTGGTAACAGCCTGCGCAGGCTGTTACAGCACGTTCCACAACGAGTACCGTGGTGAACTGGCATTCGAAGTTCTCCACATCGTGGAGTTCATCGCGCGCCTGCTCGAGGAAGGGAAGCTCTCTTTCCGCCGCGAGCTGAACAAGAAGGTCACCTATCACGATCCCTGCCACATCGGCCGCTACGGCGGGCTCTACGATCCGCCTCGAAGGATTCTATCCGCCCTGCCTGGGATCGAGTTTCGAGAGATGTACCGCATCCGGGAATACTCCTTTTGCTGCGGCTCAGGCGGTGGCGTGAAGACCGCCTTTCCGGAACTGGCCCTCGAGACGGCCCGCAAGAGGGTCCTCGAGGCGATGGACGTGGGGGCGGACACGATCGTCTCGTGCTGTCCCTTCTGCGAGATGAACCTCACGGACGCTTCGAACGCCGACCCGGGCAGCCCCCGGGTGGTGGATCTTATGGAGCTCGTGTCCGAGGCGCTCTAGGGACCTCGATCCAGGCACAGCGGTCTTCCAGCGATCCGAAAGGAGATTTTCAACATGGAGGCTCCAGACTTGAGGACCGAAGGGCTCGGGCTTACAGTGGAGAACCTCAAGGCTGTCCACGAGAAGCTCGCGGAAGCTCTTGGCCCGGAATGGGTGAGCGACGACCCCGCAATTCTCACCTGCTACTTTCGAGACTTCACGGCCCGGGTTGGGAAATGGCCCAATCTCGTGGCCATGCCTTCAAGCACGGAAGAGGTTCAGGCCATCGTGCGCATCGCCCATGCGCATCGGGTTCCGGTTGTCCCCTACTCCACGGGGTTCAACCATGGCGGGACCGCGCTGCCCCAGTGGGGCGGAATCCTGGTCGATCTCAAACGGATGGACAAGGTCCTTCAAGTGGACGAGGAGGGGATGACCATCACGCTGCAGCCGTATGTGCTCAATGCCCGGACATACGCTGTGGCCAACTGCTATTCAGCCCTGGAGGGTCTTCCGCTCAAGCCTGCCCTGCCCATGACCATGGGAAGCGCCTCCACCCTGTGCAACTACGTCTCCAGAGGTTTCTCTGGAATTGCGGGAAAGCACGGAGGACACCCGGAAAACATCGTGAACATGACCTGGGTGCTTCCGGACGGCGAACTCCTCAAGATCGGCCCCGGTTCCTTCCCCAACGTCGGAGACGTGCCGATCCAGTTCGGTCCGGGACCCGATATCTCCGGCATGTTCATTTCCGCGGACGGCATGATGGGGATCTGCACCGAGATCACGATCAAGCTATTCCCGGAGCAGAAATACGAGAAACTGTTCTACCTCATCCCCGCTACCCAGGGAGACCAGGCCCTGAAGGACTGCGTCGAGTTCTTCTACAAAATGTCCCAGGAAAATCTGATGTTGTTCATTTACAAGATGTGCCACACGGACGCCTTGGTCATGCTCCCGGACGAGATGAATCCGGCTGACCTCATGCACATGATCCCCGAGCACGCGGTCATGCTCATTCTGGCGGGTCTCACCGAGGAAGAGCTCGAGATCAAGGAACAGATCATGCTCGAGATCGCCCAGGAGTGCGGGCTCACCCCTGCGAACATCGAAATGCTCGCCCAGATGATCGGCATCACCATGCACAAGGACATGTTCAAGAAGATCTACCAGGCCGGCAAGGTCATGAAGCCCAAGGGTTCCTTTCAATGGATCGCCGGCTACTACCGCCTCGATCGGGTCCCGGAGCTCATGGAAGACTACAAGAAAATCGTGATGCGCTACTGGAAGCCCTCGGATCCCAGAATTTCCTACGAGTTGGCCATGTCCGGGACCCACCTGCAAGGCCCCCTCCAGTTTGGCCGGGCCACGACGATCGAATTCGACTTCTGGTGGGATCCCGGCAATCCGGAGGACGTGAAAAGGGCCATTCTCACCCTGAGGCAGATGGGCGAGATGATGATGGAACACGGCGTGATTTTTGCCAAGAACCTTGTAGGCACCTATGAGCTCCTGCCGAGACTCGGTGTGTACTATGACCTGGTTTGCCGCGCCAAGGCGATGACGGATCCTCTGAACATCATGCACCCGGATGTCATGCCCGTGGGCGGGGCTTCATTTATCTAGCGGCTCTTCGGCGTGTCGATCGATCCTGACCGGAAGAATTCATCCGGCCAGGATCTGCAGAAAGACAGAGCCTTCAACCTGTGTTCACAGCGGCAAGAAGGAGGCGACCTTTGAACGAGAGCTTCCCCCACAAGACAGTGAATCCCGATTTTTTTGGCATGGGTCCGGACGGCCCCACGGTCGTCGGTTCCAAGTGTAGGAATTGCGGGCGTGTTTACTTCCCCAAAAAAACGATCTGCGTGGACTGCTGGCGCAAAGACGAGATGGACGTGGTACCCCTGAGCCGCCGCGGCACGCTCTCTCTGTACACGGTGGCAACCCAGACCATGCTGAATATCGAGACTCCCTATGCCTGCGGCTATGTGGATCTGCCCGAGGGAGTGCGTCTCTTCACCCTCCTCACGGACTGCCAGCCGTTTGATGAAAAGCTCAAGTTGGACATGGAAGTCGAGGTGGTCTTCGAGAAGATGATGACCAACGACATGGGCGAGGAGATCTACACGTACAAATTCCGGCCCGTGTCCGGAAGCCGAACGTAGTCGCATGCTCTCCGATTCCAATAGGAACAGCAAAGAAACGTACATGGGAAACAACAAGACGGTGCAGGTGGTGGGTGCGGGCCTCTCAGGCATGGTAGCCGCGATCAACCTTGCCCATGCCGGCTACGAGGTCACGGTCCTCGAGGCTGAGGCACGGGTCGGCGGATCCGGGCTCCTACACCCTTCCCTTCATATCACGCCCATTGACAAGGCAAAGGTCTGGCAGTATGTCGGCGTCGACCTGGACGACTGCTTCCAGACCCCGGAGAAATTTCTCACCTATCTGGGGACCCGCCGGCACAGCATTTTCCCCCAGTACTTCTCCATGGTGGAACGCGGACCGCGGCCCACCTCGGTCGACACACGGCTTTACGAGCTTGCAACCCGCGCAGGGGTCGAATTCCGCTTTTCGATCCGAGTCGAGAACCTGGATGAACTGCCGCCCAACACGATCATTGCCACCGGTCTCGATCCCGGCATGTTCGAGACGCTTGGACTGCCCTTTCGGGACATCCCTTCGAGGCACGTTTTCCAACCTTCGGTTCTTGACCGCTACGGTCTGGGGATTTTTTCCGAATACGCTTCCGAGTACTTCTACGCCGGTGCCATGAACCAGATCTTCTACGGCATGCTCCCTTTGGAGGATCCACCGAAGCTTGAGTGCCTCAGTCAACTCGTCAAAGATCTCAAGCAATGGGAAGGGATCGATATTCCGGAGTCCCTGTGGAGGCCGGTCGTGTTCCGAGTGCCTCTGGGCGGTCCCCGGAACCTCCGCCTCTTTCACGGTGACAAGATCCTTGCAGGCACCATCGCCGGGATGATGGACCCCTTCTTCCTGTTCGGCATTCACGGTGCCCTCGTCTCCGGCAAGATCGCGGCCCTCGCCGTCGAGGACAGGGACGGGGCTCAAATGGAGTTCAACCGGGTCAACCGCTATTTCCACCGGACCTTCCGGGCCAAACAGGCATACCTGCGCCTTCCCGTGAAGACCAAGATGTCTTTTTTCCACGCAATGACCAGCAGGCCTTACCTGTTCAGCCCGATGATCCAGATCATCTCCCAGGGCATCCCGGGTCACGACGATCCAGACTACTTCTACCGCAGTTTTGTGGGACCCGATTACCAGCCACCGTTGCCCATTCGATTGGCCAAAGCCGTTATGAAGAACTTCGCTGCCGCGCTCCTCGGCGTGAGGTTGGAGAAGCGCGACCAGGGGGCGAACAGACGACAAGACTCCTGACGAAAGGACCATTCCCTTGAAGATCCAGCCAAAAGTCCTCATTCTCCATCTGCTGCTGGTGCTCTTTCCGCTGCTCACTTCCTGTCGCTACCATTTGGGCGCCGACCGGGAAGAGTCTGACGAGCCGAGGTTCAGGGAGATTGCCGATGATCTCTATGACGTATTCTCCTTCTCCGGCGACAAGGCCTGGGTGATCGGTTACTACGGTAGCATCTTCGTGACCGAAGACGGGGGGGCTTCCTGGAAGAATCAACCTAGCGGTACGACGGAATCGCTATATGCGATCTGCTTTGCAGACCCTCTCAAGGGCTGGGTCTGTGGCAGTCATGGAACGCTCCTGGCTACGCAAGACGGAGGCCAGACCTGGGCTCGCCAGGAAAGCGGCACGGACAGGAATCTGTTCAGTATTCAGTTCCTCGATCCTTTGCATGGGATGGCCGCCGGATACTATGGGACCCTCCTGCGGACTCAGGACGGGGGCCGTAGCTGGCAGGACATCTCGCTTGAAGAGGACGTCAGCTTGAATGCGATGGACCTACTCGATGATGCGCAGGGCTGGGTCGTGGGTGAATTTTCCACTGTTCTCCACACCCAAGACTTCGGCACAACGTGGACGCCCCACAAGATCCCCGTCGAAGAGGCGACTCTTTTCGGCGTTGATTTCAGCTCCACGACTGAGGGCTATGTTACGGGCATCGACGGAATCATCCTGAAAACGAATGACGGCGGCAGCTCGTGGGTGCGCCAGGAAAGCCATTCAACAGATTCCATTTTTTCCATTCAAATTGCCGGGGATGAGGTGTGGGCCGTTGGACTCAAGGGCACGG
>Ga0315283_10001849_pt1:5000-17302 | contig 17302 bp, 10 predicted proteins | sample YL17G09_0_MG_FD_204541 | JGI IMG/M metagenome (GOLD analysis project Ga0315283, IMG submission 204541) | Sediment microbial communities from Yellowstone Lake, YNP, Wyoming, USA - YL17G09_0 | ecosystem: Environmental > Aquatic > Freshwater > Lake > Sediment | place: USA: Wyoming... | reverse complement strand
TGACGGGCACGTTGGCGGCGGCGACGAGATGCACCGCCCGGAGCATCGAGCCGTCTCCTCCCAGGCTGACGGCCACATCGAGGCCGGTGACGAAGTCGGCCTCGTCGACCCCGTGACCATTCAGCCCGGCGCTGACGGCGTCGGTCCGGAGCAGCCGAACCTGGTGGCCGTCGGCTTCGAGTCGCCGGGTGGCATCCACAGCGAGCACGACCGCCTCGGGGCGCTCCTGGTGCAACACCAGCCCGAAGCAGGCCATGTCAGGAAACGTCCCGGTCGGCCGTGGCCGCCACCGCCGAGTCGACGGCCAGGCCCACGAGCCCGGCCCGATCGCCGGCGGGAGCGGCTCCCCGACGAGCGTGCACCAGAAATTCGACGTTGCCATCGGTACCCGTGATCGGCGACACCATGACTCCCATGATGGTGGCTCCCCGATCATCGAACGCGGACGTTGCCGCCAGCAGCACCTCGCGCCACACCTCCGGGTCGGTCACGATGCCCCTGCCCCTGGCGACGACTTCCCGTCCCGCTTCGAACTGGGGCTTGACCAGGCTCACGATCTGCCCGTCGGCCCGCAGCACCCCCAGGAGGGCATCGAGCACCAGGCGGAGAGAGATGAACGACAGGTCGGCGGTCACCAGATCGAGCGGGTCACCCACGAGGGTCGGGTCGAGCGACCGCACGTTGGTGCGGTCGATCACCCGGACACGAGGATCGGATGCCACCCGTTCGTGGAGCTGGCCGTAGCCGACGTCGACGGCGATCACCTCGACGGCACCGCGTTGGAGCAGGCAGTCGCTGAAGCCCCCGGTCGACGCACCGGCGTCCAGCGCCCGCAGTCCCCGCACGTCGACGCCAAAGCCGTCGAGCGCCCCCTCGAGCTTGGCTCCCGCCCGACTCACGAAACGCGGGCTGGGCCCCTGCACGACGAGGGGCTCGCCGGCGGCGACGAGACGCGCCGGCTTGTCGGCAGGCGCGCCCCCGACCAGCACCCGACCGGCGGCGATGTCCTGCTGGGCCCGCTCCCGACTGGGGGCCAGGCCGCGGCGCACCAGCTCGGCATCGAGGCGGCGACGGGCGCTCACGGCGCGATTCGCTCGACGAGAACCGGAGGTGATGCTCAGCCGGCGGTCGTGCGGGCGGCCGTCTTCTTGGCCGGCGCCCGCTTGGCTGCCGTCTTGCGGGCCGGTGCCTTCTTCGCCGCCGTCTTGCGGGCCGGTGCCTTCTTGGCTGGTGCCTTCTTCGCCGCGGCCTTCTTGGCTGGTGCCTTCTTGGCTGGTGCCTTCTTCGCCGCGGCCTTCTGGGCTGGTGCCTTCTTGGCGATCACCGGCGAGCGATTCAGCGTGGCGATCCGGTGTTCGAGACGCTCGATGTCCTTGCGGATGCCGGCGATCTGGGCCCGCAACTCCTTCTCGACGATCTCGAGCAAACGCTCGCTCGCCGCCCGACCCCGCTCGATCAGGTCCGCGACGAAGTCCTGGGCCTGGCGGGCCTGGTCCTCGGTCGCCTTGTTCATCTGCTCCGACGCCCGGTTGATCTGTCCGACGACCTGCTCGAGCGCGTCCTGGGCCTTCTCCATGACGTCGCTGCCGGCTTCACGGGTCCGACTGATGAGATCGTTGTCTGCCATGGACAGAGACTAGACGAGCGAACATCCTGGCACCAGAGTCGCGGGCACCCGGCGGGTCAGGAACGCGCCCGCAGATTGTCGACCAACGCCGCGAGATCGGGCGCCACTGCGTCGGGATGAGGATCGACAGGCAGATCGCCGACGGCCGTCACCCCGGTGAGCACCAGGCCGAATCGATACCCGAGCGCCCGGGCAAAGCGGCCATCGATGTCGGCGCGGTCGCCGACGGCCACGCCGCCATCGCCGGCCAGGCTCCGCACCAACTCGACCATGGGCGCGTACGGCTTGCCGGCCACCACCGGAACCGCGCCGCTGCCGGTCACCACCGCGGCCAGCAGCGCCCCGGCGCCCGGCAGCAGCCCGTCCGCACCCGGATAGCTGCTGTCGTCGTTGGTCGCGATGAGGCGCGCCCCGGCCCGCAGCGCCGTGCAGGCCCGGGCCAGCCGCCGGTAGTCGAAATCGAGGTGAAGGCCCACGATCACCGCATCGACGGCGGCCGCGCCGACGGCCGCGTCGATGGCCTCGCCGCCACGCTCGGTCACCGCTTCGGTGACCCCCGGCCCGGCACAGATGAGCACCCGCTCTCCGGGCATCACCAGCGACGCGGCGGCCATCGGTGAGGTCACCACATCGTCGCCGGCATCGATGCCATGGGCGGCGAGCTTGGCGATCACATCGGCCCGACGGGGCAACGCGTTGTTGGTCACGAACCACACGCGCTCCCCGGCCGAACGGAGTTGCTCGACCGCCGCCGCCGAGCCGGCGATGGTCCTGTCCCCCCGCCACACGACGCCGTCGAGATCGAGCACCCAGGCCATGGCCGGTCATGCTGGCACGGAATTGCCGACCTTCGGGCGACGTCGGGCCGTGTCGGGGCGACCCTGGGCGATCCGGGCCACCCGAACGTCTGCTAAGCCTGACGGGTGCTTCGCTTCCAACCCTTCCGAGGTGTGCGGTACGACCCCGAGCGGGTCGACCTCGCCGATGTCACCGTGCCGCCCTACGACGTGATCGACGCCGACGAGCGCGCCGCCCTCGCCGGGCGACATCCGGCCAGTGCCGTGATCATCGACCTACCCACGACCGGCGACGACGTCTACGCCGAGGCCGCTCGCACGCTCGAACACTGGCAGGCTGACGGCATTCTCCTCCGTGACGACGAGCCGTCGTTCTACGTCTACCGGATGACCTACGACGACGAGCACGAGGTTCGCCGCCACACCACCGGGGTGTTCGGCGCCCTCCATCTCTCCCGTCCGGGCGAGGGCGGCATCCTCCCGCACGAGCACACCACGCCGAAGGCCAAGAGCGACCGGCTCAACCTCACCCGGGCCACGCGGGCCAACCTGTCTGCGGTCTGGGGCCTGTCGTCGTCGGCCGGGCTGTCGACCCTGCTCGACGTCGACGAGGCGCCGTTGACCGAATGGCACGACGAGGCCGGGGTCGGGCACGCACTCTGGCGGATCGCCGACGCCGAGCAGGTCGCCGCCATCGCCCACCTCGCCGATGCGTCTCCCGTCGTCATCGCCGACGGTCACCATCGCTACGAGACGGCCCTCACCCACCGCGACGAACTGCGGGCGGCCGGCGATGCCTCCTCACCTGGCAGTGAGTCGGTGCTCGTCTATCTGGTCGAACTGGCCGACGACGAGCTCTCGGTCCTGCCCATCCACCGACTCCTGTCCGGCCTGGCCGACGACGTCGACGTCGTGGCCGCCCTCGAGCCGTTCTTCGAGGTGCGTTCCGCCGGTCCGCTCGGCCCCGACATCGCCGATCAGATGCTCGAACAGGGCGCCCTCACCCTGGTGCTCCCCGACTCGGCCTGGTTTCTCGTTCCGCGACCCGAGGCCATGCCCGGAGTCCGTGACCTCGACACCAGCCGGCTCGATGTCGCCCTAGCCGCCCTGCCCGAACATGACCTCGTCTTTCAGCACGGCGTCGACCAGGTGCTCGACCGGGTGCAAGGCGGCGAGGCTCAGGCCGGTGTGCTCCTGCGCCCGGCCACCGTCGGCCAGATCCTCGAGATCGCCCACGGGGGTGAGCGCATGCCCCCCAAGACCACGTTCTTCCACCCCAAGCCGCGCACCGGCGTGGTGTTCCGCCTGCTCGACGAGTAGCCGGGCCGGGCCGGTCAGGCCGAGATCGCGACGGTCAGTCGACCGTCCAGGTCGCCCCGGACCGCAGGAGCGCACCGAGGTCGCCGGGGCCGCTGCGCTCCTGGGCCGCCGCCAGCTGCCGACTGACCTCGGATCCGTAGTCGGGACGGTCGACGGCCCGGAACACGCCGATCGGTGTGGGCTCGTGCGGACCGCTCGAGAGCTGGGAGAGCTGGAAGGCCAGGCCCTGGTTCGTCTCGTCGTGCACCAACAGCGCATCCTCGCCGACGTCGGCGACGGCGACGATCCGCGGCGAGCCGTCGACGCCCATGATCACGCCCTGCTGACGATCGGCACCGAAGCGGATGGGCTCGCTGTGCACCAGCGGGATCAGCATGTCGTCGCGACGATCCTTGGCCGTGATGTCGACGAACGCCCCGTCGTTGAAGACGTTGCAGTTCTGATAGATCTCGATGAACGAGGCCCCCCGGTGCTCGTGCGCCCGCCGGAACATGTCCTGCATGTGGTGGCGGTCCATGTCGTGGGTTCGGGCCACGAACGTGGCCTCGGCGCCGATCGCCAGGCTGACCGGGTTGAAAGGATGGTCGATCGATCCGAACGGGGTCGACTTGGTGACCTTGCCGACTTCGCTCGTGGGCGAGTACTGCCCCTTGGTGAGACCGTAGATCTGGTTGTTGAACATCAGGATCGTGAGGTTCACGTTGCGTCGCAGCGCATGGATCAGGTGGTTGCCACCGATCGACAACATGTCGCCGTCACCACCGACGACCCAGACGTCGAGGTCGGGACGGGCGACGGCCAGGCCGGTGGCGATGGCCGGGGCCCGACCGTGGATGCTGTGCATGCCGTAGGTGTTCATGTAGTAGGGGAAACGGGCGGCACACCCGATGCCCGAGACGAAGACCGTGTTCTCCCGCTTCACGCCGAGCTCGGGCATCAAGAACTGCACCGCGGCCAGGATCGAGTAGTCGCCGCAGCCGGGACACCAGCGCACCTCTTGATCGCTCGTCCAGTCCTTGCGGGTGGTCACCGGGATCGCGGTGTCAGTCATCGAGGGCCTCCATGATCTCGGATTCGAGCTCGCCGGCGGTGAAGGGCGCGCCCCGCACCTTGCCGATCGCCTTGGCATCGACCAGGTACTCGGCCCGGAGCAGCCGACTGAGCTGCCCGAGGTTCATCTCGGGGACGAGCACCTTCGGGTACCGCCGGAGGACGTCGCCGAGGTTGGACGGGAACGGGTTGAGATGGACGAGGTGGGCCTGGGCGACCTTGCGGCCACGATCGCGGACCCGGTCGACGGCGCCACTGATCGAGCCCCAGGTCGAGCCCCACCCGATCACGAGGATGTCGGCGTCGTCGACATCGCCGGTCACCTCGACGTCGGGGATCGACCGGGCGATGCCGGCCACCTTGGCGGCCCGCAACTCGACCATCCGCTCGTGATTGTCGGGGTCATAGCTGATGTTTCCGCTGCCGTCTTCCTTCTCGATGCCGCCGATCCGGTGCATCAGGCCCGGCGTGCCCGGCAGCGCCCAGGCCCGGGCGAGGGTTTCGGGGTCGCGCAGGTAGGGCCAGAACTCGGGCTCGCCGTCCGCGTCGTGATGGTTCGTCTCGGTGGCGAAGGTCACAACGATCGGCTCGAGGCTGGCGACGTCGGGAAGCAGCCACGGCTCGGATCCGTTGGCCAGGTAGCCGTCAGAGAGGAAGATCACCGGCGTGCGGTAGGTGAGGGCGATCCGCGCCGCCTCGATGACCGCCTCGAAGCAGTGGGCCGGGCTGTAGGCGGCCACGATGGGCAGCGGCGACTCGCCGTGGCGGCCGTACATGGCCATGAGCAGATCGCTCTGCTCGGTCTTGGTGGGCAGCCCGGTCGAGGGGCCACCGCGCTGGATGTCGATGATGAGCAGGGGCAGCTCGAGGCTGATGGCCAGACCCATGGTTTCGGACTTGAGGGCGATACCGGGGCCACTCGTCGTGGTCACGCCGAGGTGCCCGCCGAACGACGCGCCGAGGGCGGCGCCGATGCCAGCGATCTCGTCCTCGGCCTGCAGGGTGCGCACCCCGAAGTTCTTGTGCTTCGAGAGCTCATGGAGGATGTCGGAGGCCGGCGTGATCGGGTAGGAGCCGAGGAAGATCGGCATCTGCGCCAGCTGCCCGGCGGCGACCAAACCCCAGGCCACCGCCGTGTTGCCGGTGATGTTGGTGTAGGTGCCCGGGCGCTGCGGCGCCGGCTTGACCTGGTAGGGATGGTCGAACAGCTCAGCGGTCTCACCGAACGCATGCCCGGCCCGAAAGGCGGCCAGGTTCGCGTCGCGGACCTGGGGCCTACTTGCGAACCTCTCGGTGATCCAGTCGATGGTCGGTTGGCCGGGACGCGTGTACATCCACGAGATCAGGCCCAGGGCGAACAGGTTCTTGGACTTGTCGGCGTCTCGGGGCTTCACCCCGAGCGGGGCGCATGCCTCCTTGGTGATCGAGGTCATCGGGACCTCGTAGACCGTGTATCCCTTGAGGCTGCCGTCGATCAGCGGGTTCGTCTCGTAACCCGCCTTGGTCAGGTTGCGCTCGTCGAAGGTGTCGGTGTTCACGATCACCGTGCCGCCGAACTCGAGCTCGCCGATCTCGGCGCGCAGGGCGGCCGGGTTCATCGCCACCAGCACATTCGGGGCGTCGCCCGGCGTGGTGATCTCGTGGTCGGAGATGGCCACCTGGAACGCCGAGACCCCGGCCAACGTGCCCGCGGGGGCCCGGATCTCGGCTGGGAACACCGGGAGCGTGGCCAGGTCGTTGCCGAACATGGCACTGGCGCTCGTGAATCGGTCGCCGGTGAGCTGCATGCCATCACCCGAATCGCCCGCGAACCGGATGACCACCCGATTCAGCTCGTGTGGCGCGGCTCGCTCTGCAGTATCTGACACCAGGACTCCCTTGTCCCGAGCGGCCCCTCGGCCACACGTGTGGCGTCAATGTACAGCGGCATCCGGCCGAGGCGCGACCATCCGGTGACCGGCACGGCCCCGATCAGGCGACCGTCACCGATTCGGCGAGGTACACGTCCTGGATGGCGTTGAGCAGCTCGATGCCCTCGCTCGTCGGTCGCTGGAACGCCTTGCGCCCGCTGATCAGCCCGGTGCCACCCGCCCGCTTGTTGATGACGGCGGTGCGCACGGCCTCGGCGAGATCGCTCTGGCCCTTCGACTCGCCACCGGAGTTGATGAGGCCGATACGACCCATGTAGCAGTTGGCCACCTGCCAGCGGGCCAGGTCGATCGGGTTGTCGGTGACGAGGTCGCTGTAGACCAGCGGCGAGGTCTTGCCGAACCCCGGGAGGGCGTTGTAGCCGCCATTGTTGGACGGCAGCTTCTGCTTGATGATGTCGGCCTCGATGGTGACGCCGAGGTGGTTGGCCTGGCCGGTGAGGTCGGCGGCCGCGTGATAGTCGACACCGTCGACCTTGAACCCGTTGTTGCGCAGATAGCACCACAGCACGGTGAACATCCCGAGCTCATGGGCCCGGTGGAACGCCTCGCTGACCTCGATGATCTGGCGGTGCGACTCGGGTGAGCCGAAGTAGATGGTGGCGCCCACCGCGGCGGCCCCGAGGTCGTAGGCCTGGTCGACCGAGCCGAACATGATCTGATCGAACTCGTTCGGCAACGTGAGCAGCTCGTTGTGGTTGATCTTCACGATGAACGGGATCTTGTGGGCGTACTGGCGTGAGCACATGCCCAGCACCCCGAAGGTGCTGGCCACGGCGTTGCACCCGCCCTCGATAGCCAGTTCGACGATGTTCTTCGGGTCGAAGTACTTCGGGTTCGGGGCGAACGACGCGGCAGCCGAGTGCTCGATGCCTTGATCGACCGGCAGGATCGACACATAGCCGGTACCGGCCAGGCGGCCGTGACCGAACAGCGACTGCAGGTTCCGCAGCACCTGCGGCGAGCGGTCGGTGTCTTTGTACACACGGTCGACGATGTCGCCGCCCGGCAGGGTCAGGTCGTCACGCGGGATGCCGGTCGACACGTAGCTGAGCAGGGTGTCGGCCTCGTCACCGAGCAGGCCTTGGATATCGGTCATGCCACTCCTCTGGAGATCTGCGGGATCGCGTCGGGGCGGGTCAGCCGAATCGACGCCGTCGTCAAGACCCTCGCAGCGTAGGCGCGACGTCGCCGGCGCACGAACGCCAGGAGACGCAGACCGGCCCGGGGCTGGCGACCACGACAGGTCCGGAGACGACAGGGGTGACCGAGGCGAGCTACCGGGGGGCGGACTCGAGACCGGCGGTCGCCGCGTCGATCAGCCCGCGGGCCCGGGCCACGACCTGGAGCGAGCGCACGCGCTGGCGGACAGGCGCCACCCGATCGGCAACGAGCTCGGTACGTGATGCGGTCGCGCCCCCGGCCCGGTAGAAGCGCCGACGAACCCGCCCGACCACGACAAGTCGTTCGCCGGCCTCGAGTCGACCGGCCCAGGTCGGCGCATCAGGCCACGAAACGGGCATCGACTCGGCGACGCCATCGAGACGACGGGTCGTGACCTCGAGGGCGACCACGGTGTCGCCCGACGGCAACACCCGGATCTCGGCGGCCCGGGTGAGGGTGCCTATCACCAGCGAGACGGACGCATCGGCAACGGACAGATCAGGGACGGGGGGCTCGACGGCCGAGGTCGGTGCCGGGCTCGTGCGGGTGATGGTCATTGGTGCGCTCCTCTTCGACGGTGGCGGTCGGCACGCGGTGGGCGTGACGACTTCGACGGGGGAAGGGGACTCGACGAGGGACTTGGGATCGACCTCGACTCTGGGCCTGACCCTAGCGACCACGTATGACAGGAACTCAGCGAAGGTTGTGCAGCCGCACGCCGACGTCGGCGAAGTCGGGGTCGAGATCGGCCAGCCGACCGAAGAGCTCGCGCGCCCGGGCCACGTCACCGGCCCGCTCGTACAGATCGGCCAGCGCATAAGCCCTGCGCAGGTCGTGATCCTGGGACCGTCGGGGCATCCTCCAACCCTGCTCGAGCACGCGGATCGCCCCCTGGAGGTCGCCCCCGTCGGCCGTCGAGCCGGCGAACACGATGCGACCCTCGACCACCAGCTCGGCGCTGGGCGAGGCGCTGCGCAGCTCCTCCCACAACTCCTCGACCATGGCCCGGTCGCCGGTGGCGCGGTAGCAGTCGGCCAGCACCGGGTGCTGCTCGGCCGTGCCCGTCAGCAACCGGAACGCCTCGAGCTCCTTGATCGCCAGCTTCCACTTGCCCTGCCGATAGAGCGTGAGGCCGTAGAGCTCGCGGGCCGCGGCCACTCTCGGGGCCTCTTCGACCAGCTTGCGCAGGATCCGGGCCGCGTCGAGGTAGCGCTCCGCCAGGAACGTGCGCTTGGCATCGGCCAGCCGCTGCTCGAGGCGCGAGGCTCGGATGGAACCTACCGAACGGCTCAGCTCCTTGCGGACCTCGTCCTCGACCCCGGACTTGCCGTCCGGGGCGGGTCGCCGGCCGCGGGACACCGCCGAACTCGCCTCCTCCCGAACCTCGTCGACGCGTACCCACTCAGCGATCGAACGATCGGGTGGACCGTGGCGCTCGGCTTCCTCGCGAGCGGCATCCATGACCTCGCGCCAGGTCGACGACGCACCCGACCCACCCTCCTCGATGCGGCCGGCGGCGCGACGGGCGAGACCGCCCCACTTGGGGTCGCCGGCCAGGTACGGCTCGCTCGGCGAACGACGCGTCGATCCGCCACGACGGGGTGAGCCCGACTTGGATCCAGCGCCGCCGGCCGTGGCCCGCCGCGACGATCGGCGGGGCGAACCGGCCCGCGACTCGTCGAAGTCGTCGGGCGCACGGCGCCGACTGGGCGCCCGACGCGACGAGCCCGAGCGGCTGGGACGATCGTCATCAGGCCGCCGCCGGCCGTTGCCACGGCCCGAGTCCGAGCGATCCGAGGACCGCGGGGCGCTGCCCGTCCGTGAGCGGCTACCGGCCCGGCCCGAAGCCGAGCGGCCGCTCGATCCTACCCCCGAGCGTCGCGGCGCCGATCCGCTGGACCGGCGCGACGAACGAGACGAGGGGGTGGCCATGGGCCGGATCGTACCGGAGCGTTCGACCGAGGCGAAAACGAAGAACGGGACCCCAAATGGGGCCCCGTTCTCTCGAAGAAATTCGGCGGCGACCTACTCTCCCAGGGAGTCTCCTCCCAAGTACCATCGGCGCTGGTGGGCTTAACTTCCGTGTTCGGAATGGGAACGGGTGTGACCCCACCGCTATGGCCACCGAAATCTGTTGTCAAGAACGAGCGCGATCGGCGGGAACCGAGCGCTCGAGCCCTTGAAAGAACTCCATAGCGAGCACGAACATCATTGTCAATCCAAGCCCTCGGCCGATTAGTACCGGTCGGCTGAACACGTTGCCGTGCTTACACCTCCGGCCTATCAACGTGGTGATCTGGCCACGGGCCTTACCTGGTTAACCCAGTGGGAAATTTCATCTTGGAACAGGCTTCGCGCTTATATGCTTTCAGCGCTTATCCCTTCCGCAGGTGGCTAACCAGCCATGCCCTTGGCAGGACAACTGGCACACCAGAGCTGCGTCCGTCCCGGTCCTCTCGTACTAGGGACAGCCTTCCTCAAATTTCCTACGGCTGCAGAGGATAGGGACCGAACTGTCTCACGACGTTCTAAACCCAGCTCGCGTACCGCTTTAATGGGCGAACAGCCCAACCCTTGGGACCTGCTTCAGCCCCAGGATGCGATGAGCCGACATCGAGGTGCCAAACCTTCCCGTCGATATGGACTCTTGGGGAAGATGAGCCTGTTATCCCCGGGGTACCTTTTATCCGTTGAGCGACGGCGCTTCCACACGCAACCGCCGGATCACTATGCCCTGCTTTCGCACCTGCTTGACTTGTAGGTCTCGCAGTCAAGCTCCCTTGTGCCATTGCACTCGACGGCTGATTGCCAACCAGCCTGAGGGAACCTTTGGGCGCCTCCGTTACTCTTTAGGAGGCGACCGCCCCAGTCAAACTACCCGCCTGACGCTGTTCCCGATCCGGATAACGGACCTAGGTTAGAGTTCCAGTATGAGCAGGGTGGTATTTCAAGGTTGGCTCCACACTGGCTAGCGCCAATGCTTCCTAGCCTCCCACCTATCCTACACAACACATACCAAAACCCAACATCAAGTTGTAGTAAAGGTCCACGGGGTCTTTCCGTCCTTCTGCAGCTAACGAGCATCTTTACTCGTACTTCAATTTCGCCGGGTCTGTGGTTGAGACAGTAGGAAAGTCGTTACGCCATTCGTGCAGGTCGGAACTTACCCGACAAGGAATTTCGCTACCTTAGGACCGTTATAGTTACGGCCGCCGTTTACTGGGGCTTAGGTTCAAAGCTTCGCCCGAAGGCTGACCTTTCCCCGTAACCTTCCAGCACCGGGCAGGCGTCACAGCGTATACATCGTCTTACGACTTCGCACGCTGCTGTGTTTTTAGTAAACAGTCGCTTTCCCCTGGTTTGTGCCACCTCTTCGAGCTCCCGACGCGAGGTCGTTCACCCTAGAAAGGTCCTCCTTCTCCCGAAGTTACGGAGGTATTTTGCCGAGTTCCTTAACCACAGTTCCCCCGATCGCCTTGGTATTCTCTACCTGCCCACCTGAGTTGGTTTGGGGTACGGGCACCATGTCAGCTCGCTAGAGGCTTTTCTCGGCAGCATGGGATTAGTGACTTCGCCTGTATCGGCTCGGCATCGCGTCTCAGGATTCAATGAGGGCCGGATTTGCCTGGACCTCTCCCTACACGCTTACCCCAGGACAACCAACGCCTGGGTTCACCTACCCTCCTGCGTCCCCTCGTTGCTGGCCTCGCCAAAGTGGGTCGGTTCGCTTACCCGAAGGCAAGCAGCCCCTTAGCAACAATGGTCCGGCATGGGCGCGGACATGGTGGTACTGGAATATCAACCAGTTGTGCATCGACTACGCCTCTCGGCCTCGCCTTAGCTCCCGACTCACCCTGGGAGGATTAGCCTTCCCCAGGAACCCTTGGGCATTCGGCGGAGGGGTTTCTCACCCCTCTTTCGCTACTCATGCCAACATTCTCACTCGACCCCGCTCCACGACGGTTCACACCGCCGCTTCACTGCAAGATCGACGCTCCGCTACCACTCATCCGAAGATGAATCCGCGGCTTCGGCTCTGGACTTGAGCCCCGTTACATTATCCGCGCAAGACCACTCGACCAGTGAGCTGTTACGCACTCTTTAAAGGATGGCTGCTTCTGAGCCAACCTCCTGGCTGTCTGTGCAGTCTCACATCGTTTTCCACTTAGTCCAGAATTAGGGGCCTTAGCCGGCGGTCTGGGCTGTTTCCCTTTCGACCATGAAGCTCATCCCCCATAGTCTCACTGCCGCGCTCTGGAGCAGTAGTATTCGGAGTTTGGTTGGGGTCGGTAAGCTTGTAGGCCCCCTAACCCATCCAGTGCTCTACCCCTACTGCTGAACACGCGACGCTGCACCTAAATGCATTTCGCGGAGAACCAGCTATCACCGAGTTTGCTTGGCCTTTCACCCCTATCC
>Ga0315283_10001849_pt1:0-2500 | contig 17302 bp, 10 predicted proteins | sample YL17G09_0_MG_FD_204541 | JGI IMG/M metagenome (GOLD analysis project Ga0315283, IMG submission 204541) | Sediment microbial communities from Yellowstone Lake, YNP, Wyoming, USA - YL17G09_0 | ecosystem: Environmental > Aquatic > Freshwater > Lake > Sediment | place: USA: Wyoming... | reverse complement strand
TGATAGGCCGCGAGACCCTCCCGAAGCGATAAATCTTTCCTTATCCGGCCATGCGGCCAGAAAAGGGAATCCGGTATTAGCTCGAGTTTCCTCGGGTTATCCCAGACTTCGGGGCAGGTTTCTCACGTGTTACTCACCCGTTCGCCGCTAGATCTTCACCAGTATTGCTACTGGATGGATCCCGCTCGACTTGCATGTGTTAGGCACGCCGCCAGCGTTCGTCCTGAGCCAGGATCAAACTCTCCGTCGAAATCTCAGAGACGGTGACCATCCGCCGGCGAACCGACAGGTCATCACTCGCCTCCTCGATTGGAGAGCCGGTGTCGAGGGGCTACCTCGGTGCACCGACTGGCACCAGAACAGACTGACTTGTCCGTTGTTTGGTGCTTGTGTGCTTTATGAAACGATCGCAGCTATCAAGAGCAACCGATGCGCGGACGCATCAGCCTGGAAGCTCGAGATCGGGCCGCGATCGCCCGCACTAGCTTTTTCGTCCTCTATTCCGTTTTCAAGGAGCACCGAGTCGAGTGGATGTGAACATCCGCGCTCGACAGTCAAGCTCACATTCTCGGACCGCCGCCGGAGCGGGATCCACCGGCAGAAACTGCCGGGTGCCTCACCTACAGCCTCGGTCCCGACGAGCGGGGGCTTGTGGTTTGAAGCGGAGCGCCAACTTAGCGAGGGGTTCGCCGTGCGTCAAACCGAGCGGCTCGACGTGTGCGATCCGCACCAGGGTGCGCTCCCCGCCTCAGTGGCGGATTGACAATCTAACACGCGTGTCATCCGATGCCAACCCCGCCCGACGGGTCAGGTCAGGTGGGTCGGGTCACGCTGGTGGCCTCAGCGTGAGACCACCAGCTCGTAGCGCTTCTTGCCCCGCCGCACGAGCAGGTACCGGCCGTGCACGAGATCCCGCTCCGACACCTCGTCGTCGAGGCCGAGTCGCCGGCCGTTCACGGCGATCTCACCGGCGGTGAGGCTGCGGCGGGCGTCGCTGTTCGACGTGACCAGGCTCGTGCGGGCGGCCAGGTCGACGGCCGACAGACCCGTTCGCAGATCGTCGGGCTCGACATGGCTGACCGGCAACTCGTCGGCCAACATCTCGAACGCCGCCGCATCGGCCGCCGCAGGGTCGCCTCCGAACAGCAGTTGCGACGCGCCGGCGGCGGCGTCGGCGGCCGCCAGGCCGTGGATCAAGGCCGTGATCTCCCGGGCGAGCCGTCGCTGCCCGTCTCGACGTTCCGGCGCCTCCCCATGGTCGGCTGCAGTCGCCCGGGCCTCTGCGACCGAGAGCAAGGTGAGCTGCAGGAGAAACCGCTCGACATCCCGGTCGTCGACGTTCATCCAGTACTGGTAGAAGGCGTAGGGCGACGTTCGGATCGGGCTCAGCCACACCGCGCCGTCGACGCTCTTGCCATACTTGGCCCCGTCGGCCCGGGTGATCAGCGGCACCGTGAGGCCGTGCACCGTCGCCGCCGATCGGCGTCGGATGAGATCGATGCCGGCGGTGATGTTGCCCCACTGGTCGGATCCGCCCACCTGGAGCTCGCAGTCGCGCTCGCCGTGCAGCCACCAGAAGTCGTTGGCCTGCATCAGCATGTAACTGAACTCGGTGAACGAGATGCCGCTCTCGCTCTGCACCCGGGCCTTCACCGAGTCCTTGGCCAACATGGCATTGACCGTGACGTGCTTGCCGACGTCACGCAGGAACTCGAGCAGCGAGAGCGGGGCTGTCCAGATGCGGTTGTCGACCACCTCGGCCTGGGTCGGCCCCGGGGTGAAGTCCAACAGACGCTCGAGTTGCGGCCCGATCCCGGCCAGGTTCGCATCGAGCGTGACCGCGTCGAGCAGGGCCCGCTCGTCGGTGCGGCCCCCGGGGTCACCGATCATCCCCGTCGCCCCGCCGGCCAGGGCGATGGGACGGTGGCCGGCATCCTGGAATCGGCGCAGCAGCAGCAGGGGTACCAGATTGCCGACATGCAGACTGTCGGCGGTCGGGTCGAAGCCGCCGTACAGCGTGATCGGGCCGGCGGCGAGGCGGGCCCGAAGGCGATCGAGATCGGTGCTGTCGTGGATGAGGCCACGCTCTGCCAGATCATCGAGGATGCGGTCGGTCATCCGGTCACGTTCGTCGCCCGTTCCACCAGCGTCAACTCGCTTTCGCCCGCAGCATCCCCGGCCGGGTCGAAGCGGCCCCGCCGCGACTCGTCCCTTCCTACCGGATCTGCGTTTGGCCGACCCGGTCCGATCGCGGCACCATGGGGGGCCATGACCGTGCCGTCGCCCACCCCGGCCCCCGAATCCCCGTCGGGTGACGGCACGACCCGCACTCCGTGGGGACGGGCCGGGCGGCTGGCGCTCGGCGTGATCGTGGTGCTGCTCGTCGCCATGTGGGCCGGCATCTTCCTCGGCCTGTTCGACAAGACGGCCCCGGGCACGCTCGACGATCGGTCGTTCGGTCCCGCGGCCGAGCCGGTGTGTGCGACCGCGAAGCAGCAGA
>Ga0315283_10001847_pt1 | contig 17306 bp, 18 predicted proteins | sample YL17G09_0_MG_FD_204541 | JGI IMG/M metagenome (GOLD analysis project Ga0315283, IMG submission 204541) | Sediment microbial communities from Yellowstone Lake, YNP, Wyoming, USA - YL17G09_0 | ecosystem: Environmental > Aquatic > Freshwater > Lake > Sediment | place: USA: Wyoming | collected... | reverse complement strand
CCCCGCTCTTGCCGCCGCCGCTGGGGTCGACCCGGAAGGGCGGGTCCGCGGCCGCGTAGGAGGAGCAAGCGTACCGGCAGTCCGAGGGGGAGCAGGTGTTGGGGTGGCCGTGGTCCTTGTCCACATACACGAGGCGGCCCCTGTGTGTGTGCGTGTGTGTGCGTGTGTGAGCGGGAGGGGACGGGAAGGGGATGTGGGCGGCGAGAGGAGAAGGTATGATGGGCGTCGAGGGGGGATGCGTCAACGGCCGGCCCTGCGGAAAAAAAAAGAAAGCGGTGCCGCCCATGGGCGCCGTCCACCGGGCCCGCCCGCCTCAGTTGCGGGCTGGGGCGAGCGCGTTGGCGCCTGGAGTCGACATCCAGGCGTGCCGTTGAGGGAGAAAGGGGCGCCCAGTCGGCACGCGGTCCGCACTCTCTCGCGCCCCCCCTCCACTTGCCGCGCCCCGCTGGCCGCTGCGGGTCTAATTCTACGCCTCCCCCCCCGCCCGCTCGCCCCGCCCCCACTCTCCCACCACTCCCAGCCGCACTCAAGGCCACCCCACTCACATGAGCTGCCCGCCATACAGGGGCGTCCCAAAGTTGGCGAGGGACATGGAGATGGGGCGCGGGTGCGCGCCGGACGGCCAGGTGACGCGGAGGCCGGCTTTTTCCACAACGAAGCGGGCGTCCACCGCGGGCGTGGTGGAGAGGAGGGCCACCACCGCGACCGTGGCTAGGATCAGGGTCAAGGGGCCACGCATAGCTGCGGGCGGCATTGGAGGGGGCTAGGGGGTTCTAGGCTCGTGGGCTTGTTGTCAGATGCGAGGGGGAGAGAGAGAGGGCGCGGCGGAACGCCTGCGGGGCGCGGAGAGTCTAACGTGTGGTGGTGGCCATTGCCTCATTCTTCTTCTTTTTTTTGAAAAGATGGCCTCCAACCCCCCACCAGGCGCCTTTACGCTCGAGGACGACGAGCCGGCCGATGTGGAGGAGGTCTCTCTAGATGCGCCTCCCGGCCCCGCCGCCGCTGCCGCGGCCGAAGGAGCCACACCAGCCCTGCCCGCACCCGGCGAAACCGTTGCGGCCGCATCTGCCGTCCTCCCGCCCGCCCCACCCCCTCCCACCCCGTCGCCCGACGCCCCAGAGGGAAGCAAGGCTATGCAGGCCGCACCCCTACCACCGCCAGCGACCGTCCCAGACGAGGGCGCGGTCATGCCGGGCGGCCGCAGCACCTCCTCGGCCGCGTCCCACCTCGTAGCGCCCGCCGCCTCGTCCGCTGGCGTCCGCCTGCAATCACCGGCGGAGGCCAGCCTGCTGGCGAGCATGAGGGCTGGCGGTGGTGCGGACAGCAGCGGCGGCACCCCCCGCGCCGGCGGCGGTGGCGGACCCTTTGGCGGGTCCCTGGCCGCGGCCGCGCGCGCGCGGGCGGCCAAGGCGGCGGCCGCCCTCCGCTCCAAGGACTGGGCGGGGGATTCCCGGTCGGCCCTGGCGGCCACGGTCGCCGCGTCGAAGGAGGCGGCGGGCGCGGTGGCGTCCCTAAGCAAGGCGGCCGCCAACGCGGCGGAGGAGCGGCTGCGGCGGCTGCGGATGGAAGGGGGAGGGGGCGGGGGAGGGGCGCCCGGCGGGGCCGCGCCCTCCTCGGCCACCCCGGGCGCCGCCCTGGCCGCCCTGTGCGCCTCGGAGGCGTCGGCCGTACCCTGCCCGCGCGCCCTCCTCGTGTGCCTGGCGGGCCTGGTCGCCGCGGCGGAGGCGGGCGGGGAGGTGGGTGGGGCCTTCGTGGTGGACGCCCCCGCCGAGCTCGCCTCGTTTGTGCTGGCCGAGGCCGAGGCGTCCGCGGGCGTCGCCCTGCCCCCGCCCGGCGCCACCCCGCTCACCCTGGCCTCCGCGGCCAAGCTCTACCTGGCCAGCCTGCCCGAACCCACCATCAGCCCGCCGGCCGTGCTGGCCGATTTCATTGGCGCGGGCGCGGCGGCGGCCGCAGGCGCGGCAGACGAAGGCGGCGGTGGTGCGGGCGGGGGTGGTGCTGGTGCCGCCGCGGCCGCCGCGGCGTCCCGCGCCGCGGCCGCCCTGCCACCCTCGCACGCCACTGTCCTCACCTTGGTCCTGGACGCGGCGGGGCGCCTCGTCGGCTGCGGGGCAGACCCCTGGGTGCTCGGCACCGCCCTCGCGCCCGCCCTCGCCTGGCACGCAACCACCCCGCTCAGCGATGATGAGGCCGCCGCGGTGGGGCGGGCGGTGGGGTGCCTGATCCTACGGGCGGCGGAAGGCGGGGGCGGGGCCACCTCTCCGCACGCGTTGTGAATAGGGAGAGGGGCGGTGGGCGCGGGGGTGATTGACAACAAAACAAAACAAAACAAAAATAACAACAAAGCCACTCCTCTCTCACTCTCTCACGCCCACACGTCAAAGGACGCCAGCCGGACCAGGACTTCCTCCTTGCGCAGCGGCGGCGGCGTCAGGGGCGAGTTGTATCGGGCGACCGAGAAGGCGGCCGGCGCGTCGTCGGCCAAGGCCGCGCCAGACGGCCCAAAGTCGGCCACCAGGCGCGCGCGCAGGTCGGCCGCCGCCTCCGCGGGGGGCCGCCCGTTGAGGGGCAACGCCGCGAACGTCCCGCCCGGGACCTCAATGACCTCGACCTCCACGCCTGTCGGCGGGCGGGCGGTGCCTGCGGCCAGGGCGGACGCGACGCGGTCCGCGTCGGGCGGGGACAGAGCAAACCGCATGGCCCTGGACGCGGGGCCGTCGCCCTGCTCCTCAAAGGCGACCGCGCCGCCACCTGCGCTGGGCGCGCTCAGGACGGGCGTCGTCATGGACGCGCCTGTCGAGCCCAGCATGCCGGCCAGGGCGCGGAAGAGCGTGATGCGCAGGTCGCCCGAGGCGTTGGGTGACACCACCCGCCCCTCCATCACACGAAACGCCTCGTACGCCCGCACCTCCAGCCCGCCCCTTTGTTTGCGCACCAGCTGGTACGGCGGCGACCAGATGTCGGGCGACCGCTTGAGGTCCGCCACCTGAGACGCGACGTGGGCGGCGCCCTCGGCCGAAAAGTAGGCCTGGTCCTCGATCGCGTCCCACGTGTCCTCATGGGAGGACACGCGGCCGGCGCTGTCAAACCCCATGATCGAGGTGCCCGTGAACGACAGGGCCGGCGCCCTGGACCCTAGCAAGGGCTTCAACGGCGCCGCCACCATGCCCATCGCCCACCGGGTCGTGACCTGGCGCGGGCCCGTCTGCCTGGCGCCCAGGAGCGTAAAGGTGGGTTGGAACACGCGTTTCAGGGCGCCAATGTTGAACAGGTAGCCGCTGAGGGAGGCGTAGCGGGTGATGGGGTCGGTGAAGGAGACGGCCGGCGCGTACCCGGCTTGCGCGATGCCCGTCTCGTCAAAGAGGTGGGGCAGGTCGGCCTCTAACCAAGCGATGCGGTCAACGATGAGGGGTGTGGGCGGGTCGCCGGGTGTCCACGCGTCCTCGGTGGCCAGGTCGATGAGGTCAGGGGGCGGCACGGCGGGCGGCGTCGCGCGCGCGCGGGCGAGCGCGCGTTTTGGACGGCCAAGGCTGACCGGCCCTTGGGCGGGGGCGCCGAGGCGGCGTGCAGCCGGGCGGCGGAGGGCCTGCATTGTGTTTTGTGTTTTTTTGTGGTCTATGCGTGTGTGCACGCACGGCTTATCACTCTGCTATTTCCGGACGCATCCCCAGAAACCGCCTCCGTCCGCCTCCCACCTCCCACCCAGCCCAGCCCACCCCCTCGCCCCCACCCCAGTCACCGAGGCAAACATGTCGCCCACCTCTGACGTCACCGTCCTTGTGACGGGCGGCACTGGCCTGGTCGGGTCGGCCGTGCGCGAGGTCGTCACAGCCGACCCGATTCCGGGCTGGTCGTTTGTCTTTGCATCCTCAAAGGACGCCGACCTGACGGACACGGCGGCTGTTTCCGCGTTGTTTGCGCGGGTCAAGCCCACGCACGTGCTCCACCTGGCGGCCTACGTCGGCGGGCTATTCGCAAACATGGTGCGCGGTGTGCGGGGGCGGGCGCATTGGGTTTTCATAGAGGGGCGCGCCGCCTCTCGTGTTTGTTTGGTCCGCCCGGGCGCACCCAAGCACCCTCCAATTCAGCCTCTCACCCTCATTAACGCATGCTCCATCTCCTTCTCCAGACGTATAAGGTTGAATTCTGGCGGAAAAATGTCATCATGCAGGTGAGCTTGGGGGGAGAAACGAAAGTCTTTTGGCGCCCGTTCTTTTTTTCGAAGGGCGAGAGCGAAAGACCCCTGTCTCCAACCTCGTCACCCCTCTCCTCTCCTTTCTCCTCTCTCCTCCCACAGGACAACATCATGCAGGAGTGCCACAAGCGGGGCGTCACCAAGCTGGTCTCCTGCCTGTCCACCTGCATCTTCCCGGACAAGGTAAGAAAAAGTGGAGGGGGAGACAGAGAGAGAGAGGTGTCTCGTATTGCTCTCCAGGCGCGGCGATGAAAAAAAATGCACCATTCATTTCATTCCTCTGCACTCCTCCTCAGACGACCTACCCCATCGACGAGACCATGATCCACGACGGCCCGCCCCACGTTTCCAACGAGGGGTACGCGTACGCCAAGCGCATGGTGGACGTCCAGGTGAGTGAGGAGAGAGACATGAGAGGAGGTGATGAGAGAGGAGATGGGGAGAGGCCAGGAAAGCACCTCACCTCGGCCTTTTTTTTGTTTTTTTGTTTTTGAATAGAACCGCATGTACGCGGCCCAGCATGGCTGCCGCTTCACGGCCGTCATCCCCACCAACATCTTCGGCCGCCACGACAACTTCCACCTGAAGGACTCGCACGTCATCCCGGGGCTGATCCACAAGTGCCACCTGGCCAAGGCGGCCAGCGCGCCGTTCACAGTGCTGGGGTCGGGGTCGCCGCGGCGCCAGTTCATTTACGCCCCGGACCTGGCGCGGCTGATGGTGTGGGTGTTGCAGAGCTACGATGAGTCGGACCCCATCATCCTCTCGGTCGGTGAGGAGGAAGAAGTCAGCATTGCCGACGTGGCGGGCGGCATCGCGAAAGCGTTTGGGTACGAGTCTGCGCTGGCCTTTGACACGACCGCCTCGGACGGCCAGTTCAAGAAGACGGCCTCCAACGCCAAGCTGCGCAAGTACCTGCCGGACTTCAAGTTTACGCCCATGGAGGAGGCGCTGCGGGAGACGGTCGACTGGTTTGAGGCCAACTATGAGACGGCGCGTAAATGATGAATGATGGAATGGGTGAAGAAAAATGGGGATGGATGGGATGGGATGGGAGGAGAGAGACTGCGCGCGTTCTTTTTTGTGTAAGCTAGATAAGAGAAACGCGCTCTCTCTCAATTGGCATTGGCCCGTGCTGGCCGGAGCGTCGGGAAGGGGCACGGGCGCAGAAGGCGGCCGGATCAAAATGAGAGACGCCCTAGCACCCAACACGCCCTCCAGGTTTGTCATGCCATTTCTTAGTTCGCCCGTTACATTCACTCACTCTCCCGCCGCCCCTTGCCCGCGCGCGCACGAGCACGCCCCGGGATGAGGGTGGTTAAGGAGCCAAATGTCCATGGCATGCACATTCACGCCAGAAAAGAAACACCGCCCCCACCCACACACACACACTCCTCGCCGAACCACGCACAGATTAGAATGCTTGCTCCAGTTTTTTTGATTTTGTCCTTTTTGGGTTTGGGGCTGGCCAGCCCGCCGCGGGCGTCGCCGCACGCCCTCGCTCTAGAAGCGCAGGTACGCCTTTGGGTCGCGCGCCATCTCGATGTCCGCGTCCACCATTTCCTCCACCAGGCGGGCGAGGGAGGTGCGCTGGGGGTCCCACCCCAGGACCGTGCGCGCCTTGGCCGGGTTGCCCAGCAGCAGGTCGACCTCGGCCGGGCGGAAGTATTTGGGGTCCACCTTCACGACGGCCTCGCCCGCCCGGGGGCCGGACGCGATGATGCCGACCTCGTTGACGGAGCCCGGCTCGCCCTCCCACCGCAGCGGCAGGCCCGCCCGGTCGAAGGCCATCTCAGCGAACTTGCGCACAGTCGTCGTCTCTCCCGTGGCCACCACGAAATCGTCCGCCTTCTCCTGCTGCAGCATGCGCCACATGCACTCAACGTAGTCCCGGGCGTGGCCCCAGTCCCGCTTGGCGTCCAGGTTGCCCAGCCGCAGCACGGCCTGCGAGCCGACGGAGATCTTGGCGGCGGCCATCGTGATCTTGCGCGTCACAAAAATCTCGCCGCGCCGGGGGGACTCGTGGTTGAACAGGATGCCATTGCAGGCGTACATGTCGTACGCCTCCCGGTAGTTGACGACCGCCCAGAAGCCGTACAGCTTGGCCACGCCGTACGGGGAGCGCGGGTGGAAGGGCGTGTCCTCGTCCTGGGGCACGGCGTGGACCTTGCCGTACAGTTCGGACGTGGACGCCTGGTAGATGCGGGTGGTCGCGCCCAGGCCGCACGTGCGCACGGCCTCCAGGAGGTTGATGACGCCCACGCCCGACGCGTGCGCGGTGTACTGGGGCAGCTGGAAGGAGACGGCGACGTGGGACTGGGCGCCCAGGTTGTAGACCTCGTCGGGCTTGATGGCGCTGTGGTAGAGGGGGGGGGGAGAAAAGAAGTTCGGGTAGTGGATCAATGGTTGAAGACGGGAGGGTGGGCAAAAAACAGAGGGGTTTGAGAGGGGGAGGGGCGCGAACTTCCCTGCCACCTCGCTATGATCCTTTACCTCAGCAGGGAGCACAGGGAGCCGAAGTCGATGAGGTCGCCGTAGTGCAGGTTGAAGCGCTCGGCGCCGGGGTAGGCTGGGGATTTGAGGTGAGATAGAAAAAAATAGGTGAGCGAGGGTGGAGCCCGGCGGGGGGGGCGAGCGTGATTTTTTGAAAAAAACAGTCAATGGGAGGCTCTAAAACGGGCGCGGCGGCGAGGGCACCCGCTGGACCCTCACCTTTCACAAAAGCTCTGGATTGAGAAGTGGGCGGTCCAGCCATGGGCGGGGATCGGCTTCGGCGTCGATGCCGGCAAGCCAGGCGCGCTGGGCGGCGACGGGGTGCATTGCTCGCTGCTCGCTCCGCTCTCATCACCCCTGGCCCGCTCTGTCTTTTTCTCTTCTCATCGACACTCACTCGCGTCCATGATGTGCTCCAGCCGGGGATGGTTGTACGAGGACGCCCGGCGCTTGAGGCCGTGCACGATGTAGCCCTTGTCTAGCAAGAGCTCGGCGAGGTAGGAGCTATCAGGGAGAGGGGTGGAGGGGCGGACGGGTGAGAGCGAGCGAATTGCAAAGCGAGCGACGAGAGCGCGAGCGGGAGCCGCCCTCTCTCCGCCCCGCTGCGCCCGGCCCCGCGGATGATCTCATTCCATCACCCCGGATTCAGGTAGACAGCCCTCTCGCCGGCCTGCTCGGAGGATGGCAAGCAGGTGGAGCGGCCGTCGACCGCCCCGCCCGCGCATGCAAAGGCCGTGCATTCGTCTCGCGCGCGACTCGAAAGGGCGCGTAAAAAACAGCCTCTCCCCACCCACAATTCCACCTCCTCAATCCACGCACCCATCCTGGCCGGTCACGCCCGTGATGAGGGCGATCTTGGGCGTGTCGACGGCAGCAGACATGGTGGCGTGAGGGTTGGGAAATAGAGTGTGTGGAGTTGTAAGCAAGTTTTTTACGATGGATTGCGGTTTTGGAAACAGGCTCCTCTCATTTTTATCTCTTCTCTCGCCCCATGCCACACACCTGCTGGGTGACAAACGCCCCGAACCCTGCCGAAGCGCCTGACTCGTACAGCACACACAACCCAGGCGCGCACACGACCCAGGCGCACACATAACCCAGGCGCACGCACGCGCACACATGCCCGCGCCCCGCTGCTCCCGCCTCCCCGGGGCTGGCCCCACCGCCACTGCCCGCGCCGACGGCCAGCTAATGCGGCCGGCAGGCTGCCGGCCCGGCCACCGCCCCGCGCTCCAACCCACCACCTCCTCGCCTGCACCGTCGTGCTATCATGCCGACAGCCTACACGGCCGCTGGCGGACGCCGGCACGGAGGCCCCTGGCCCGCCCCGCTGCCTTTCTTCTTGCCCCGCCCGCAGAGACCGCGGCTGCCGCACGCGCTGCGGCCGGCGCCCTGCTCGCCGTCCCCGCCCAGCGGGACGCCGCGGCGGCGGCCCTGGCCGCCATCCTCGCGCTCACCCTGGTCAAGGCTTGCGACCTGGCCGCCACCCGGGACTGGCTGGACAGGGTGAGAGATGGAGGGTGTGGGGTGGAGAGAGCGAGAGGGAAGAAATGAGACGGGGTGGGGAAGAGGGGGGAGCAGGGCGGGTCTCATCACTCACCTTCACCTCTCCCTCTCCTTTTCTCTCTCTCCTCAGAAACTGACACGCAAGCTGGTCCACACCCTGGCCGGGCCCGGCTTTGTCCTGTGCTGGCCGCTGTTTAGGTGAGATGGCAGGTCGAGTGAGCGGGCGGGGCGGGGCGAGACACAACCAAACAACAAAACAGCTCTCCTCCACCATCCCCATATTCCGACCCCATCCCCCACCCTCTCTCCTCTGCTCGCATCCAACAGCGCCGCCCCCGCCGCCCGCCTGTACGCGGCCGCCGTGCCGACCGCCAACCTGCTGCGCCTGGTGGCGGTGGGGGCGGGGGTGCTGCGGGATGAGGGCACCGTCAAATCCATGAGCCGGGAGGGGGACCGGTAAGGAAAAAGAAAGGGGCGCGGGGGGTGGGGGTGGGGGGGGGGGGTGGGAGTGGGGGTGGGTGTGGGGGGGCGGGTTGGTGGGTGCGCCTGCGTGGGGACGAGGCAGAAAAGAAAGCGGTGGTGGTGGTGGGGTTGGCGACTCCCTCCCTCCCTCCCTCACACACACCATCTCCTCACAGCAAGGAGCTCCTGCGCGGGCCCACCTACTACGTGCTCGCCCTCATCGCCGTCACCCTGGGCGCCTGGCGGGCCTCGCCCGTGTCCCCGCTGGTGGTCGCGCTCATGTGCGGCGGGGACGGACTGGCAGACATCGTGGGGCGGCGGTGGGGGGGGCGGGGGCGCCTGCCCTGGAATGGGGCCAAGTCGTGGGCGGGGAGTGCGGCCATGTTCCTAGGTGAGGGGGAGGGGGAGGAGGGGAGGGGGGGCAGGTCGGCGTGCAGAGGGGGGCGCGCGCGCGCGCAAGGGGAGGGGGAGGGGGAGAGCGCGCGCGACTGTCTTTTCAACCCCTCAACCCTTTCTCCTCCTTTTTTCAAAAACAGGTGGGTCCGCCATGGCCGCCGCCATCACCGCCCTCTTCACCCGGTGCGGCTACTACGCCATCACCCCGCCCTCCGCCGCCGCGTCCGCCATCGCGGCCACAGCCTTCATCGCGACGGTCGCCGAATCGCTGCCCCTGAACAAGTGGGTTGATGACAATGTGACCGTCCCCGCCCTGGCGGGCCTGGTCGGGTGGTGGCTGTTGCGGCCGGTCTAGAACATGAGAGAGTGGGGAGAGCGGACTGTAAGTGGGTGGGTGCACGAAGAAAACCGCCGAAACACGCCTCCGAGTTCAACTACAACAACAGAAGAGACACGCCCGCCCCGCCCGCCCACTCTCTCTCTCCTCCCTTCACGCGACCCCGCCCTCGTCCGCCACCGGCAGGCTGACCAGCCGCTTCCCGGACATCCTGCCCAGCCTCGGACCGGGCGGCGGCGGCGGCGGCGACACCGGCACCGGCACCGGCACGACCGCCGCCGCCCCCACGCCCCCCGCCGACGGGGCGAGCGGCTCGCCCGCGTGCTCCCACCAGCAGAACGACCCGTCCAGCGCCAGGCCCTCGTCGCCGCTGCCCGGGTAGGAGAAGGACCCGTCCTCCCCGGCCTCCTCATCCGCGGAGGCGAGCGGGGAGAGGGCGGGGATGGAGGTCGGCGGCGGCGCGGCCCCGCCGCCCCCGCCCCCGCCCCCGCCCCCGCCCCCGCCGCCGCCCTCCGCGCCCAGCAAGTGGCTCATCCGCCGCGCCTTGGCCAGCAGGTACCCGAGCGAGTGCTCCTGGGCCTGGACCAGGCAGGGTATGCGGCCGACGACGGCCACGCCCAGGCCGCGCAGCAGCTCCACCTTGCGCGGGTTGTTGGTCATCAGGCGGACGGACGCGATGCCCAAGTCGGCCAGGATGGCCGCGACTGACGAGTACTCGCGTGCGTCGTCCGGCAAGCCGAGCGCCCGGTTGGCGTCCACCGTGTCCAGGCCGCCCTCCTGGAGCGCGTACGCGGCGATCTTGTTGGCCAGGCCAATGCCCCGCCCCTCCTGCTGCAGGTAGATGACGAGGCCGGGCGCGCCGGGGCCGGCAATGTAGTCGAGGGAGAGCGCGAGCTGGTCGGCGCAGTCGCACTTGAGCGAGCCGAGCACCTCGGACGTGAAGCAGGCGTCGTGGACGCGCAGGGGGATGGCCGCCCCGCCCTCCGGCTTGCCGGTCATGATGGCGCAGGGCTCGGTGTGGGAGAGGCCGCCGTCGGCCTGTGGGGATTGCACATGTGGGGAAAAGGGAGAGAGGAGGCGTGGAGGTGGTTGGGGGAGGGTCCCTGGTTTTGTGAGGAGTGGGTGGTGGCCGGCCAAGCGAACTTGGTGGGGCGAGCCGCGGGCCCTCTTTTCTGATTGACCCGCGCACACCACGCCCTCCCTTCATTCGTCTCACCGTGTGGCGGTACCCGCGCAGCCTGAACTTGCCCTGCCGGGTGGGGAGCAGGGTCTCAGCCACGAACGCCGTCGCGCAGCCCTCCACCGAGTGCGCCGGGCGCGGCGGGGGAGCTTCGGGCGAGGAGGAAGGAGGGGTGGCAGCGCCGGGCGTGCTCCGGGCGTCGCCGCCGGGCGTGGAGGCCGCGGCGTGCGGCCCCCGCCGCCGCGATGGCTGGACCTGGGCCCTAACCCCAGCCCGGGCTGCCGCGACCCTGTCCGCTACGCTGCCGCCGCCGGGCGGGAGCGGCGAGCGCGGCAGCGGTGGCGCCCGCGGGCCCCGCGCCGGCGGCGCAGCGGCTGGCAGGGAGGGCGGGCCCGTGGCGGGGCCGCCCGGCATCGGCACGCCGGGGCCACCGCGGCGCCGGGGCGGCCGAGACGGCGTGGGCGGGCCGGCCCCGCTGGTGGAGGCGGCACCGCAGGTGGTTGTCGTGGGCCGCATTTCGCAAGTGTGTCAGGGAGAGGTGGGCTGCTGAAGACCCACTCCTTTTTTTTCTTCCAGTTTACTTCCCTCCACACTCCAGTGCGCCCACGGCGCACTCGACACGCTCGCACACGCCATGCGTGCCGCATCGTGAGTGCGTGCAGACAGCTGAGACCCTGCTCACCGAGCGCGCCCGCCAAAGCCAAGGAGGCACCGGTTGCACGGGCGCACCGCCCCATCACCAAATGCAACCCGCCCGCCCCACTCCCCCCTGGGCCGCGCCGCCACGGATGCGGTTGGCCTTCCTGACCCCACCTCCCCGGGCCACCCTAGTCTGCACCGCCAAGAAGCGGAGTGATAACAAAGTGAGGGAATGTGGTGGTGCGAGGTGGGCGTGCACGGTGGGTGTGGGGGGGGGGGAGGGTGCGGGCCCGTTTTGCGCAAAAGACGGGTGCACAAAAAAAAAACGCGCTCCCTCCGACCCAACCGGCATGAGGTGGCCACCCCCCTCGCACTGACTGACGCCCTCCCCTCCCCTCCACACAAACACACACGCACAGCGCCCCGTCCCGCCCAAACCGCCCGCCGACGCACCATCCACCCCCGCACCCGCCAGCGGTCCCCCCCCCCCGCCGCGGCCGCCGCCCCCGCCCCGCCGAATCATCGACACCACCCGCCTCGACCTGCGCACGCAGCTCCGCCTCGTCAAGGCGTTCAAGGCCGCCAACGCGCGCGGGTTTGGAGGCGGGGGGGGGCGGGACTCCACCAGCCCGACCCAGCCGCTGACCCAGCCCCTGCCGCAACCCCCGCCCCGCGCCCAGAACTCGTTCCGGCGCAGGAAGCTGAGCGCAGAGGAGCGGGCCGACGCGGCTGCGGCAGAGGCGTCCGCCGCGGTGGCCGCCGAAGCGGCCGCGTCCAAGACCGCCCGCGCCTCCGTGCGCGGCATGTACGGCACCTGGCGCACCGCCAACCCGCCCGCCCTGCTGGTGGACGGCTACAACATCCTTTATGCTTGGCTGGGCGAGGACGACGCCGCCGGGCGGGTCGGCCAGGCCGAGCGGGAGCGCAAGGCCGTCGCGCGCGCCTCCCTGGACGCGGGCCGGTGCGAGCTGACCGCCCGCCTCACCAATTATATGCACTGTGCCCGGGTGCGCACCATCATCGCCTGGGACGCGATGGGGCGGGGGAGGGCCGGGGGCGGCCTGTCCGCGTTTGAGGGCGGCGCCATTCCGGGCCTGGCCGGCCCGCCCGCGCCCGGCCCGCCCGTGGTGGGCGGGGCCGGCCCGTCCGTCAACCCGGCCTGGTCCTCCATTCCGGGCGTCACCAGCGAGACCGCGCCCGGCGGCCTGGAGGTGGTGTGGTGTTCGGGCACCGACGCGGACGCCTTCCTGACGCGGGCGGCGGGCCTGTTGAGGAAGAAGGGCGCGCCCGCCGTGCTGGTCGCGACCTCGGATGGCGAGGTGCAGGACTCGACCCTCCGCCCGAGCGAGGCCATCTCTTACACGCCCGCCCTCTCCTTCCTGCGGGAGGTGCGGTGGGCGCTGGCCCAGTCCGACCTGGCGGTGGGCATTGCGAGCGCCACATCCCGGCACCGGCTGGCGCCGCCGGGGCTGCGCGCGTCGGTACGGCCGGCGGAGGCTGGCGCGCTCGGGGCGCTGAGGCGGCGGCTGGCGGAGGAGGCGGCGGCGGAGTGGAAGGCGAGACTGGAGGGGGGCGGTCAGGGTGTGTCAGTGGCGGCGGCGGCGGCGGCGGCCCCACCGACTCGGCCAGGCGGCGGCGTCCCAAGTCACGAGAGGGCGGGTAGGGAGGGAGAGCAGAACAAGCCACAAGGTAGTGTGTAGCAGAGTGAGTCTCAAAAAATAGTTATTTCTTTTTCTCACCCCCACGAACATGGCCGCTACCTGGGCCCCGCCCCGCACCCCAGGCCTCGTCTGGCCGGTCGGCGGGAGCGGAAACGGGTGGAACCGGCCTGCCGGCCCGCCGCCAGGGTGGGGTGAGGGGCGGCGCGATGATGCGACGACGGCCCCGCATGCCGGCGACCGCCACGACCCGCCGCCCTCGCTCGACCTGGCCATCGCCTTTTTGAAGAAGCGGGACGGCATCGACAAGCTGTTGAAGCTGGTGCGGTACACGGCGAAGCTGGCCATGGTCACCACGCACGCGGTGCCCGTGCCGGCGGTCGCCGCGTCCTTTGCTGGGGGCGCCGGAGGTTGGGCAACCTCGCCCGCCCATCCACTGCCGCCCCCCACGCTCTTCTTCACCCCCGCCCGCCTGGGCGCGTTGGAGTCCTCCATCGGTGACGCCCGCAAGGCCTATCGCCTGGGCAAATGGTTGCAAGGGGTGGCCGCCTTCCGGGATGCAGGCGGGGTGGAGGCGTTGAGCGGGCGGCGTGGCCTCCCGCCCGCCCTGGCCGCCGCGGCCGCCGCGGGCGAGGCCCTGTACTTCTTTTTGGAGCAGGGCACCTGGCTGGTCCGGGCCCGGGTGGTGGACGCCGCCCTGGGCCCGGCCATCGCCCGGGCGTCCGCGGTCGCGGAGCTCGCCTCGTACGCCGGCTCGTCCGCCCTCGCCCTGGTCAGCCTGGACGGGCTCGCCGCGAGGGAGGTGTCCCTGCGGCGGGCGCTAGCGGCTGCACGCTCCGCCTGGCCGGGCAGCGAGGAGGAGGTCCCCGGCATGCTGGCGGAGCTTGAGCGCATCCCGGCCCGCCGCACGGCCTTGCGCCTGGCCCTCCTCCAGGACGCCTGCGACGCCCTGCTGGCCGCGGCCGACCTGAAAAGGAGGAAAGGGGGGCTGCTGGATTCCAAACCATTACTAGCCGGGGCCGGCCTCTGTTCCGCCGTCCTGGGCACCCGCAAAGTGTGGCTGGCGATGGTCAAGGGGCGCGACAAGATGAGCGGCAGCGTGAAAGGCGTGTAGAAGAGGGAAAGAGGTTAGGTTTTGTGGTTGTGTGAGGTCGTTTCTACCTGGCCGCGCCCCCCATCTGCACTTCCACACAGTTGCCGCCGCTGCTCCCACCACCCCCGCCGCCACCCTCCACCGCCGCCAGCGGGTCCAGCCCATCCAACTCCTCGGCCAGCGCGGCTGCCCCCGGCTGCTCCGCCTTGAGCGCCTCGGCCACCGTGCGCTTGGAGATGGCGCCCACGTACGCAAGGGCGGCTAAAAAGAGCCCCCCCCCCGCCGCCACCATCACCGCGGCCGCGGGCCCGCCCGGCCCGGCCGACCCGTCCAGCACGTCAGCCAGGGACCGAGCGATGGAGCCCATGTACGCGAACAGCGCGCACCAGGGCGCGACCGCGGCGGCGGAGGCGGCGGCGTACGGCGCGAGTGGGAGGGCCGTCGCGGACAGCCCGTAGTTCAAAAGGTTCCAGGGCACCGCCGGGCTCAGGCGTAACAGCGCCGCCAGCCGCCAGCCGCCCTTCCCCACCGCCGCGTCGATGGCCGCCCACCGCGGCGGGGCGGCGGCCAGCCAGGCCCGGACGCGGTCCCGGAACAGGGTGCGGCCGACGGCAAAGGCGGCCGTCTGACCCGCGGCCAGGCCGGCCCAGGAGAGGGCACCGCCCGCGACGGGGCCGAAGAGCGCGCCCGCGGCCATGGCGAAGAGGGAGGCGGGGGCGAGGGCGACGACGGCGCACGCTTCAATGGCGGCGAACAGGGCGGCCCCGCGGATGGGGTGGGCGCCCATCCAGGCGAGGGCGGCCTCGAGGCGTTCGCGGGTCTACAACCACAAAAAAAGGGGGGAGGGACGAGGTTGAAGGTTGAGAGCGTCGCGGGCCAGCCGATTTCAATGGGCAACAAAAAAGAGAGGCGCCGAGGGGCTGAGGGGCTCTCTCTTCCCCTCATGACGCTCCACTTACCACAAGCGATGTCACTACATGTCCCAAGCCTCCACGCCAGGCTGCATGGCCGACGACAATAAGTCCGGCCGCGGCGAGCGTGATGAAGAATAGCTTCTTCAGCGTCTTGAGCATCCCCGAGCGTGTGAAAGAGATGGACCCCAGAGCGCCTGGCACGACGGCCAGGGCGGACTGGAGCCTAGCAGCGATGGACGGGGCGGGCAAAATGTCCATGGAGGTGGACTGCAAGCGCGGGCCGCCCATCGCGCCCAGAGGGGGCTGCATTTCAACGCCGGTGTGATGGTGGGTCGAGTTCATTTTTTATCATATTTCATTCCGACACAACGCTGCCTGCAAAGGGATATCGTCGCCATGGCCAGTGCTGCACCATGGCTCAGCCGCCACGCCTTGCAGCCGGTATCCCGCACCGGGCGGCGCACCGGCCTCGCCCCACCCCCAACCACCCTCACAACGAGGCGGCCATGCGCCCAACCCGCCGCCCTGCCACCCATCACCATCGTCCTGGTCGCCCCGAAATCCCTTGAAAACGTCGGCGCTGCCGCCCGGGCGGCAGGCAACTACGGGGCGGTCAGGCTGGCGTTGGCTGGGCCCCGGTTTGCCTGGGAGGGGGGTGAGGGTGAGCAACCCGCGCCGTCCCCACTGTACCAGCCGGCCGCGCGGCGGGTCGCCCGGGGCACCGCCGCCAGCGCTGGCGGGGGGTTGCTGGCCGGCGCGATCATCGCGCCGGACCTGGAGAGCCTTCTCCCATCCCTGGGCCCCGCCTGGGCGGTGGCGGTCACGCGGCGCGTGGGGCGGGCCCGGGGCGGGCGGGCCTGGCGCCGGCCGGCCGACCTGGCAGCCGCCCTGATCGCCTCGCCCGCGCCGTCGCCGCTGGCGCTCGTCTTCGGGCGTGAGGAGGACGGGCTGACCGATGCGGAGGTAGCGCTGTGCGGTGGGGGCTGTCTGGGCCTGCCCATCCCGGCCGGCAGTGAGCATGGCTCCCTTAACCTGGGCAGCGCTGTCGCGGTCGCGCTGGCGCTGCTGCACGAGGGAGCGGCACGGGAGGGGGAGGGCGCGCCGCCGCCCACCACCACCACCAGCAGTGTTTCCCTGCCGTCGCTGCTGCCCGATGCGGCCACCCCCGCCGACATTTCCGCCCTCGCAGCCAGGGTATCTGCGCTAGCGGAGGCGGTGGGGCTGGCGCCAGGCGAGTCGAGCGGGGCTGCGCACGGGCGCAAGCGGCGGTCCGCAGGTATCGTGCGGGCGCTCCTGACGCGGGCAGGCGCGAGCCGGGCGGAGTGCGCGGGCGTGCACTTGCTGCTGAGGGCGGTGGAACAGGGGCTGGGCGGCAGGGAAAGTAGGGACGTGTAGAAGAGAGAGAGCAGCAAAGGTCGAGCAAAAGGTGGGTGAGCATACAAGTGTCTACGAAGAGACGTATCTCTCTCTCTCCACACGCAGCACCGCGGTCCACAGCTCACTCCGAGCTGGACACGACCAGCGTGCTGCAGTCCGCAATCATGCGGCCGGCCTGTGCGCCGCGCGGGCGGGCGATCGTGGCCAGGTGAGTTGGTTCGACCGACGGGTGTTTTTTCTCACAGCGCGCGGCGCATGGGGGGGTGGCAGGCCGTCGCCTGCTCGCTGTGGGCGTGCCGGTCAACGGCACCATCTCGCCCGCTCTTCTTGGGAAGCAGCACTTCCAGAAGCACCAGCCTGAGCCGCAAAATAAAACTCCCGCTCGATTCACTCTCCTTCTCACCCACCAAAAACACGCAGCACCCATGCCCCGCCGCCGCGCCGGCGTCGGGCCATCGCCGTCGCGGCCGTCCCAGGCCCGCCCTCCCCCTCTCCTGAACCGCCGCCCGCGCTCCGGCAGAGGAAGGGGAGCCCACCCCCTCCCCGGGCCCGCCCGGGCGAGGCCGTGCGGGATGCGGCCGAGGAGTCGACGACTGCGCTAGTGGAAACGACCTTAAAGCCTTTTCCAGGCGCAAGGGCCGCCGCCCCTGACGATGACCGCACCGCCTCCGGGTCCCGGGCGGCGACCTCCACGGCCACCCTGGATGACGATGACCGGGGCCCCCTGGCCGCCATCGTGGAGGCCGCCCTGACCAACGGGTGGTCCGCCCTGCCCGCCCGCTACAAGCTGGCGGGCGCGACCTCGCTCGCCTTTGTCATCTGCAACATGGTAAGATGGAAGGGGCGAGGGGGGGAGTGAGAATGAAGAGATGGGGGGAGCGTGTGCGCCGTATCGGCGATGGAGTGGGTGATGGTGGAGTGGGTGGCGGGCAGGCGGGCCGGTCGTCCCCGAGCCAAAATGGCTCGGGGACAGACCCCAGGTCGAAGTTTTTTTTTTTTTTTTTTTTTTTTTTTTTTTTTTTTTTTTTTTTTTTTTTTTTTTTTTTTTTGGGGGGT